>Ga0163163_10002251_pt1 | contig 16259 bp, 11 predicted proteins | sample S65metaG_FD_119766 | JGI IMG/M metagenome (GOLD analysis project Ga0163163, IMG submission 119766) | Switchgrass rhizosphere microbial communities from Kellogg Biological Station, Michigan, USA - S6-5 metaG | ecosystem: Host-associated > Plants > Roots > Rhizosphere > Soil | place: USA... | reverse complement strand
CCGGTTCCGGCAAACCTTACGGTTGCGGATGCTGAAGCGATCGCGTTGAAGAATCATCCACAAGTCTCTATTGCGCGGTTGCTTACGTTGGCACAGGGGCAGGTTACACGTGAGGTGCGGTCCGCGGAACTTCCTACCGTGGCGGGAAACCTGACAGCGGTGGGGGCGCACGATGGAGGTCGCGTAACTGCAGGACTTTTGAACAACCCGGTCCTGTACACCCGAGCGGCCGGAGGCGTGACGGTGAGCCAGTTGATCACAGACTTTGGACGTACAAGGAACCTTATAGCTAGTGCGGGACTGAGAGAGAAAGCCGAACAGGCCGGTGAAATAGCAACCGAGGCCGACATACGGCTGGCGGTTGATCAGGCGTTTTACCGCGCTCTGGCTGCGCAGGCGGTGGTGAACGTCGCGAAGAAGACCGTCGCCTTTCGGCAAGATACGGCGAATTTAATTGGGTCGCTTGCGGATGCGAAGTTGAAGTCTACTCTCGATCGCAGTTTTGCAGATGTGAACCTTAATCAGGCGCAGCTCTTATTACTTGACGCCCAGAGTGCTCAGGATGCTGCTGTGGCGAATCTCATCACCATGATGGGTTACGAGCGTCAGCAAAATCTCGTGCTTGAAGACCCCAAGGGAAAGCTTGAAGCGCCAACGCAAGACCTGGAGTCGCTTACCGCGCTGGCCATGCGCTCTCGGCCAGACCTTACAGCACTCGATGATCAATTGCAGTCGGCGGAGAAGTTTCGCAAGGCTGAACATGACTTGTGGCGGCCTAGCATTTCGGCGCTTGGAGCCGCTGGCGGAGCTCCTATTCGTGCAGATCAAATTACATCCTCTTGGTACGGCGCAGCGGGGGTAAATCTGAACGTGCCGGTCTTCAATGGAGGTTTATATTCAGCTCGGGCCAAAGAGGCTGATTATAGGGCGAATGCAGCCAACGAACGGGTACGCGATCTTAGGAACCGAATCGCTAGAGATGTACGGGTTACGTGGCTGAGTGCGCAGTCGGCTTATCAGCGAATAGATGTAACTGCGAGGCTCCTTACGCAGGCAAACGAAGCTCTGGACCTGGCGCAGACACGGTACAAGTTGGGTCTTAGCAGCATTGTTGAACTGAGCCAGGCGGAGCTTGCACAGACCTCCGCTGAGATTGGAAACACTAACGCCCGATATGACTATCAGCAAAGCCTCGCAGCGATTCGCTACCAGACCGGTCAGTAGAAGCAGTAAGGCAAGGCTTTAGGCAATGGCTGTTGAGACCAACGCCTGTGCCTCTGTCTGAATTTGTTTCAGATGCTCTGCTCCTTTAAAGCTTTCTGCGTAAATTTTATAAACGTCTTCGGTCCCGGACGGCCTGGCGGCAAACCAACCGTTCTCCGTCGTCACTTTGAGTCCGCCAATTGGGGCATGATTCCCGGGGGCCTCTGTAAGGATGGCGGTGATCGGTTCGCCAGCGAGTTCCTTCGCTTTGACTTGCGAGGGCGAAAGCTTGCCGAGCTTGGCTTTCTGTTCTTTCGTGGCTGCGGCGTCGATTCGCTGGTACGTAGGATCGCCGTATTTTGCGGTGAGGTCCTTGTAGAGCTGGCCAGGATCTTTACCGGTCCGGGCAGTCATCTCGGCTGCGAGGAGGCCAGGAATGAGGCCATCTTTATCGGTCGTCCACACGCTTCCGTCGCGGCGAAGGAACGTCGCGCCTGCTGATTCTTCTCCGACGAAGCCGAGTGAGCCGTCGATGAGGCCGTCCACGAACCACTTGAAGCCTACTGGGACTTCAAGCATGGGACGGTTAAGCCCTTTGGCTACTCGATCGATAATGCTTGACGAGACGAGTGTCTTCCCGATTGCAGTCTTCTCGCCCCAGTCTGGCCGATGCGTAAACAGATACTGAATCATCACGGCGAGATAGTGGTTCGGGTTGAGGAGTCCCGATGAGCGGGTAACAATACCGTGGCGGTCATGGTCCGTGTCGCAGGCCCAGGCGACATCGAACTTATCTTTGTTAGCGATCATGCTTGCCATCGCGTATGGGCTTGAGCAGTCCATGCGGATGCGCCCGTCCCAATCGAGTGTCATGAAGCGAAAAGTTGGATCGACGTTGCGGTTCAGAATCTCAAGGGGCAGCTTGTAATGTTCGGCTATGCGCGGCCAGTAATGGACTCCTGCTCCACCGAGGGGATCGATTGCAAGTTTTAGAGCAGTGCCTCGAAGAACATCGAAGTCGATCACGTTGGACAGATCGTTTACATAGGCGGTGACGTAGTCATGGCGGTACGTTTTGTCGGCGCCAAGCGCACGGGCGTACGAGATGCGCTTGACTCCTTTGAGCCCGACAGCAATGAGTTCATTCGCACGGTTCTCAATCCACTTAGTAGCCGAGGTATCCGCGGGGCCGCCGTTGGGAGGGTTGTACTTGAAGCCGCCGTCCTCAGGTGGGTTGTGCGAAGGCGTGATCACAATACCGTCGGCACGGTGCAGTTTCAGATTACGGTTGCGTGTGAGGATTGCATGAGAAAGAACCGGCGTCGGAGTGTAGCCGAGTTGCTCGTCCACCATGACCTCAACATCGTTTGCCGCAAGAACCTCAAGCGCGGTGGAGAAGGCTGGCTCGGAGAGCGCATGGGTGTCGCGCGCAAGGAAAAGTGGACCCAGTGTATGTTCGGCAGTCCGATACTCGACGATTGCCTGGGTGATGGCTGCAATGTGGTCGTCATTGAATGCCGCCGCGAACGCACTGCCGCGATGTCCCGAGGTTCCGAAGGCTACTCGTTGAGCGGCAATCTCCGGATCGGGATGGAGCGCATAGTATGCAGTGATCAGGCGTGGCACATCCACAAGGGAATCAAGAGAGGGAAGATGCCCGGGGCGATTGGTCTCAGGAGGGTTCATGCCGTGTCCTTTTGATTTGCGAGTGTTGCCGACCTTTGCACTATATGAGATGCGAGTGGCATAGGGGAAATCCAAGTTGATCAAAAGGGAAACCGAGGAGAGTACGAGGGATAGCACGGAAGTCGTACGTAGTATTGTTGAGTTTCCGATGCATCTGACCTACAAAGGAAGTGCTCCCAGTTTCGGTTGCCGAACGTAGAAAAACGCATGGTCGGATCCCTGGATTCTGGTCTTGACCAGCGGCAACGTGCATCGCAGAGCTTCGATCGTTGAGCAGAGTGGCCCATGCCTTCCGGCCGGATTCAAGGTGGGGAGGCATGAGCTCCGAAGGGTTCGGATGGGCGTGGTTAGCAGGATTATCCCACGATTGGTGGGAGTAGTTGCAGTATTGACGGTAGCGGCGCGGGCCTCGGCGGTTGAGGCAACGCTTGTGGCTGACGCACACGTAAACAGCGCGAGACCTGCAGCGAATAGCGGAGCCATCTCAAACTTGAATGTTGGAGCGGGATACACGGCGCTTCTTCAGTTCGATCTCAACAGCTTGCCGCCAGGAACGACCGCTTCCCAAATCTCGCGCGCTGTGTTGCGGCTCTATTGCAATCGTGCTGATACGCCGGGGCTGGTGAGCGTACAACCTGTAAAGGCTTCTTGGGGTGAATACAGCGTTACATACGCGACGCTTCCCGCGTTGGATGCGGCCGCTCAGGTGTTCCCGGTAAACCAGGCCGGCTCGTATGTATCGGTGGATGTGACCGCCTTGGTGCAGGGATGGATAGCATATTCTTCTACGAACAATGGAATCGGATTGACTGCCGGTTCGGCAGCAGTGCAGTTCGACAGCAAGGAGAATGACCTGACCGGGCATTCTCCGACACTGGATGTTGTGCTGGTGTCACAGGGGCCCGCAGGGCCAAAGGGCGACACCGGGGTGACAGGTGCGACAGGTCCAGTCGGCACGCCGGGGCCAGCAGGACCTCAGGGTACTGTAGGGCTTTCTGGGCCACAGGGACCAAAGGGAGATGCAGGAGGACAAGGGCCAGTCGGTCCTGCTGGTTCGACAGGGCCAGTAGGTCCAATGGGTCCGGCCGGGCCAGCAGGCCCACAAGGAGCACCGGGAACTATCGGTCCTGCGGGGTCGCCTGGTCTGATCTATCAGGGCAGCTACTCCTCAACCACTAACTACGAGTTGGGCGATGTGGTGCTGTGGCAAGGCGCAAGCTACGTATCCCTACAAAGTAGCAATCACGGCAACACTCCACCGCTGAGCCCGGGCCAGTGGGGTGTGCTGACAGCACAGGGGCCAGCTGGACCACAGGGCGTTGCTGGCGCCTCAGGACCCATGGGACCGCAAGGACCACCAGGGTCAGTGGGACCGCCGGGAGAACAGGGACCGCAAGGGATTCAAGGCATACCTGGCCAGGCCGGGGCTCAGGGAATTGCAGGAATGCAAGGCCTGCAGGGGTTGCAGGGGCCGATGGGACCGCAGGGTCTTGCAGGGCCAGTAGGCATTACATTTCGGGGCCCGTACTCCTCGACGAGTAACTATTCGATCGGAGATGGCGTGCTTTACGGGAATTCGGGCTACGTTTCTCTTACTGATGGCAACCATGGAAATACGCCTGATCAGAGTCCGGTGACGTGGGCTGTCTTTGCGACGGGAACGCAGGGTGCGCCAGGCGCCACCGGTGCCACCGGCGCTCAAGGCCCGACGGGGCCGCAGGGGCCTCAAGGACCGCAAGGTCCGCAGGGACTCCAGGGGTTCGCAGGTCCGCAGGGACCCTCTGTCGCAAACTACACTGGAAACTATAGTTCCACCACGAATTATGCGTCTCATGATGCGGTGAGCTACAACGGATCAACCTATATCTCTTTGATAGCCAGCAACGCTGGAAACACACCTTCGCAGAGTCCGGCACAATGGGCTGTTCTCGCCGCCCAGGGAACTCCAGGAGCCGTAGGACTGACCGGCGCGCAAGGGGCTGCAGGCCCACAGGGGGCGACGGGAGCCATTGGACCAATCGGACCACAAGGACCACCTGTAAGCTTTACCGGTGGGTGGCTCGCGGGACGTTCTTATGTCATAGGCGATGCCGTGAGCTATGGTGGCGGCAGCTACATCGCTCTTGTCGGAAATACAGGCAGGCAGCCGGATCTAAGTTCGACTTATTGGGGAGTGTTGGCGCAGCCGGGTGCCCCGGGGGCTGCAGGTGCGACGGGCGCCCAAGGCCCACAGGGTGCGCAAGGCCCAGCCGGCGTCAGCTACAAAGGACTTTGGTCGGCCTCTAGCGGCTATCTCGCCAACGACGCTGTCTTCTACGGCGGTAGCACCTATCTTGCGCTCGCCACAAATCAAGGCGTTCAACCGGATATAACGCCGGCAGCATGGGCTCTGCTTGCACAGGGAGGCAGCGCCGGTGCGACTGGGCCGGCGGGGGTGGCCGCAACCGTAGGTATCGGAACCGTCACTACAGGAGCAGCTGGAACGCAGGCCACTGTGACGAATTCCGGCACATCGAGCGCGGCTATCCTCAACTTCACCATTCCGCAGGGCGCATCAGGCAGCGCGGGAGGCGGTGGTGGAGGGGGAACCAGCGGAATTCCCTACATTTCGATGTATCACGCTGTGACTTTCACGAACTTCTACTACTCAGTGAATAACCCAAATGGCAGCACTACAGAGACCGCTGCCGCTCTCACATGGGTTCCGGATGGATGTGTTGCCACAAAGCTAGCTGTCTATTCGCAGCAATCAAATACCGTCACAGTGACGCTCCGTTCAGGACCTGCTGGCAGCATGGCGGATACCGCGTTAAGCTGCGTCGTAGCATCTGGCACCAGCTGTATAGTGACCGGCAGCATTGCCATCGCTCCACAAAGCTTTGTGGACCTGAACATACGCGGAGCCAGTGGAACTTCGGCTGGCGTGTGGACGGCAGTGGCCTGCGATTGATCGACGATTTGCCTTGAACTAATAGACAGCGCCATTTAGTAGCCCCTCTGAAATGAGAGCAGGTATCCTTGTGTGGGTCTCGAATAAGAAGCTAGGTGAGGATGTATCGATGGCAATGTTGCGGACGGCGGTACTTGGTTGTGCGATGGCAGGGCAGGCGATGTGGGGAACAGAAGCATGGGCTCAAGGTGCGCTGAAGATAGATGAGCCCTCCGCCAAGATGGCAGCTTCCATCATGCAGCAGTGGCCGAAGGGTGTTGTTGCGACTCAGAATCGTCCCGGAGAGTGGGGATACGAAGAAGGCGTTTTGCTGGATGGGCTAGCTGCGCAATGGCACGCCACGGCTAACGGCGACTATTTCCGCTACATCAAAGACTCGGTCGACAAGTATGTTGCCGACGACGGCGCGATCAAGGGTTACAAGGCTGACGCTCACAGTTTGGACGATATTGAGCTTGGCCGTGCCGTACTTCTTGTCTATCGTGTGACGCAGCAGCCGAAGTATTACAAGGCGGCGAAGTTCATTCATGACCAGCTGGCTCTGCAGCCACGCACGGCCAGCGGTGGTTACTGGCACAAGCAGATCTATCCAAATCAGATGTGGCTGGATGGCGCCTACATGGCGGAACCGTTCCGCGCTTCCTATGCAGTCACCTTTCAGGAACCCAGTGATTTCGACGACATAGCGAAGCAATTCTTGCTGATGTTCGATCACATGCGGGACCCGAAGACAGGATTGCTACGCCATGGATGGGATGAATCGAAGCAGATGAAGTGGGCCGATCCGCAGACCGGCCTCTCTCCCGAGGCCTGGGCGCGAGCGCTCGGCTGGTATGAGGTGGCTCTCGTGGACGTTCTCGACTGGTTCCCTACGGATCATCTGCAGCGCCCGGAGTTGGTGGCTGCGCTGAACAAGACGGCGGCTGCTGTAATCGCCAATCAGGACAAGAACACGGGCCTTTGGCGGCAGGTAATGGACAAGGGCTCCAGAAAAGGCAACTTCACCGAAGCTTCCGCGAGTAGCATGTTCGTCTATGCCATCGCCAAAGGTGTGCGAATGGGTTATTTGCCCCAGGCCGATGAGTCGAGCGCGCGTAAAGGTTGGCAGGGAATCCAAAAGGCTTTCGTGAAGGCCGGCCCGGACGGCCAAGTTCAGCTGGATGGGACCGTTAAGGTGGGCGGACTCGGAGGAAAACCCTATCGTTCAGGCACCTATGACTACTACATCAGCGAGACGACGCGCGTGAACGATGCAAAAGGAATCGGAGCGTACTTAATGGCCGGTTCCGAGATGGCCCAGGCCGATACCGAGGCGCTCGGGCAAGGGAAAACTGTACTCGTCGACGCCTGGTTCAATTCACAGACGAGGAAGAACGCGGCGGGTCAGACCGAACTGTTTCACTACAAGTGGGACGACGATGCGAATCCGGGATTCTCTTTCTTCGGCCGCGCGTTTCAACGCTACGGCATGAACCTCGCTACCCTGAAGGTGGCGCCGACTGCTGTCGCGCTGAAGAACGCCCAGATCTATGTCCTCGTGTCCCCGGACATTCCCGCTAAGAATCCAAGTCCGAATTACATGGACAAGGCGAGCGGCGATGCGATTGAAGAATGGGTAAAGGCTGGTGGAGTACTCCTCTTAATGCAGAACGACAAGACAAACTCCGAGTTCGAACACTTCAACACCATGAGCGACCGGTTTGGGATCCATTTCAATGCCGTTCTTCGCAACACTGTTGACAATAACAACTGGGCTCAGGGAATTGTGATGGTCCCCGCCGGAACCGGTGTCTTCAGCTATCCACATAGGGCATACCTGAAGGAGATATCGACTATTACGGTGTCGGGGCCGGCGAAGTCCATCATGACAGACAAAGGCGATGTCCTGATGGCCGTGGCGAAAGTCGGCAAGGGAACCGTATTTGCGGTAGTCGATCCTTGGGTCTACAACGAATACGTCGACCGGAGAAACAAGCTTCCGCTCGAGTTTGACGGTTTTGATGCATCCATTGATCTGGCTGGATGGGCGTTACGCCAGACAAAGTAGCGCCAGACTAAAGCTTGTCCTTGAGGGCTTCATGAAGCTGCTGGACTAATGGCTCCAGTTGAGGAAGTTTCTCGGGTGCTGGTACTTTGAGTACCTCCTCGATCTTTCCGGCAATGGAGCCCGCGTAGGGATAGCCAAACATGCCGAGATTGCCCGATAACTTATGCGCGACCGATTGAGCCTCCGCACGTTCGGTCTCCTCGAGACCATTCACCAAGGCGGCCTGACAGGCACGGTTCAGAATTTCGAGGCGCTCACGAGTGGAAGGAAGATGACGCTGCCAGAGCTCTGCCAACAGGGCATTTATATCTGCTTCTGCATTAGGGTTTTGATTCATGCGGGATGGTCTGGGATCGATGCTCGAGATCAAAATACAAACTTCGTTCTGTGAGGGGTAACAAAGCCAGTCTATCGGCTTACTTGAACGAATGGTACTGGTAAATGACTACTTCTGTGTGTAGTTGGTTTCGGAAGGAAACCGCGGAGTTTGGGTGGGCGGGACTGCGTTCCACTGAAGCGCTTCGGATATTTGTTCCGCCAGTGTAAGTGGATCGAATGGTTTGAATAGAACCGCCGCAACTCCCAAACCAGCAAACCGGCGCTTGTCGATGCCTTGTACTTTTGCAGTTAGAAGCAAAACAGGAATGTGAGCGATTGCTGGAATTTGCTGCATCTCACGGAAGGTTGTTGGGCCATCCACACCCGGCATCATCACATCCATGAGAATGGCATCGGGTTGTTTGGCTATCGCGACTTCGATACCCTTCGCCCCTGAGTTGGCGGTTAGGGTTTCCCAGCCAGCTGTGGCCTCGAGCGAGAGAGCCGCGACCTCGCGGATATCATCTTCATCGTCAATGATGAGAATACGACGCATGGGCGTACTTATCTTCTCACGTCAAGGAAGATTTTCCATCATTTTTAGGATTTTCTTCGCCGGGAACCTAACGGCGCATGCCGAGATCGCCCCAAATTGGTAGTTCTGGATCGCTCAAAGGGATCCGGTTATGCCGCCGGGCCCGCCGTTGCCAAATCGGTAAACTTCGACCGGATACGTTGAACCATCGCCAGGACGAGCTCTTCGACTTCATGTGGCTGAACTTTTGCTTTGGTAAGGAACTCAGTGGGACCCAGTCGGAGGCGTGTCATCTCGGAGTCTGAGATCTCACGGCCGGAGTAAACCACTAAGGGCAGCGTGCGCAACGGGGGCTGCTGCCGAAGCCATTCGACGAAGGAGAATCCGTCACCATCCGGCAGTGTGAGGTCGAGAATTAGCAGATCCGGCTTTCTGTTAATGCACTGCCGAATTGCTTCCTGTCGCGTGGCAGCGCGATCGATATGGACTGCAGCATCCTGGAAGTTGGCCACGAGAACGCTTGCGAGGTCCTCATCATCTTCCACTAGCAGAACATAAGCTGGACCTTCGCCATGGTGCAGAACGCGGCCTAGTTCCGCAAACAGAAGATTTTCATTGAACGGCTTTTGAACCCATCCTTGAGCGTCGCCCGTAAGCTGTGGCCTCAATGTAGAAGAAAGCACGCTAAGAACGACCACCGGGATGTTGGCCGTCGTAGGGTTATTCCGAAGCCGTTGTAGCGTCTCCCACCCACTCAGCCCCGGCATATAGAGGTCGAGCAAGATTGCTTCGACCTGATTCTCGGCGGCGAGAACCAGAGCCTCGTCACCGGAACTCGCCTCAATAACGGTGTACCCCTGCCGGGTCAGGTGCTCAGAAACGATGGTGCGAATACCAGAGTCGTCATCGCAAACGAGAATCGACCCTTCACCGCGTGGCGGCAGAGCGGCGGGCAAAGGAAGGTCGGTTGCGCGTGTGGTACGAGGCAGCATGACGTACAGCGTGGTACCTTTTACAAGATTCCGCTGGGCCCAAATTGAACCGCTGTGTTGTTGAACGATGCTGCGGCAAATAGCAAGACCCAGGCCTGTGCCACCGCGCTGCCGAGCGTCGGAAGGCTCAACCTGTTGGAAGCGGTCGAAGATAGAGTCCAATTTCTCAGAGGGGATACCTCGTCCTTCATCAACAACCTTGAGCAAAATGGAATCAGCAGTCGCGTCGGTGTGAATTCGCACCGTCGACGCTCCAGGTGAGAACTTGATGGCGTTCGAAAGCAGATTGGTCAGGACTTGTAGGATGCGGTCCGAGTCGCCGTCAAAAAAGAGTGCTTCAGGAGATGCAGCCTGTGCAACCGTAAAGGGAACTAACTCAAGATGAACCGTATGAGCATCAGCCATCGGCGTCATCGTCTCAATAGCTTGCTGGCACAGGTCGCGCAGGGAACAGCGGCGAATCTGAAGCGGAGCGCGACCGGATTCCATACGCTCAAGATCCAGAATGTCGTTAATCAGGCGAATCAGGCGATCGGTGTTAGTTGTAGCAATGCGGAGCAGATTCAAAGCCTTGGCGTCGACGTCTCCAATGGTTCCGGAGGAAAGGAGGCCGAGGGCCCCTCGGATACTGGTCAGCGGCGTACGTAATTCGTGTGAGACCGTCGAGATGAACTCGTCCTTAAGAGTATCCAGTTGAGACCGCTCGCTAAGTTGAAGTTTGTCCTGATGCTGCTGTTCACGGGCATGTGTGAGCTGGGCTGCCAACTCGCGCATCGTGCGTTGTGCACGCAAAAAAGCAAATAGAAGAATTCCGCAAGTCGTAAGCAGAGAGAGAAAACCGAGAATGGCGAGCATGTGCATGCTTAGTGAAAACCTTAAGTAACTTGGCAGTGTAGCGTGATGGTAACGCGAAACCCTCGCTAAATGAAGAAAAAGCAACTAAAATTATGCACTTCGCATGGCTTGAAACCAGCGTTGTTCATGTATGTTCCTAAAATAGTCATAGTTACAAATGAAACCTCGTGTAACTGTTCATACTTCGCGGCATGTCACTGATCTGATAGAGGTAACTCTGACTGCAGGATGCACGCTGAGGATGACAGAAAAATTGATTTGACGGGAATAACACCAACGGGGGTTATCGCCCAAGTCAATATTTCATAAGGACATTTGTCTTAAATCTGGAGGGGATCATACAAAAGGCCGCCCGCCAAGGACGGCCTTTCAGGGGAGGTAACGCTAGGCGGTTACTGGTACCTGGTCGAGGATGTTCGACCACTGTTTTCCACTGCGCGCTGAGTATGCCTTCTTATGGAAGGCATATCCCGCAACGAGCGGGAAAGCCATTGTTGCTTCGGCGAAAATCATTTGCTCATAGGTCGTGTCGACCTTTCCCCAGCTTGATGCTTCCTTAAGTGTTGAACCAGAAAGCGCACCGTCCCGAGAGTCGGCTACTGTGATCTGGATGGCGTACTTATGCATCGAGGCTTCCACGCCAAGGATGTCAGCGGCGACGACAATATCCTGGGCGAAGTTCTTAGGTACGCCTCCTCCGATCATTAGCAAGCCCGTAGTGGGATTGGCGAGCTTTAACTGAGTCAGCTCGTAGAAATCCTTTCCTGAGTCGATGGAGACCGAGGGCTTGCCCTGGCGATCATGCAGGTGGGCGACCAGTCCGAAGCCAGCTGAGCAGTCTGAGAACGCTGGGCAGAAGATCGGAACGTTCTTCTCATAGGCCGCCAGCACGATGGAGTCTTTTCCGCCCGCGGCTGGCGTCTTGCCGTTCTTCACCAGGTACGCACCCATCTCGCGAATGAACTCACGCGAGCTGTGGGGGCGAGGCTCGAGGGAATTGGTGATCTGGTGGGTAGTCTCGTCGCAGATGCGCAGCTCTTCCTCGTCGATGAACGTATCGTAAATGCGGTCGATCATCAGCTCGCGGAGAACGCCGTCCTCGTGGCCGTACTTGTATTCATCACTGGCAATGTAGTGGTAGAAGCCGAGAGCCTCGAAAAAGTCCTGATCGACAATGTTCGCGCCCGTCGAGACGATGGCGTCGACCATGTTGTTGCGCACAAGATCGATGATGACCTTCTGTAGTCCGGCCGAGATGAGCGATCCGGCGAGGCAGAGGATAACTCCGCAGTCGGTGTCTTGCAGCATCATCTCGTAGATAGAGGCGGCACGTGCCGTGTCGCGCGCGCTGAAGGCCATCGACTGCATGGCGTCGACCAGCGGAACAACGTTGTGCTGCTTGATATCGATGTGTTTAACGGGCTGCGTGAGGAGTTCTTTTTTCGTAGGCATAGCACCTACAAGGATATCAAGCCTAACCCTAGATTTGGCGCGGGTTCTGTGAATTTCCATGGGTTTCTTCTGCAATTAATTCCGGGTGGAATCTGAGGTGCCGTGCGCTGTTGCAAGGCGGCATCAAGTCGGTCGGGTTCCGGGATCCGAAACAAAGGAGTTTGCCTCCTTTGCCGAACCGGTACGAGACTAGATGGCATGAATGTCAACCTGGCCGAGCGTGCCCACAACCATAACTGGAAACTTGACCCCATCGTTCGATCGCTGCTCGATACAGATTTCTATAAGCTGCTGATGCTGCAGTTCATCTGGAAGAACTTTCCAAGTGTGCATGTTTCTTCGGAGACGACCAACCGGACGACTCAGGTTCATCTAGCTGAGCAAATACCGGCTGGGGCTCTTATTGAGCAGATGGAGCACGTCCGTCAGCTGCGCTTTCGCAAGAGCGAAATGATCTGGCTGGCTGGTAATACCTTCTACGGCACGCGCAGTATCTTTCAGCCAGCGTTCCTCGACTGGCTCGAACATGGGTTCCGACTCTCGGAGTACGAAGTCACTGAACACGACGGCCAGCTCATCCTGCGTTTTGAGGGTCTCTGGTCTGAGGTGACTATGTGGGAGGTCTATTGCCTCGCGTTGATGAGCGAGATGAAGACCCGGGCGGCGCTCAGTCGCTTGAGCGAACTTGAACTGGACGTTCTGTATGCCCGGGCCAAAACCAGGCTCTGGGACAAGATCGAGAAGCTCCAGCGCTTCCCCGAAGTTCGCATCTCGGAGTTCGGAACTCGCCGACGTCACAGCTTTCTCTGGCAGGAATATGTTGTTATGGCCATGCGCGCCGGGCTGGGCGAGAGTCTCTCCGGCACCTCCAATACCTTCCTCGCATATAAACATGACCTTGAAGCGATGGGCACTAACGCGCATGAACTTCCCATGGCGTTGGCCGCGCTCGCAGACTCCGACGATGAACTTCACAGCTCCCAATACCGTGTGTTGGAGTTATGGCAGAAGAGTTATGGTGGCGAACTGCTCATCATGCTTCCTGACACCTTCGGCACTACACAATTTCTGCTAGGCGCCCCCGACTGGGTCGCCGACTGGACCGGACAGCGATGCGACTCGAAAGACCCCTTCGTAGCCGGCGATGAGTACATTGCATGGCTAATGAGCCGGGGCCGCGATGCCCGGAGGAAGCGCCTGATCGCCTCCGACGGACTCGACGTTGATGACATCATCGCCCTCCATGAATACTTCAACGGCCGTATCCGCTTCAGCGCCGGTTGGGGAACGTTTTTGACCAATGACTTTCGTGACTGTCATCCCCGCGGTGAGCATGATTTCGACCCCGTCAGCCTGGTCTGCAAATTGATGACGGTTGAGGGCAGGCCTGCTGTAAAGCTGAGCGATAACGTTCACAAGGCTACGGGACCTCAGAAAGAGATCGAGCGATACCGGCGTGTCTTTGGCAGTGTGGCCGTTGCCGGGGCGGAGGTCGTGGTCTAAGGCTCAAGTCATGCCGGATATACTTGTTGCATGCGAAAAACTGCTCGTGCGCTTCGTTTTGTCGTGGCGGTTGCCCTTGTGCCCTGGATGTCGGTTCAGCCATCGTTTGCGTGGGGTGCGGACGGGCACAGGATGATCAATCGCCTCGCAATTGCGAATCTGCCTAAGGATGTGCCTGCATTTTTGCGGAATGGAAATGCTCTCGATATGGTGGGATACATCGCGCCTGAGCCGGATCGCTGGCGCAACAAGGCTGTTCCCGAACTTGCGGACGAGCAGGCGCCTGAGCATTTCTTCGATCTCGAGTACGCAAGCCTATTGGGCCCCCTCTCGAAGAAACGTTACGAGTACATCCGTGCACTCGACAAAGCCCAGACTGCGCATCCAGATCTTAAGCTGACTCCCGAGAATGCAGGATTGCTGCCATACGTGACCGAAGAGGTCTGGCAACGGCTTCGCAATAGCATGCATGAGTATCGGAAACTGCTTGTCGCCGGTGAAGACACCAGACCTGTCGAAACTGCGATCCTGTTCTATGCGGGTTGGCTTGGGCACTATGTAGCTGACGGATCCCAGCCTTTACATGTCTCGACTCGTTACAACGGATGGACTGGCCCCAATCCGAACGGATACACCACAGAGCACAAAATCCATTCTCAGTTCGAATCCCTGTTCGTCACAGACAATATCAAGCCTGACGAAGTAGCTTCTCTGGTAGCTGTCGCTCAGCCAAAAGTCCTCAACGATGAATGGATGGACTTTCTCAGCTATCTCGAGCACACTGGCACGATGGTCGAGAAGGTTTATCAGGTGGAAAAAGCCGGAGGCTTTACTGACGCGGGAAGCCCTGAAGCAAAGGCATTCACGCAAGAGCGAATAGCCGCGGGCGCCATCGAGTTGCGCGACATGATCTATACCGCTTGGGTCAGGAGTGGCGATCCGGTTGAGGAATACACGGGACCAAAGTAGTTCAGCTTGCGATGGTATCTTGTCGCCGTTTCACGCGCTCCATCATTAGCCGAAGCAATGGCGTGAGAGTAAGTGCAATAACTGGCACCATGACTATGAAAAGCACCGCCCAGAGAACCATGGCGTGCCACTCCCATAACCAGAGCCTGCGTATGAGCTCGACCGGATGCTGGTGCACGGCTTCCACAATCGCCGATCGGGATAAGGGAAGTGGTGCCGTATGAAAGACTCGCGTGCCAAGATGCAGGAAGGGAACAAATAGCAGAAGTTCCAGTGGGTAGACAATGTGGTTGCCAAGCTGGGAGGCGGCGACGTTGAGCCGGAAGAGCAGAGCGACAGCTAGGCAGAGTATCGTCGTGCTGCCGAGCAACGGGTTAATTCCGATCATTAGGCCTACGGCGATGCTCCAGGCTAGGCGCTGCGGAGAGGCGCCCATGCGCAGAAGGTCGACGAGCGGCATCATTACGCGGCGGTAAAGCCAGCCGTCTTTGGCGAAGATGTTCACAGGGTGGGTCGGTTGACTTCCTTGAGGCTAGCTTCGTTCTTCTCCACGCGTCTACAGGATAGACTGCCCGGCAGGCAGTTGTTTGGGAGGACAGTCCGGGTGAGCTTATTTCGATCGCTGGTGCGAACCATTCATCTGGCGGGATACTTCGTGGTGTATGGCACTGAGCTTCTGGTGAAGCGGCCTTCGACGCGCGAGGCAAGAGCCGACTGGTTGCATCGGTTTGCTGCGAGTACACTGCACGGGCTTGGTGTCCAGCTCGAAGTAGACGGCGACTTTCCTTCGTTTGGCGCCGTGATCTCAAACCATCTAAGTTACCTGGATATCATCGTCTTCGCTGCTCTTCATCCCTGCATCTTCGTCTCAAAGGCTGAGGTCGCATCGTATCCAGTGCTTGGCTGGATGACTACGATGGCGGGTACTGTGTATGTTGCGCGCGGCCAAGGCGGCTCGGCGATGAAGGCGCGCGAAGGAATGCAAGCTGCGCTCAATGCTGGCCTGCCAGTTGTCTTTTTTCCAGAAGGAACGACCTCAGACGGTTCCGGACTGTTGAAGTTTCACAGCGGCCTGCTTGCGCAGGTGCGGGCTGACGGCGCCCAGGTGACCGCAGGTCACATCTGTTACAGCATTGGTCCTGAAAACGGACAGGATGTGAAGGTGAGCGAGCAAATCTGCTACTGGGGAGATATGACGCTGCTACCTCATATCATTCGGTTTCTTGGTCTGCAGGATGTGAGGGCCAAGGTCCGATTTGCCTCGGAGCCGATCGAATTCTCCGGGGATGCGACTCATCGCAAAAAGGCGGCGAAAGAGGCCTGGGTCGCCGTCGCCGAACTGGCAGAGGTTGCCACGGGGATCGAAGAAGTGCACCGTTTTTGATTCAATGAATCTTCATTTGGCGTGAACACTCTCTAACAAAAGACGACGCAGACTGACATCGAAAGCAGCCACCCCCGGTGTAGCAAGGAGCTTCGATGGTCAGTGTCAAAGAGTCACCCTCCCACGTTCTCTCACAAGATTCGCTGATCGCCCGGCAGTTCGTTTCCCAGCCCCCTTCTAAAAAGGACACGGCTCGAAGCCGGTCCTTACATTGCTCGCCTGGCCCTTACCGAGTCCGAGCGTACCGCTGCTTACCGCCTGCGCTTCTTTGTCTTCAACCTTGAGATGAATGAAGGGCTGGAATCGGCGTACATCGATGGCTACGACAAGGATCGCTTCGACGACGTCTGCGACCACCTGATCGT
>Ga0163163_10002248_pt1 | contig 16265 bp, 17 predicted proteins | sample S65metaG_FD_119766 | JGI IMG/M metagenome (GOLD analysis project Ga0163163, IMG submission 119766) | Switchgrass rhizosphere microbial communities from Kellogg Biological Station, Michigan, USA - S6-5 metaG | ecosystem: Host-associated > Plants > Roots > Rhizosphere > Soil | place: USA... | reverse complement strand
CTTTCGATCGAAGAAAGTAGTTGACGCACAAATTCACGGCAACGGTCTTGGGCTTTCGCTTGTTAGGCAGATCGCCGCGGCTCACGGAGGCCGCGTAAAGGTGAGCAGCGAAGAAGGAAAGGGAAGCCGATTTACGATCGAGCTGCCCGTCGCGTAGTTTAAATCGAATGCGGATATTACTTGTCGAAGACGAACAAGGCTTGATCATTACCCTGACTGATCGGTTGCAGAGTGAGGGCTTTGAAGTCGTTTCTGCGGAAGATGGTGCTGCGGGCTTTAACCTTGCGTCTTCTGAAACATTCGATCTCATCATCCTTGACGTCATGCTTCCCAAAAAGAATGGCCATGACGTCGCTCGTGACCTCCGGCAAAAGGGAATTGCAACGCCGATCCTTATGCTGACGGCGAAGGGCGAGACGATTGATAAGGTGCTTGGCCTAAAGCTCGGAGCCGACGATTACCTGACAAAGCCATTCGAGGTAATTGAGCTTCTTGCACGCGTGGAGGCTCTGATAAGACGTGCGCCAGCCCACGCCGCCGGTGTGACCAACGAGGCTTTCCGATTTGAGAATGTCAGCGTGGACTTTCGGCGAGCGGAGGTTCAGCGAGATGGCGAGTCGCTGGATCTATCGGCAATGGAATTCAAACTGCTTCAGTATCTGATCACCAACCACGGAACGGTCCACACCCGCGATCATCTTTTAAACGAGGTTTGGGGCTACGATGCGATGCCTTCAACGCGAACCGTCGATGTCCACATCGCATGGCTCCGTCAAAAACTCGAAGCGAACCCTCGCCGCCCTCGATTTATTCAGACGGTCCATGGCCTCGGATACAAATTCATTGTCTGAGATCAGATACCAACGATCTTCCGAAATCTTATCGCGTCAGCGAACATCTCGTTGTTGTTAAAGAAGACATACGATGGGCCTTTCCTTGGCAATAGGAAGGCGAGTTCTTCAAGTTCGCCGTCTTCGTATTTGTAACGCCAGCCGCCGATGCCGTGTAACCGATAATAACAACGGTCAGGGGTTGCGGTCGGGCGCACAAAAGGGTCGGTGCAATGCCAGAGATCAAGGTCATCGCAGATCTTTTTGATCACCTTGTCTTCCCAAGGTCCGCGTGGTTCCCAAACGCAATTCAGTCCTTCGCGGTCGATCCGTTTGAAGAACTTGCGAAGGTTGGCGATATGTTCTTTCGTTTGGGTGAATTTTGCGGGGCATTGGAAGAGAACGGTTCGTGCGTTTAGCGCTTTAGACGATTCAAGCGTTACTCTCCATGCCTCATTAACAGTGTCGCTCGATCTGAACGCTCCGGCCTCTCGTTCTTCTTTTTCACTCAGATCACGCTTTAGTCGACGATACGTCGGGCTTCCGGCTTCGTGTGTGATGAACTGCCATGCCTTTAAGGTGAATTCAAAATCGGCAGGCATTTCTTCTCGCCACTTTTCAAGCGTTTTTACAAGGGGTGGTTTGTAGAATGTGTGCTGGATCTCGACACAGTCAAGGTGCTCGGCATACTCGTCTTTCGACCATCTAAAACCGCATGTGCCTATCTGGATCTCGCGCTTTTGCATCAGAGAAGGCTTTACCGCAGGACGTAGATAGTGATCGCGAAGAAGTGGATTACACTGCCGATGAGCACAAAGACGTGAAAGATAGCATGGTGATGCCGGAGGCTGTGCCAACCAAAGAAGATCATGCCTAGCGTATATGCAAGCCCACCCGCAACAACAAGCACGAGCGGTATCAGTCCGAGAGCCTGATACATCGGCTGGACCGCAAAAACGCCCACCCAACCCATGGCGAGATAGGAGACAACTCCAATCGCCGAATATCGGTTTCCAAAGAACAACTTGATTGCGATCCCGACCAGGGCGAAAGACCATGCAAACCCAAGCAGCCAGAATCCGAACGTTTCTCGAAATAGCAGTAAGGCAAAGGGCGTGTAACTTCCGGCGATCAGCAGGTAGATGCAGCAATGATCGAGAACCTGAAGCTTGCGTTTTAATTCTAAAGAGATCGTCGAATGATAAAGTGTTGATGCCGCATAAAGCGTTACGAGAGAAGCCCCGTAAATCATGCTGCTCGTGATCTGCCAGACACCGCCATTGAACGCCGCGATCAAGAGCAAGGCAGCAAACCCGGCGATACTCAAAATCAGGCCGAAGCCATGCGTCAGCGAATTGGCAACTTCTTCAACGGATAGTTCTCCAAGCTGTTTGAGTATCATATGACGTCGACTTCAGAGTACATGGAACAGAACGATCAAATCAACGAAAATGTTCTGTACGTCGGCGGCTTTGATGACAGATGGAAATTCAAGCTATCCGGCGGTAACACGCGGCTCGAAGGTAGTGTCCGATATTGTCCGTTCGCGGCGGGCCACACCTGATTTGTAAGCGGCTTCTTCCACCTCCGCTGCTACAGCTTCACCGACACGCTTATCGAATACGGACGGGATTATATAGTCGGGGTGAAGTTCGTCTGGGGCGATTATTCCGGCGATCGCGTTCGCGGCAGCAAGCTTCATCGCCTCGTTGATACGCGAAGCCCGGCAATTCAGTGCACCGCGGAAAATGCCGGGAAAGCATAGAACATTATTGATCTGATTCGGATAATCCGAACGTCCCGTTGCCATTACCGAGACAAGGCCTTCGGCGTCCTCGGGCATGATCTCCGGAATCGGATTCGCCATTGCAAACACTATCGGATCCTTTGCCATATTCTTAAGGTCGCTCTGGTCAATGACGCCCGGAACCGAGAGGCCAAAAAAAACGTCTGCCCCCTTGATCACGTCGTGGACCGTACCTTTTTCTTTACTGGGATTGGTGTTGCGAGCGTACCAGTCTTTGACCCAGTTCATGTGTTCCTTACGGCCCTGATAAATCGCGCCGACCGTATCGCAGCCGATTATATTCTTCACACCTGCGGCCATCACGATCTTGGAGCAGGCAACACCAGCTGCCCCGATACCGTTGACGACCACCTTGATGTCCTCCATCTTTTTCCCAACGATCTTCAGCGCGTTGATCAAAGCTGCGAGAACAACAACCGCAGTCCCATGCTGGTCATCGTGAAAGACCGGAATATCCAGGATTTCTTTCAAGCGGTCCTCTATTTCAAAACACCTCGGAGCAGAAATATCTTCAAGGTTGATGCCACCGAACGGAACGGAAATATTCTTGATCGTTTCGACGATCTCGTGCGGGTCCTTCGTGTTAAGGCAGATCGGGAACGCATCGACTCCCCCAAATTCCTTAAAGAGCTGACACTTACCTTCCATCACAGGCATCGCTGCCGCGGGGCCGATATCACCGAGACCGAGCACGGCTGTTCCGTCCGAGACTACCGCCACGGTGTTCTTTTTAATGGTCAGGTTAAAAACCTTCTCCGGGTCTTTGTGGATCGCTTCGCAGACGCGAGCGACGCCGGGCGTGTATGCCATTGAAAGGTCGGAGCGCGTTTTCAGCGGTATCTTTGAGGTAACCTCGATCTTGCCGCCAAGATGAATAAGGAAGGTCCGGTCACTTACGTTTACGACCTCCACTCCATCGATATCGCTGACCGCTTCGATGATTTCCTTGTCCTGCGACTCCGAAGCTGCGTTTACAGTGATATCACGAATAAGAAAATCCCTGCCGACGGTTACGATATCTACCGCGTCGATATCGCCCCCGGCCTTTCCGATAGCAGTGGTGATCTCGCCCAGTTTACCGGGCTTGTTATGAATGCGAACGCGCAGCGTCAGGCTGTAGCTTGCATTCGGTGTAGGTGCATTTGTCATAGAAAATGATTGCTAGGCCGTCCACGTTCAAGCTGTTCAATAACCGCTTAACTTAACGTGTTGGCATTCAAAAAGTATGACGAAAAAGCCTTCACAGGGCAAATTAGCGTTGGTCAGCCAGGATCGCTTCGCCTTTTGTAAGCCACGAGGTGCCAAAGGCGATGACCGCTGCCGATTCGAGCCAGAACACTGGGTGTAGCTCCTTAATGTTCGGGTTTTCAAAAGGTGAATAGCTGTTCAAGAAGAGCCACTCGCTCAACGCGATCAGGACGATGCAGGCAAGGATCAATACTCCGCATACAATATAAACTCCGTTCCGCTTCTTTTTCTGCATGGTCATAGGCTGGACGGGATCGGATTTGGTAAACAGCGCGAGCGAAAAATAGGCGAGAGTTGAGAACAACAGAGCCGCACTTGCGAGATGGATCCGGCCGAAAATCGTTTGGGCGGCAGTAATACTCATATGGGCCTCAGTCATCACTTCCGGGGTAGTGGGAAACAGGGCGACCCCGATCGCGAAGACAGCCGCCAAAGCGCCCGCGATCCGGTCGCGAATGTCGTATCCGCGATACGTTATCAGAAATACCCCGATCGAGCACAAGCTGCCCACAAACACGTTTCGCATGCCAGTGTAGTAATAATCGCTGATCGAATATTGGAACCACGGCGCGTCGGGAAATGCCTTTCCGCCAAAGACCAGGACAAATGGCAACCCGAGGCCTATGAATCCGACAGCTTTTCGAAGGCCCAGATACGAAATGATCAGCGGCGAGGGTTGCGGGATATTGATCGGCATGTTGATCTCCTTTGAGGTTAGGATCCAGCAGAGCTCCGACAATCATATATCAAAAAATGTCTTTCTCAAGCACATTTTCGCCGCGGTCATTTGTGAGCCGGCGTCTGTTGATAGAGCGCATTAAGCCATCTTTTCCCACGTTTCACGTAAAGAGAACTTATCCAAACCGGGCTCGGAACCGGCGAGCCGCCGCAAGTCGTATCCTGTGCCGCATGATAAGTGAGAAGAGCAGTGTTCTTGTCGAACATCGTGAGGGTAAAGCTGTCGACCGAATAGCTCTTAACGACGCACACATCGCTGCCGACAAACGGAACGATCTCAGTCTTGGTCGTTATGCCGCTCGCTCCTATCTCCTGATGATCGTCGGAAAGAAAACCCTGATAGAATTTGCCGTCGCGATCTTTCCAGGCCTCCCAGGACTGTTTTTCCAGATCGACCAATGTTTCTTTCAACTTGTCTTTGGAGATCTTTATCGCTTGCCCGAATTCGGGCATGGCAAAAGCCAGAACGAGAACGGTTATCACAAAAAGAATCTTCATAGTTCCCTCCGGCATCTCACTACGACCAAAACTCTTAAATTGTTGCAATGCGTCTATTTAGCTGAACATCTGTTCAGGAGTATGTACAATTGTTCGCCATCGTCCGCTTCCCGATCACGGAGAAATTCCCTCGGTGGCAAAATGCGAACCGACCGATCCGAGAATTGCATTGTGCAAAGCTTCACAATCATTTTTCGCAGAAATCGGCAAGCTATTATAGGCCTTTGCATCTGGCACGGCGGTTGTAACTGAAATGGACAAGAGTGTCGGGATCTTCAGGCACCAAACTACAGAACGGTTAGGAGGAAAGATGGATATAGTAGTCATCACATACGGAGTTTATGCTTTGATAAGCGTACTGCTCACGATCTGGGTCGCGCAAACCCTGCATAAGAACGGGCGTGTCTTTCTGGTTGAGGTTTTTCATGGTGAGGAAGGGTTAGCCGATTCGGTCAATCACCTTCTGGTAGTAGGGTTTTATCTTATCAATCTGGGATATGTCAGCCTTGCTCTAAAGATCGGTTATCAAATCGAGACCGCTCGAGCAGGGATCGAGGCTTTGTCCTACAAGGTCGGGCTTGTATTGTTAGTGCTCGGCGGAATGCATTTCTTTAATCTCCTCATCTTCCAACGAATCCATCGAAGACCGAAGTTTTTCAAGCCGCTTCCTCGTGGTGCAAGTGTGGTCGAGTGACTACCAAAAGGCAGAACCATACTCTTACGCAGGTGGGTTCTGCCTTTAATTTATCGGCCTCAGCAATCCTCTAAATACACCTCGAATGTCGACTTTGTCAGCGGCTTCGAAAACTGAGACGAAGTCAGAATTTGTGGGACGAAGTTCGACGTGCGGACCGTCGCGGTAGTATTCGCGAAGTATGGAAGTCTTTTTTCGGATGACCGCTACCACCCATTCACCGTCCCTGGCGAAAGCTCGCTCTTCGACGAGGGCGATATCTCCCTCGCAGATGTTGCTTCCGGACATTCCGTTGTCAGCTATTCGGTAGGCAAATACCCGGTCCGCCGAACGATGGCCGATCATGAATCGCGGGACAACGAGGGGAAGGAGTTCCCAGTCCTCTCTAGGCTCTGCTGCCAGCGGAACGTCCAGCCAATGAAGTTCGCTTCCGGCGACCGTGATACCGCTGTCCCGTTTGATGTCGATCGAAAAGCCGCCGTTTTCGTTTCGGCGCGTCAGCAAACCTTGCTCTTCCAATGACTTAACGTGTTTTGCAATTCCCGCTTTTGATCGAAGTCCCAGCGAACGAGCAATCACCTGATACGAAGGCTCGTGACCGTGGTTATCGATGTAGCGGACGATGAAGTCGAACACCTCTCGCTGCCGTCGCGTCCGGGTTTGCATGAGGAAAGTTTAAGGGGAAATAGAGAAAAGTGAAAGAATAAAAAACAGGTATGTCTGTGCACCCCGATCGCTTCGTCTTGCACCTTTTCTACTTTTTCACTTTCTGATGTTGAGACCTGTTATAATGACGTTAACACCGGAGGTTTCGTCTCTATCAGTAACGTCACAGGCCTTACTCGTGGTCTCAAGCAAAATCAGCTCAAACGCATCGAGCGCCTCGCAACTCGCCGCGTACCATCCGATCAAATAATTTCACCAGAGCTTGCGCGTCAAATGTCCGAGATCTCACACGAGACTGGGCGCCAGGTCGGCGTTCTGCTTAATCGAAAAGGGCAGGTCGAATATGTGATGGTCGGTAATGCAAAGCAGATAGAAATGCCGGATTTCGGGCGCTCGCGCGCGTCAACCGAACGTTTTCGCGGACTGCGATGTGTGCACACGCACCTCCTCGGGGAAAAACTGACGCAGGACGACCTGACGGATTTGGCTCTGCTGCGGCTTGATCTAATGTCGGCCATCCAGGTTGATGGCAAGTCGGGCCTGCCGGGCCTTGTTCATTCGGCGCATTTATTGCCGGCAAATGAAACGCGGACATCCTTGTCCGCAAACGGGTCAGAAAATGCGGACACGGGAATCAATGATCCCTTGGCACCGTACGAATTTCTGGAACCGAATATTCCATCGCAGCTAGATACCGATTTCACCTCGCTTATAAATTCTCTTGAGAATGAAATGGCCCGGATCCGTCAGACGGCACGTCAGCGGCAGACGAATCGCGACCGGGTGATCTTGATCAGCGTGACGACAGGTGCGACGGACGAGGCGGAAGAGTCGCTGAATGAACTTGAGGAGCTAGCAAATTCGGCCGATGTGCTTGTTCTGGACAAAATAATTCAGCGCCGCCCGCAGATAGATCCGAAGACCGTGATCGGGAAGGGAAAACTCGATGAGTTGCTTATCCGCTCGATGCGATTGGGCGCTGATCTGATAGTTTTTGACACGGCGCTTTCGCCGACGCAGGTGCGCGTCCTGTCCGAGGCAACAGACCTGAAGGTTATGGATCGGCCGCAGCTGATATTGGATATCTTTGCTCAGCGCGCTCAGAGTCGCGAGGGTAAGTTGCAGGTCGAGCTTGCACAGCTCAAATATCTGCTGCCGCGGCTTGTAGTGGGACAGAACTCGGCGTTTTCGCGTTTGGCAGGAGGTATCGGAGGACGCGGTCCCGGTGAAACGAAACTGGAAACCGATCGCCGGCGCGTTCGTGACCGCATCGCTCAGCTTGAGAGGCAGGTTGACAATCTGGGCCGCCAGCGACAAGAGCGCCGAAAGAATCGTGTTCAAAAACATCTGCCGATAATTTCGCTCGTGGGTTACACGAATGCTGGAAAATCGACACTGCTCAACTCTCTGACCCAAAGCGACGTTTACGCCGAAAAGAAGATGTTTGCGACGTTAGATCCAACATCGCGGCGCCTGCGGCTGCCATACGAGCAGGAAGTGATCATCAATGATACCGTCGGTTTTATTCGCGACCTTCCCGAAACGCTTGTTTCGGCGTTTCGAGCGACGCTGGAAGAGATATCGGACAGCGATTTGCTGATTCACGTCGTTGACTCATCGAACCCGCGTGTGCTGCAGCAGATCGAGTCGGTCGGAAAGATCCTCGCTGATCTGAGGCTCAATCAGATCCCGCAGATAATTGTGTTAAACAAGTCTGACCTCCTGGGGCCGGGACTGATCGAAGGTCTTATACGTCAAATATCGCTTGACACACCTGCCGAATGCGTGTCAATTTCAGCTATTCACCGCGCAAGCCTGCGGCCGCTGGTCGAGCTAATGGCGGTTCGGATGGGGAAATTTGAAGTAGCAGAATCCAACGGAACTCGGGCGTCATTGTTCGTTTCTTCGAACGAAGCTATAAACGAACGCTGACGCACCAGTCTGCGGACTCGCTTGTCCGCCGTTCCAATCAAATGTCCAAGCGAATTCAAGACCTTACACCGCCGGTGACCAAGTGGCGGAAACGTGTTTCCGATGCCGCTTGGAAGCCATTCAAGGCTCTCTCGGCAGATCAGCGGTTTTGGATCGGATTCGTATTCCTTTGTCTTGTTACCGCGCTCCTGGTATTCAATCCTTTTAAGCATACCGACGAACAAACTTATAAAGAGGGCGACATAGCCCGCGAAAGCATTATCGCTCCGGCCGATATTTTCTTTACGGATGACAGAGCAACAGCGAGCTCAAGAGAAGATGCGAGGTCTCTGGTAAAGCCGATCTTTCGTTTTGAATCGAATAATGCGGACCAGGCCGTGCAGCAGTTTCTGTCGTCGTGGGAAAAGCTGCAGCGGCACGGAAGCGAGACCTCCGCAAATGCGAAACCAACTAACTCGGACGCGAAAACGGAGACACATTGGACAGGAGCTGGAGGCTCGGAGGTCGGGAAAGTCCTTGCCGCTCGGAATTTTAGCCGAAATGAGATCGACGCCGTAAGCGGAGCATTGCGTGAGGCCGATGAGGGCTACATATACGATGATTCGGAACGACAGTATTTCCAGAATAGCGTTTTCATATTTGATAAGTCGAAGCCCGGGCAACAATCGACTGTCACAATGCCTGAAAGCAACTGGACGTCGCTTTCGACCGCTCGCACAAAATTCCGGACACGGCTGGGTACCATCAAGAGCTTATCGCCTAAGGAAGTCGATGCCTTCTACACAGCGGGCGAGATATTGGTCGAACCAAGCGTTTCTTACGATAGTGTAGCTACGGAGACCGCTAAGAGAGCGGCGGCCGAGAACGTGCAGGCGGAAACGATATCGCTGAAACGCGGGGAAAAGGTCGTTGACGCGGGCCAGGTCATTAAGGCGGACACCTTGTCGAAGATCGCGGCCGTTAACAGCTATAGCTCCACCACTCGACAGGGAAATCGTTTTCTTGGGCTGCTCGCACTTATAACCGCACTTTATTGGATCGGCTGGAAATTTATTGAGCAGCGCGGTATGTTGCCAAGGCTCGCCCTTTCCGCAGAGAAAACATTTGCGCTTTTTGGATTCGTTGCCGTGGCGCAGACCTTTTTGATGGCTGTTGCATTTCGACTCGCGGATTTTACGGCAGCACAGAATGTGAAAGGGCCATTCAACGATCCGACGATCTGGTCGTTCGCGATACCCTTCGCGGCTGGCAGCTTGCTAATGACGCTGCTCGCTGACAGGCCGACTGCATTCTTTACAGGGCTGTTTTGCGCGCTGCTTGCGGGGTTTATGGCACCGCGAGGATTGGAGTTTGCGGTATATGCCGCCATCGCCTCATCGGTCGCGGTATATGGCATTGGCCGCTATCGGAGCCGGCAGACGGTGACGATCGCGGGTTCGCTGGTGGGCATTGTAAGCTGCTTTGCCGCGCTTGCCGTGATCGCATATACCCAGCAGCCATTCATCATTAACACAATACTGATGACGATTGCGTGCGGCCTTGCCGGCGGTGTGATCACCGCTGCAATGACCGCGGTCATTTTGCCGGTGTGCGAGTCGGTATTTGGAATTCTGACCGACGTAAAACTCCTCGAACTATCGAACGCTGACCTGCCGATATTGAGTCAGCTTGCGTTGCGTGCTCCGGGAACGAACCAGCATTCGCATGCTGTTGGACACTTGGCCGAAGAAGCTTGTCGTGTGGTCGGCGGAAATGGATTGCTTGCCCGCATAGGTGCGTTGTACCACGATATTGGAAAGACAGCTGCGCCGGAACACTTTGTCGAAAATCAGATGGGCAAGAATCCCCACGACCGTCTGAAGCCTGTGCAGAGTGCGAAGATAATCATCAGTCACGTAACGTATGGAGCGAAGCTCGCGCGCGAGTTGGGCTTGCCGCAGCGGATCATTGATTTCATCCCTCAGCATCACGGAACGCGAACTCTCCACTTCTTCTTGAAAAAAGCGCAAGAGGAAGCTCGCGATGAGTCGGAGGTATCGGAGAACGATTTTCGCTATCCTGGCCCCAAGCCGCAGTTCAAGGAAGCGGCCATAATGATGATCGCCGATTCGTGCGAAGCTGGTGCACGCAGCCTTGCCGAGCCGACGCCAGACAATATCCGGTTCATCGTGACGAAGATCATTGATGCGATCCTCGCCGACGATCAGCTCGGCGAATGTGATCTAACGCTTCGGGAACTGACGCAGATCCGCGAGTCTATGATCAAGTCCCTGGTTGCGATCTATCATTCGCGGATCGACTACCCCGGCTATACACCGCCGACCTCTTCCGAGCGGGTTCTCATCCCGTCTGATACTTTGGAAGAACGTGGGCCGAAATATACAAACCCGGCGGACATTCCCATAAGCCGTGGCGGCGAGATCGAGGACGAGGCGGTAGACCGGTCACGTGAACCGAGTAAGGCAAAATCGGTTCGGCAGACATGAGAGGCGTGAAATGTATTTCACTGCACCAACTGCAAGATTGTTTCTATTTCTGCTCCTTTGCTTCGCGCCGGCAATTCTCGCACAGAGCAAGGGCCTAAGCATCGAATCTATTGATATTCAGGGCAACCGACGATTGACTGACGATGAGATATCAAAAATGATCTCGACCCGTGTTGGTCAAACGCTCGATGATGATCAACTTCAAAAAGATCTGAATGCAATTCTGTCTTCCGGCCAGTTTGACGCAGCAGACACAAGGGTTAGGACCGAACCCGGTCCGACGGGTCAAGCAGTTGTAATATTCGAAGTACGCGAGTTGCCTCTCATTCATAGTTTGGATCTTGCCGGCCTCAAATATGTTTCGCGTGAAGAGCTTGAAGATTATCTCAGCACGCAGAAGCCGGTAATCAAAGCCGGAATGCCACGCAACTACGGCGACCTCCGCCGTTATCGCGAGTTGATCCGAACGTATCTTGCCCGGCGAGGGTTTGAACATGCAACGGTTAACTTTGCTGAGAGCGAGGTCACGGCAACATCCATTTCGATCATCGTCCACATCGACGAGATGCCTGGCGATGACGATAACCACTAGCGATTTGTCCGGCCTCGCCTTATTGCTAAAATCATTAACATGATCGACCCCCGTGCTCTTGAGGAATCTCTCAATCAACTCGACAGCGTTCTTCGCGTCGAGGAACTCTATCTTCTTCAGCGCGTTGCGCAGAAAATAAATTCCATTCTGGACCTTGGTGTTCTTCTCGATCAGATCGTCACTGACGTGGCGGAAACGTTCGGATACACAAGGCTTGCGATCCTTCTCAAGGACGAGGATACGGACGAGCTTGTCATAGCCGCGGGTTGGACTGGGGAACTTTGCCTGAAAGGAACGCGATACAAGATTGGAAAAGAAGATGGAATGAGCGGGCATGCCGCAGCGACCGGACAGACCGTGTATGCGGCGGATGTAAAGCGTGTGCCGTACTACATTGAGGGCGAATCCGATACACGGTCGGAGCTTGATATTCCGCTAAAGGTCCGGGGCGATCTGATAGGGATCTTCAATATTCAGCAGACCTGCGTAAGTGGCTTTACGCCGGAGCGAATACGCCTTCTCGAAGCGCTCGCCGGCCATGTTTCTACCGCGATCGCAAATGCTCGCTTGTATCAGCGTGAACGGGATGAACGCGACCGAATGTCGAAAGAGCTGGACGAGGCCAGAGCGATACAATCCGCCTTGTTTCCCGGAAGCTGTCCGTCGATCGAGGGATTTGACATAACCGGTATGTGTATACCGTGCAGGGAAGTCGGCGGCGATTGGTACGATTACATCCCGCTGAAGGACGGCCGATTGGGAGTCGTTCTTGGTGACGTGTCGGGAAAAGGAATGGGAGCAGCGTTTCTAATGTCGTCCGCTCGCAGCGTGCTTCGAATGCAGGCATTTCGCGGTCTGTCGCCGGGGGAAGTCCTAGCCGAAGTCAACAACATCCTCATCAGCGATTTTCCATCTTCGCGTTTTGTAACTTTGATCTATGCGATCGCCGACCCGGCAACCCGCACCGTGACCTTTGCAAATGCAGGACACGTCTATCCGCTTTTCGTGAATACGAACGGAGCTGGGTTCCTGCAAACGGAATCGGGGCTGCCCCTGGGTATCATGCCGTCCGAATATTCCGAGTGCACGATCGATCTGCCGCGAGGAAGCCGACTGTTTCTTTACACGGACGGAATTACCGAAGCTGCGAACATGGCCGGTGATGAATACGGCGATGAGCGGATCTTAAAGCATGTTCAAGATCCTACAAGTTCCGTTTCGACTCTCTATTCGGATGTCGCAAGATTTTCAGCGGGGGCCCCGGTTGCTGATGATGTTACGGTCGTTATGGTCGCCGCGAAATAAAAACTAATAACTTTAAACTCGAAACTATCCACTGAAGCAAATCGAGTTTCTACCGGGCGAAGTTTTGGTACAATGCCCGCGTATGTTGAAGCGCTACACATTCTGGCTGACCGCCGCGATCCTTTTTCAGTTTCTCACCGCGGCTTTTCATTCGATCAGCTTTTTTGTCAACCCCGATCTAAATAACGACACCGAGCGGCAGATGCATGAGCTGATAACGAACTATTATGCCGACATGGGGGCGGGATTTCACCGGTCCTTTTGGAACCTCTTCACGGCACTGAGCGCATGCCTTCCGTTACTGTGCGTTCTCGGAGGCCTTACGCTCGGTTACCTGTTGTGGAAACAAGCTCCCCCGAATTTGATGAAAGGAGTTATCGGCATCAACCTGCTGGTGTTTGGAGTGCTGTTGGTCGTTGTGTTTGTGTTTGCATTTCTGCCGCCGGTGATCTGCGTAGGACTGATCGTTCTCAATCTTCTGATCGCTTATATTCTAGCGCCCCGAATTGAATCGGCAGTTTGATTTATTTGAAAGAGTATTGCACTGATCGTCTGTTCTGATCCAAGAATTCCCGCTCGGCGTTCGTCATATCGAATAGTCTATTTTGTACCAGCAAAAGTGCGCGTTCGTCTGTATAGTAACTGAGAGAAAGTTTGCATGTGCCTTTTACTTCGGACTTAGGTACAGGGAAGGTAAAATATTCTCCTACTCGAAGAGGTTTTAATGACGGAGCGTAATCATATTGAAGGACTGGTTTGAACGCATCGCCTCCTTTAGTTTTGCATTCAAGCCAGTAAGGTATTGATCCGAGTCGATCCTTTTCGTCATCGAGATCGTAAGGTAAGAATGCACTGATTGCCATGGCGTTCTCAACGCGAAAGAGTAAATCCAGTCTGGTCCTATCCACAATTTCGATCGACAGACCAGTTTGTTCGTGCCCTGTTCCGACATCCTCGCCATTAAAACTCCGATTTGTGGGGAGAGCAAATGTAACATCGCTTAATGTGTCATTCGGTAGGTCAACCGGAGATTCGCTCGGGACCATCAACATAAACTTTTGGAGCGAGACTGCCGCGAGACCGAGAGCGATGCACGCCAACAATATTCGGAAGCTAATATGAACGTTCTTCATGCACTCTTGGGATGAGTCGAGTCTTATGAGGGTTGCAGCGTGTGGAAGACTCAAATCCTACCTTTTAATTTCTCGTAGGTCGTATGAAGTGATTCCGGCATGGTCCGAGTTTGGCCAAAGGTAGTGATGAAATTCACGTCGCCGAACCATCGGGGCAGCACGTGCATATGAAAATGCCCGGCAACGCCGGCGCCAGCGGCTTTCCCGAGGTTCATGCCGATGTTGAATCCATCGGGGTGATAGATCTGTTCAAGGGCTGTTTGAGCCCGCTTGGTAAGATCCATCAATTCATCCGTGACCTTTTTATCAGCTTTGTCGAGGCTGGGGATGTGTTCAAAGGGAAGGATCATTAAGTGCCCGGTTCCGTAAGGATATATATTTAAGATGACAAAATTAAACTCGGCACGACTAAGGATAAATTTCTCCTCGTCGGTAGCCGAGTTGTTAAGAATATCGCAGAAAACACAGCTGTCTGCCTTCGCAGCACTGTTTCCTGTTATGTAGTCATATCTCCATGGGCTCCACAGAACGTCCACATCTTAATCCTTATTGATAAGCTCTTTTAATTCCTTGCCCGGCTTGAAATAAGCGACCCGTTTCGCAGGTATATCAACCGCGTCGCCTGTTTTCGGATTACGGCCCTTTCTTGAATTCCGCTCTCGCACCCGAAAACTGCCAAATCCTCTAAGCTCGATCTTTTCGCCTTTGTTGAGCGTGTCGATAATGCTGTCAAATATTATTTCGACCAACTGCTCGGCATCCTTTTTGGTCATCTCTGCTTCGTCAGCAACCTTTTCGACCAAGTCCGCTTTTGTCATCTTTGTTCTCCGTGTTCCGAAAAATAAGGATACTTCTTCTAAGGCTTATTACGCGCTCTTTGTTTCCGATTCTTCCTTGATTTCACCCGCCGCGGCATCGGTTTCCGCCACGGGAGCAGTTGTTTCAGCTTCGACGGCCTCTGGCGCCTCTTCCGCCGGTTCTTCCGGAGTGGAGTCGGAGGCCGCAGCCTCCTCCTCTGTTACATTTTCGGGAGCCGCTTCAGCAGGAGCTTCCCCCGGTGCCTCGGTCTCAACTGCCGGAGATTCTGCGGGCGCCTCAGCCACTGCCGGAGCATCCTCTTCAGCCGCTGGTTCGCTCTTTGCCTTTTTAGGCTTGTCCTTCTTGGCATCAGCGGGTTCTTCGGCCTTCCCGATCTTCAAATTGGCAAGTTCCGCAAGGCTGGCCATGCCGCCCTTGGCCTCGGTCGAATACATCTTGGTATCGACAACGGGTTCGTCATCCTTACCAACCGCACGCCGTGAAAGACCGATCTTCTGATCTTCGTATTCGATGCGAAGGATCTTGAAGTCCATTTCCTCGCCGAGCTTTGCTACCTGATCAGCACTTTCGACGCGTTCGTCGGAAAGCTCTGAAATGTGGCAGAGGCCCTCGAGACCCTCACCAAGCTCAACGAAGATGCCGAAGCTGGTAAACCGAGAAACCTTGCCGCGCACGATGTCGCCCGGACGATGCGTAGCCACGAAACTCTCCCAGGCGCTGGGCATGAGGTCCTTCATCGAAAGCGAGAGGCGCTGGCCATGCTTGTCGATGTTGGTAACGATCGCGTCGACTTCCTGGTCTTTCTTTAGCAGCTCTTTCGGGTGCTTGACCTTTTTTGCCCAGGTTATGTCCGACACATGGACCAGTCCGTCGATCCCATCCTCAAGTTCAACGAAAGCACCAAAATCGGTCAGGTTGCGTACGCGGCCGTGCACCTTGGAACCGACCGGATATCGAAGATCAACCGTGCTCCAGGGATTGTCCTGGAACTGTTTCATGCCGAGGCTGATGCGCTTCTCAACGGTGTCGACGCCAAGAACCTGAACCTCAACGTCCTGTCCTTTCTGAAACAGCTTCTTAGGGCTCGGAGTGCGTTTGGACCACGATATCTCCGACACATGCACGAGACCCTCAACGCCGGGTTCGAGCTCGACGAAGACACCGTAGTCGGTAACCGACGATACCTTGCCGGTTATCCTCGAATTGACGGGGTAAACCTCGATCACCGTCGACCACGGATCAGGAAGAAGCTGTTTGTAACCGAGAGAGATCTTTTCTTTCTCGCGGTCAAGCTTTAATACCTTTACCTGAACATGATCACCCGGTTTGAACTGATCGCTCGGGTGATGGATACGTCCCCAGGACATATCGGTAACGTGGAGCAGGCCGTCGATGCCGCCGATGTCAACAAATGCGCCGTATTCGGTGAGATTCTTGATCGTACCTTCAACGACATAGCCGATCTCGAGCTTGGAAAGAGTTTCGCCTTTTTGAGCATTGACCGCTTCATCGGTGAT
>Ga0163163_10002245_pt1 | contig 16271 bp, 13 predicted proteins | sample S65metaG_FD_119766 | JGI IMG/M metagenome (GOLD analysis project Ga0163163, IMG submission 119766) | Switchgrass rhizosphere microbial communities from Kellogg Biological Station, Michigan, USA - S6-5 metaG | ecosystem: Host-associated > Plants > Roots > Rhizosphere > Soil | place: USA... | reverse complement strand
TAGATCACGCGCCGGCGACGTCAGGTGCAGCGTGAATCGTGCCTGGGAAATGAAAAACCCCGCACGACCTTAACAGGCCGTACGGGGTTCTTACTAAAGACTCGAGCTTCAGCGTGAAGCAGCCGATCCAGAGGAGGAGCGGCTTCGTCACTGAAACGAAACCTGAACAATAGAGGTTCGGGATTAAGAGTCAGCCACCTCACGCGTGGTTAGAGTGCTGTAGTAACTACTACTTCCAGATATCATTAGACTGGACCACCTCCTTCCTCAGTGATAAGTCCATAATATGCCGGGTTTCCACCGCTGTCAAACATTTTGTGTGTCGCGTGTGAGGGCCACCCATTCCTCGGTGCGCGTACGCACACCACCGTGGTCGGGGAACAAATCGCCGATGATCGCGACTGAGCCGGCACCCGCATCGAGGACGGATCGCGCGTTGGTGCGCGTGATGCCTCCGATGGCAACCAAAGGGAGATCGGTAAGGGGCCGCAAGCGGCGCAGCTCGTCGAGGCCAACGACGGGATCTGGATTTTGTTTCGACGCCGTGCCGAAGATGGGTCCGAGTGCGAGGTAGTCTGCCGGCTCCGCGGCGGCGGCGCGGAGTTGGCGCTCGTTGTGGGTGGAGAATCCGATCAACGTCTTCGCGCCGACTACTTTGCGAGCCGCAGTTGGCGGCAAATCGTCTTGACCTAGATGCAGAGCTGCGCCAGTGAGAGCGGCGAGATCGGCACGGTCGTTCACGACGAACAATGCGCCGGCATCGCGGCACAATTGGGCCACACGCTCCAGTTGAGCGAATACCTCGCGGGAGAAGAATCCTTTGTGACGGAATTGGAGGATGGTCGCGCCGCCATCGAGCATTTGTTTGGCGGCAGTCACGGGATCGATGCCGTGACGGGCCGCGATTTCGGGATCCAAAATTGGATAAAACTTTGGCAATGTAAACCTAGGCAGCATGTGAAAGCACCAGGTCGGGATCGGGTGTGCCACGCTGGCCGAAACGGATCACACCGTCCGGGCCGATCAGGTATACGGTTCGCCGCACGATCAAAGCCTTCGCGTTGTAGAGAGCACCAGTCTTTTGGCCTTGGTCCACCAGAAGAGGGAACGGCAGGCGGCTCTTGGCGATGAACTTGGTGTGGCTTTGGGCGCTCTGCGGGTTCACGCCGAAGACCAGTGTGTTCTTTTGCTGCGCGTCGGTCCAGCGGTCGCGGAACTCGCACAATTGCTGACGGCAGACGGTGGTGTCGTCGCCGGGATAAAAAACCAACACTACATTACGGCCGCGGAGGGCAGCTAGCGATACGATTTTGCCGTCCTGATCGGGTAGCGAGAAATCGGGCGCGGGCGTGCCGGGAAGAAGGGGGTCTGCGAACAGCCAGTCGAACATGAACTAACCGGGCGGGACGCCGGGATTTTTATTGTAGCTGTTCTTGCGGGACTTCGACGTTGAAACTATAACCGAAACCCCGTACGCTGCGGATGAAAGCGGGTCCGCCTTCCTGCTCGATCTTCTGACGCAGGCGCAGGACGTAGACGTCGACGGTACGATCGGTGACCGCGCGGTCGTGGCCCCATACTGCATCCAGCAACTGCTCCCGGCTGAACACCACGCCCGGCCGGCTCATCAGAAATTCCAGCAGACGGAATTCGGTAGCGGTAAGGGTGAGCTCTTCGAGTCCCCGGCGCACGATGCAGCGGGTGCGGTCGAGTTCCAGGTCGCCCGAGCGCAGCACTTTGTTCACGGGCTTGTCGCCGCGGAAATGAATCTTCACGCGAGCGATCAGCTCGCGCACGAAAAATGGTTTGACTATGTAATCGTTGGCACCCAGCTCCAGGCCCACGATGCGATCGGTTTCGGAGGCGCGCGCGGTCAGGAAGATGACCGGCGTATTCGCCAGGTCGGTGTTCGCGCGGATGCCCTTGCAGATTTCGAGGCCGTCGGAATCGGGCAGCATGATGTCGAGGATCACCAGGTCGGGATGCTCGCGGCGACAGAGATCGAGCGCGCCCTTCCCGGTCTGCGATCCCACCACCTGGAAGCCTTCTTTATCCAGGTTGTACTGGACCAGGTTGTATAAGTCGTTATCGTCTTCAATGAGAGCGATTTTTTTCATAGACTTCCCTTAGTCATAAGAGTAACAGTCTGTCTGTTACAACCATATTACAGGACGGTTGGGAAGCGTTGAATATGACAAAAAATCGACGGATTTACGTTCCCAAACCTACGAAATAGCTGCAAGAAGTGCGGGCGGCGACGATAAGAGCCTGACGGCTTTCCTTGCCGAAAAGATATCGAATGCGGGCGCCTTATCGCTGTGCGGTCGGGCCCCGCAGGCGACGTAAAGTAACAGGAGGCTCGATGCACGTCCGGCGGCATGCGCTGTTTGCGCTCGCATTCATTGTTTGTGGCGGGATGACCGCAAGCGCCCAATGCTCCTACGCTCTGAACGCGGGTGGGCAGGCGTTCGCGCCGGCCGGAGGAATCGGAAGCATCGTCATCACGGCGTCACAAGGATGCGTTTGGAATGTAACGGGCACTCCAGGATGGATCACGCTCACGAGTTCGGCGACGGGCAGTGGCAACGGTACGCTTACCTATCAGGTAGCGGTGAACGCGGGCGGAGACCGCTCGGCCGCCATCGCGATTGCGGGCGTTAGTTTCACAGCAGAGCAGGAAGCGGGCGCATTACCCGGCTTGGTGTTCATCGGTTCGATCGCGCATCTCGCAGCCGCCGAAAACTGGACCACGGCATTTACGATCGTGAACAAAGACAGCATTTCGGCGATTGCACGGTTGAGCTTTTCGGGTGATGCAATCGACCCCAGCGGCAATGGTCCGCTGCCGCTGCCGCTGGCGTTCCCGCTGCAACCTGCGGCATCGCCAATGCTGGCGGGGTCGCTCGATCGCCCTGTAGCCTCGAATGCCTCTTTGATTATCGACACTGCGGGAGCGCAGGCGCCCCCGGTGCTGGTGGGTTCTGCTCAACTGATGGCCACGGGTTCTCTGGATGGGTTCGCCATTTTCCACCAGATTGCGACCAACCAGGAAGCGGTGGTGCCGCTCGAAAACCGCAGCGCACGTTCCTATCTGTTGGCCTTCGACAATACCGGAGGCCTGACGTTAGGAGTCGCGGTGGCAAACATCTCAGCGCAGGCCGCGTCCATACCGGTGATCATTCGCAGCGACAGTGGAACGGTCATCAGCGCTCCTGGAGCCGCGATTTCACTTGCCGGCAACGGCCATACGTCCTTCGGGCTAGCGGATCCTGTGCTGGGATTCCCGGTCACGGCGGATAAGCGCGGGACTATCGAATTCGACACGCCCGCCGGGGGGCGGATCAGCGTGCTGGGACTCCGCTTCACGCCGCCGAATAACGCGCTTACGACCATTCCGGCGATTGCCAATGTGGGAACCAACGGCGGCTCGATCGCGCACATCGCCACGGGAAACGGCTGGCAAACCACGTTTGTGCTGGTCAACGCTGGCTCCGGCGCGGCGCAAGTGAATTTGAATTTTTTCGGCGACAATGGCAATCCCTTGTCGTTGCCGCTTTCCTTCCCGCAAATTGGCGGCGGTAGCACCAGCGTCGCGACGGCGGTGAACCAGGTGCTTGCGGCGGGCGCGACACTGATCGTCGAGAGTGCCGCTCCGCAGTCCGATCCGGCGCCGACGATTGGCTCGGCGCAGCTTACGACCAATGGCAATGTGGGCGGGTTCGTGATCTTCCGCTACAATCTCGATGGCCAGGAAGCGGTGGTGCCGATCGAGAGCCGCAACGCCAACGCCTACATATTGGCATTCGATAATACGGGTGACATCTCTACCGGCATCGCGATTAACAGCGTCTCGACACAAGGGGTCAACATCCCGGTTACGGTGCGCGACTCCGCGGGAACGCAGATCGCGACGGATACCATTACGCTCGCCCCGAACGGGCATCTTTCGTTTACGCTCGGGAGCGGCAAATATCCAGCGACTGCGGGAATTCGGGGCACCATGGAGTTCGATACGCCCGCCAACGCGCAGATCGGCGTTCTGGGAATTCGCATTCCCGCCGCCGCGCATACTTTTACGACACTGCCGGCGCTGGCGAAGTAGACTAGACGCTCGGCACGAAAGCGGGCTTTCGGCGCGCCTTGGTCGACTGCTCGAAGGCATAGGCGACTTTGATCAACGCGGGCTCGGACCACGCCGATCCAAAAAAAGAGATGCCGGCCGGCAATCCATGCACCAAGCCCGCGGGCACGGTGATGTGCGGGTAACCGGCTACTGCCGGAGGAGTGGAGCAGCCTCCACTAGCGCTGTCGCCGTTGATGTAGTCGGTGAGCCAAGCGAGACAGGATGTGGGAGCCACCAGGGCCTGGAGCCGGTGCTTGGACCAGGCGGCGTCAATGCCCTCGGTGCGGGTCAGGCGAATGCATTCAGCGCGTGCCTTGCGATACGCTTCGTCAGTGAGCGGGCCCTTTTTCTCTGCTTTCAAAAGCAGTTCCTGTCCGAAATGGTCGAGCTCGCGAGCGCGGTTCTTCTCATTGAACGCGATCAGGCGGGCCAGGGTCTCCGTTCGGCCGCGCGTTTTCAGGTAGGCGTTCAATCCCGCTTTGAACTCGTAAAGAAGCACTTCACTTTCCGGCTCACTAATCTGGCCGTCGGGCGGAATTTCGACGGGATCGATAATCTCGGCACCGGCGCTTTTCATGGCAGCGATTGCTTGCTCCATCAGCTTGTCGACCCCGGCATTGAAGCCGAACGATTTGCGGACAATACCGAGGCGAGCCCCGCGCAGGCCAGCTTTATCGAGAAACTGGGCATAGTCGGGACGGGTCTTAGGAGCGCCTGCGGTGGCTGGGTCCGCCGAATCGGCGGCTGCGAGGGCGTTCAGCAGAAGCACCGCGTCGCGCACCGTGCGCGCCATCGGCCCGGCGGTGTCCTGGCTGGCCGAAATCGGAATGATGCCGCTGCGGCTTACTAGGCCAACCGTAGGCTTGATGCCGACCAGACCGTTGATCGAAGCGGGCGAAACGATGGAGCCGTCGGTTTCGGTGCCCACCGCGACGGTGCACAAGCTCGCGGCAGTTGCGGCGCCCGAGCCGGAACTCGACCCTGACGGATTGCGATTCAGCGCGTAGGGATTTTTGGTCTGGCCGCCGCGGCCGCTCCAGCCGCTAGTGGAATGATCGCCGCGAAAATTCGCCCACTCGCTCAGGTTGGTCTTGCCGAGCAGAACCGCACCGGCGGCTCTGAGACGCGCGACTATAAACGCGTCTTTCGGCGCCGGCGCACCCAGCAGAGCGAGGGAGCCAGCGGTGGTGCTCATGTTGCGAGTGTCGATGTTGTCCTTGACCAGCACGGGAACGCCATGCAGCGGGCCGCGGAGGCCTTTGGCCTGCCGTTCGCGATCGAGTTCGGCGGCAATCTTAAGCGCGTCCGGATTGAGCTCCATCACGGCATTGATCGCCGGGCCATGGCGGTCGATGGCGTCGATGCGGGCGAGATAGGCTTCGGTCAGGGATCGCGAGGTGAATTGACCAGACCGGAATCCTTTTTGGATGTCGTCAATCGCCAGTTCTTCAGCGTCGACCTGCGGCGCTGCGGCCGAGGCGGATACCGCCGCGAGGAGCGCCGATTTGACCAGACTGCGGCGAGTCATGGAGCGATCTTACCCGATCCGGAAGGGGATTGCGATTTGTGACCATCTTTGGGCACCTGACCGTATATCGTTACGGGTCAAATAGGCACCCTTCGTTCTGCACCGTGGAGTCAGTGGCTTAACCGCCAAAAACGGTGCAACCCGTGCACTAAGAATAAGGATTTCAAGGTGCGGGTCAGTCGATATGTTCGACGGAGGGTGGAATGTCTGTTTCCGAAGATGCCATTGCCACGGCGGATGGCGTAACCGAAGTCCGGCGCGAAGCAGCTCTGCTCAAGACCGGGGCGCTGCAGAGCGCCATTCTCAACAGCGCCAATTTTTCGAGCATCGCCACCGACGAGAAGGGCGTGATTCAACTCTTCAACGTAGGCGCCGAGCGCATGCTGGGCTATGCGGCTAGCGAGGTAGTGGATAAGATCACTCCTGCCGACATCTCCGATCCGCAGGAAGTGATTGCGCGGGCCCAAGCACTAAGCCTGGAACTGGCGACGCCGATTACGCCGGGTTTCGAGGCACTGGTTTTCAAGGCGTCGCGCGGCATTGAAGATATTTACGAGCTGACCTACATCCGAAAGGATGGCAGCCGGTTTCCAGCCGTGGTATCGGTTACGGCATTGCGCGACGACATGGGTGGAATCATTGGCTACCTGTTGATCGGCACCGATAATACGGCGCGCAAGGCGGCGGAAGAGGCGCTGGTCAAAGCGGGCGCCCTGCAAAGCGCGATTTTCAACAGCGAGAATTTCTCCAGCATCGCCACCGACGAGAAAGGCGTAATTCAACTCTTCAATGTCGGGGCTGAGCGCATGCTGGGTTACACGGCTGGTGAGGTAGTGGATCAGATCACACCGGCCGATATTTCCGATCCGGAGGAAGTGATTGCTCGTGCGAAAGCCTTGAGCCATGAGCTGGACACTGCCATCACGCCGGGCTTTGACGCTTTGGCGTTCAAGGCGTCGCGCGGCATCGAAGACATTTATGAATTGACCTACATCCGCAAGGATGGCAGCCGCTTTCCGGCGCTGGTGTCCGTCACGGCGCTGCGCGACGCACTGGGCGGGATCATTGGCTACCTGTTAATCGGTACCGACAACACGGCGCGCAAGCAAGTGGAAGCGGAACAGAAGCAACTGGATCAACGCTTGCGCGATCAGCAGTTCTACACGCGCTCGCTGATCGAATCCAATATTGATGCGCTGATAACCACCGATCCGGCAGGTATTATCACCGACGTCAACAAGCAGATGGAGGCGCTAACGGGCTGCACGCGCGACGAACTAATCGGCGCGCCCTTCAAGAATTTCTTTACCGATCCGGACCGCGCCGAGGCGGGCATCAAGCGAGTGCTCAGCGGAAGCAAGGTCACCGATTATGAGCTCACAGCGTGCGCGCGGGATGGGAAACAGACGGTGGTCTCTTACAACGCGACTACCTTTCACGATCGCGACCGCAAACTGCAGGGCGTATTCGCCGCGGCGCGCGACGTCACCGAACGCAAGCGGTTTGAGCACACCCTCCAGGAAAACAACACCGAATTAGAGCGCGCCCGGGCCGCGGCGGAAAAGGCCAACCTCACCAAGTCGGATTTTCTTTCCAGCATGAGCCATGAGCTGCGCTCGCCGCTCAACGCGATCCTGGGTTTCGCGCAGCTCATGAATTCGGATTCTCCGCCGCCAACGCCCGCGCAGACCGCCAGCATCGACCAGATTCTCAACGCGGGATGGTACTTGCTGGAATTGATCAATGAAATCCTTGATCTGGCGCAGATCGAATCCGGCAAGCTGGCGCTTTCCCGGGAGCCGACCTCGCTGGCCGACGTCATGCTGGAATGTCAGGCAATGATCGAGCCGCAGGCGGAAAAGCGGGGCATCAGTATGACCTTCCCCCGCTCCGGTACCCCCTACTTCGTGGATGCCGACCGGACCCGCCTGAAGCAGGTTCTCATCAATCTTCTTTCGAACGCGATCAAGTACAACCAGCCCCATGGAACGGTGGTGGTGGAATGCAGGATGAAAACGCCGGAGCGGGTTAGCGTTAGCGTTACGGATTCCGGTGCCGGGTTGCCTCCCGAGATGGTGCAGCAGCTTTTCCAGCCGTTCAATCGTCTGGGACAAGAGCGGAGCACGGAGGAAGGAACCGGTATCGGCCTGGTGATGAGCAAGCGGCTGGTGGAAATGATGGGAGGCATCATCGGCGTGGATAGCACTGTCGGTATGGGAAGTGTCTTCTGGTTCGAACTGAACTCGGCGAATGAGCCACAGCTTGAAGCGGACCTCACGGCGCCCCTGGAGATAATGGCGGAGGCCGCGCGAGGCGCGCCGCTGCGAACCCTGCTCTACGTGGAGGACAATCCTGCCAATCTCAAACTTGTCGAGCAATTGATCGCGCGGCGTCCCGATATCAGGCTGCTGAGCGCCAGAGACGGCAATACCGGGATTCAGCTCGCCCGGGCCAACCTGCCGGCACTCATTCTCATGGACATCAACCTTCCGGGTATTAGCGGAATTGAAGCTCTTAAGATTCTTCGCGAAGATCCAGCAACCGCGCACATTCCGGTCATTGCCTTGAGTGCGAATGCCATGCCTCGCGATATCGAAAAAGGGCTGCAGGCAGGCTTCTTCCGCTATCTGACCAAGCCGATCAAGATCGTTGAGTTCATGGAGACGCTCGAAGCGGCGCTGAAAACCGTGGAACTGGAAAGCGTTCAGAGCGAGTAAGCCCAGCCGAATCCATGGTGAGCCAAGCCGATATTCTGAACGCCAAGATCCTGGTGGTCGATGATAAGCAAGCCAACGTCTTACTGATCGAGGGGATGCTGCGTGTCGCCGGCTATACTTCTTTCGATTCGACGACCAACCCGCAGGCCGTCTGTAAAATGCACCGCGATCGCTGCTATGACCTGATTCTGCTCGATCTCCAAATGCCCGTCATGGATGGATTCGAGGTGATGGAGGGGCTGAAGGAAATCGAAACGGAGGACTACCTTCCGGTGCTGGTCATCACTGCCCAGCCGGATCACAAGCTGCGCGCGCTCGAAGCGGGAGCCAAGGATTTCGTCAGCAAGCCGTTCGATCTGGCCGAACTGCGGGCTCGGGTCCAAAATATTCTGGAAGTGCGGCTATTGCACAGCGCGGCGAAGCGGCACCGCCAGACGCTGGAGGAGACGGTGCGAGATCTGGAGGCCAGCCGCGAAATCATTCGCCTCAAGACGCTCGAAGAGAGGAAGAAGAGCGAGCAGGAATTGGCCTTGGCGCAAGAGACTCAGGAAAGTCTCCTGCCCCGCTGCCTGCCAAAGTTCGAAAGCTTTCACATCCACGCCTTCAACCAGCCGACGCGCTACGTGGGCGGCGATTTCTACGATTTTCTGCAACTGAGTTCGGGCGAATGGATGGGAGTTCTGGCGGACGTCTCCGGCAAGGGGATGTCGGCGGCGCTGCTGAGTTCGATGGTGCTGGGCGCACTGAATATGGAGTTCCGCTCCGGGACCGCGCCGCAGGACGTCTTGAAACGCGTGAACCAGCTCCTGTGCGATAAATCTCTGCCCTTCCAGTTCGTAACGCTTTTCGTGTTCTTATTGAGTCCCGGTGGCGAGGGCCAGTTCATCAGTGCGGGGCATAATCCGGCTTATCTGTTCCGTTCTGCTACGGGAAAGGTGGAAATACTGGCTCCGGACGCTTTTGCGCTTGGGATGTTCGAGTCCGCCTGCTTTCAATCCCGCAAATTCCATCTTCACGAGGGAGACCTCCTGATCGTTTATTCCGACGGCCTCACCGATGCGGAAAATCCACAGGCGGAAATGTTCGGCGAGGAAAGACTGCTGGAAATCATTCAGAGGGAGGCTCCGGCGGGGAGCCGCGCGGTCAAGCAGACGATCTTAAAGGGTATTGCGGATTTCACGCAGAGCACGCCGCAAACGGATGACATCACTTTCGTGGTGGTTGAAAAATCAGTCTGAGAAAAGGGCGGATTTGAAGACGCACAATGCTGGCGGATCTGTGTTAGGTTACTAGTATCCACGTCAGAGACGGCCCACCAAGTAGTGCCGAAAGGAAAGAGCCTCATGTCGATTGGAAGGCGCTTTAAACTGCGTGAACCTGTAATCGCCACCGCGCTCGATAAGCACGGCAACAGGGTGGCTGCGATGATTCCTACATCCTCTGTCATCGAAATCATCAGCCGAACTTCTTCAGGGCTGCGAATTCTGGATGTTGAGTGCGACGGCAAGATTTTCGCCATGTTCGAAAGCGATATCGCGGAACGGGGCGACGAACTTTGCGAGCAAACGGCTGAGCCGCGCCCCGCGAGAAGCGAGGATCACACTCGGAAGCCAGAGGAAAAAGTGCGGTGGGCGACCGGCTTCTGAGTTGTGGTGCGCCACGGTAGCGCTGACCCGTAGTGCTGATATAGTGGGGTGCTATGAGTATCAGAAACCTCGCCGCTATCGTCATTCTCGGCCTCGTCGTCAGCATCAGCCCGCTATTCGCGCAACTCGCGACGCCCAACGCGATGGGCGTGTCGATAGGACATGTTCACGTCAACGCGCGCGACCTCGAAGCCCAGCAGCGCTTCTGGCCCCAACTCGGCGGCACGCTAGTGCACAACGAGAAGATCCAGATGGTGCAGTTCCCGGGGATGTTTATCAACCTGCGGACACAGGCGCCCACCGGCGGAACTGTAGGTTCGGTGGTCAATCACATCGGATTCCATGTGAAAGACCTGGCCTATTGGGTTCCGAAATGGGAGGCTGCGGGCCTCAAGGTCGAGGCCGGCGCCAATCCCAAGCAGAAGTTCCTGACCGCGCCGGATGACATCCGCGTGGAGATTATCGAGGACGCGACGATTGCCACTCCGGTCGCCATGCATCACATTCATATGTACGTGCCGGACCCCCTTGCGACGCAGGCCTGGTACATCAAGAGCTTCGGCGGTACCGCCGGCAAGCGCGGCCAATACGATACGGTGAATGTTCCCGGGACAGAGCTTACCCTAGCGAAAAGCGCGACGCCGCAGGAGCCAACCAAGGGCCGTTCGATCGATCACATCGGATTTGAAATTAAGAATCTCGATCAGTTCGTGAAGAACCTGGAAGCGAGCGGAATCCATACGGATGGTCCCATTCGCACCAGCGGCAACGCGCCTAAGCTGCGGCTCGCTTACATAGTGGACCCGTGGGGAACCAATATCGAACTGACCGAAGGACTGACGCCCGCCCCTGAATCCGCGAGCCGTTAGGTCGGCTGCGCACGCGCGATGATTGCGATTTGTACGGCATCGGCCTGACGCAATAGTTCGGTACGATCCAGCAACAGCGTCCGGCCGGCGTCGATTGCGAGCGCGGTGGTCTTCGTTTCACGCATCACGGCGATGGTCTGCGGGCCAATCACTGGCACGTCGTAAAGCATGTGCCTGCGGCGGCGCGAACCTTTGATCAAGCGCAGCGGTTTCCCTTCCACCAGCGACGCGGCCCGGCGCAGCATTGCATCCGTTCCTTCCATGGCTTCGACTGCCACACAGGCGCGCTCGGCAATGGCCACGCTCTGGCCGATATCGTGTTCCGAAAGAGCGGCCGCGACCCGACAGCCGTAATCGATATCGCGCTCTTCGTCCGTAGACGGCTTACGCCGCGTGAGGACGCCCACGGGGGCGAGCAGATCCTTGAGCAGAAGCGTCGAATCCAGCAACTCTATGCCTTCGTCTTTGAGGACTTTGATCACGCCGCCGATCAGGCCTTCGGTATTTTTGGTTTCAATCGAAGCCAGCAGCTTCACCAGCTTCAGGTCGGGGACGATCGATGAGAAAATTTTGGCGTGCTTCACTTGTCCGCACATCATGACCTGCGTGATACCTTCGCGGTGACAGATGTCGATCAACTTGCTGAGTGCGCCCAGTGAAATCCAGTGGCAGCGGACGGCAAGAGGCTCAATTTCGGACGAGGCTTCCTCCTTGATGCCGATGGCAATCACATCCAGCCCGGCCTTTTTTGCGGCTTCGAGCGCTAGCACCGGGAAGCGGCCATTCCCCGCGATCAGCCCGTAAGGCATGGGTTATTTTATGAAACCGCGTTCCGACGCGGCGATGAACTGGAGCAGTTCTTTGACTTCAGGCGTGTCCCCTAACTCCGTCAGAATTTTTTCGAGCGCCTGGGAAGTATTCAGCTTAGAGCGCGACAGGAGACGAAACGCTTTGTGTAGCGCTTCGATGGCGTCGGCGGAGAAGCCGCGACGTTCGAGGCCGGTCTTGTTTTCACCGTAAACCTTGATTTCGCGCTTGGCAGAGGTGGTGGAAAACGGCAGGACATCCTGGGTGATCACGCTATAGCCGCCGATCATTGCGTGGCGGCACACGCGACAGAATTGATGGATCGCACTGCCGGCGCCCACTACCGACCAATCGTCGATCGCGACGTGTCCGCCAATCGTCGCGGCGTGTGACAAGACGCAGTGGCTGCCCACGCGGACGTCGTGCGCTATGTGCACCTGCACCATGAGCAGATTGTCGTCGCCAAGGGACGTCAGCATGCCGCCGCCTTCGGTGCCGCGGTGAATAGTAACGAATTCGCGGATCTTGTTGCGGTGGCCAATATGTGTGCAGGAACGCTCGCCGTGATATTTCAGATCCTGTGGCGCGACGCCCACCGTCGAATAGGGAAAGAAAACATTATCCTCGCCGATGGCCAGCGGACCCTCCATCACCACGTTCGCTTTGAGTTGGGTCCGCGCACCGATTTCGACGTCAGCGCCGACGATGGAGTAGGGTCCAATTTCGGCCGAGTCAGCGATCTTAGCGGAGGAGTCGACGATCGCAGTCGGATGAATCGGCATCGCTGGTTATTGGCGGTCGGCCAGGACGCAGAGCATTTCGGCCTCGGCCACGACTGCACCGTCGACGGTCGCGATGCCGCTGACCTTAGCCATCGACGCCCGGCTCCGCAGGATCTTCATCTCCATCCGCAGTTGATCGCCGGGCCGCACCGGCTTGCGGAACTTCGCGCCATCGACGCCCGCGAGCAGCACCAGTTTGTTCTTGCGATCCTGGATGCCGCTCAGGACAAGGACTCCTGCCACTTGCGCCATGGCTTCGATGATCAGGACACCCGGCATTACCGGATAATCCGGGAAATGACCGGCGAAGAAGGGCTCGTTGGCGGTCACGTTTTTGATGCCGACGACGCGCTCCGTTTCCAGTTCCTCGATGCGATCCACCAAAAGGAAGGGATAGCGATGCGGCAGGATTTCGCGGATGGCGTCGATGTCCAGCACGCGGCCGGCAACGCCTCGGCTGGAAACGGAAGTGGACATAACGAATTCTGAATTATAGCAGGCGGTATCCTACGAACGATGAGTTTTCCCCAGAAGCAGGTCATCGCCACTATCCGCGAATTTGTCGAGTGCGAATCGCCCAGCGACGATCCTGCCGGCGTCAACCGCTTCGTCGATCTGCTGGCGGAGACCGTCAAAGATATTGCGCGGGTCAAGACTTTTAATGGTGGCAAGGGCCGTGGGGAGCACGTCAGGTGCGAGTTCCTGTTGCCGGGCCGCAGGAAGTCGGGACAAATCCTCGCCCTCGGTCATTCGGATACCGTATGGCCGCTCGGGACTCTCAAAAGCATGCCATTCCGACAGGTGCAGGGACGACTGTGGGGCCCGGGCGTGTTCGATATGAAGGCCGGTCTGGTATTTTTCATTTTTGCAATGCGTGCGCTGCGGGAGCGGGACGTGCCCGTGCAGCGCAAGGTCGTGTTGCAGGTTAATTCGGATGAGGAAGTCGGCAGCGCAACGTCGAGACACCTCACGGAGGAGGCGGCGCGCGCAAGCTGCGCGGTGCTGGTGCTCGAACCCAGCCAGGGCCTCGACGGCAAACTCAAAACCGCGCGGAAAGGCGTGGGAGACTATACCGTGACCGTGCACGGACGCGCAGCGCACGCGGGTCTGGACTTCTCGAACGGCGCTAGCGCAATTGTCGAAATGGCGAGGCAGATTCAAAGGATCGCCGGGTTCACACGTCTGGATCGTGGGATCACGGTCAGCCCCGGAGTCATTCGCGGAGGCACGCGAAGCAACGTGATCGCCGAGGAATGCTGGGTTGAGGTGGACGTACGCGCTCCCAGATCGGCTGACGCACGCTACCTGGAACGCCAGTTCGACTCGCTTAAGCCGTTCGACAAACGCTGCACGATTTCCGTAATGGGGGGCATGAACCGTCCACCTCTGGAACGCACGGCAGGAGTGCGCGCGCTTTTTCGAAAAGCCAAGGCCTTGGCGGCGGAACTCGGAGTGAATCTGGAGGAATCGTCGGCTGGCGGCGGGTCGGACGGCAACTTCACGGCGGCGCTGGGCGTGCCCACGCTGGACGGCTTGGGAGCGGTCGGCGAGGGTGCGCACGCAGCCAACGAGAGCATTCTGATCGATCGGATGGGGGATCGGATCGCGCTTTTAAGTAAACTTGTGGCGGCTCTGTAACGTCTGTTTTATATGTGCCGGCGCGCTCGGATGATATCCTTAGGCTAAGGCACCCATTTATTATTATGCGTCTCAGCCGGTGGCTGATTCTTGCCGCACTTCTCACGATTGTCGTGTTAGTCCTCCAGACCTATATCAAGCGTCAGCAGGCTCTCGCGCGCGAAACGCCGGCGGCTCCGCGGCCACTGGAAACCGGGATAAACGGCAGGGCCAGCAACTGGGTCTACTCGCAAAGCGACGGTGAACACCCCCGCGTCACGGTGCGCGCGAAAAGTTTCCGCCAGGTGCAGGCTCCGTCGGTGATGGAACTGGAGGGTGTGGAGCTGCAATTGTTCCACCAGCAAAGCGATCAGTTCGACCTGGTGCGGAGCGCCAAGGCGCAATTCGATATCGCCGCCAAGACCCTCTATGCGGACGGCGAAGTCGACATCACGATGGCCAGGCCGGCAGCCGGGAAGCCCACAGTGACGCCTAAGCCGGGCGCGGACGGTGAGGCGGAGGAAAATCCGGGGGGACGAATCGTTAAGATTCGCACTTCGGGTGTCCGTTTCGCTAGCGACACCGGCAAGGCGACTACCGGCCGGCGTGCGGACTTCGTGTTTGAGCAAGGACACGGCTCGGCTTTGGGAGTGGATTATGATCCCACTTCGCGCGAATTGCACCTGCGCAGCGGAGTGGAGCTTCATTGGATAGGCAAAGGGAAGAATTCCAAGCCCATGTTGATTGAGGCCGGCGAAGCTTACTATCGCGAGATGGAATCCAAAGTCTTTCTGCTGCCGTGGTCTAAACTGACCCGCGACACGCTGCACATGGAGGGCGCTTCGTCGGTGATTACGCTGGATAAGGGCGTCATCAAAGAAGCTTTGACGGTAACCGCGCATGGCGTTCAGGATGCTCCTGGCCGCAAAGTCGAATTCGCGGCGGATTCCTTGGTGCTCACCTTCGGCAACGACATGGCGATTCAGGAAATCAAAGGTCAGCACAACGGAAAGCTGGTTTCGAGCGCCGAAACTATGCGGACTACCGTGACCGGCGAGATCATCCATCTTCAGTTCGATCCCGCGGCGCGCGAGAGTACGCTTACGCATGCCCTCGCGATGCAAAAGGCGGTTGCCGAGGCTCAGCCTTTACAACAGCCCGGCGAGCTCCTGGCGGAAACGCGGGTTTTGCGCAGTGAAGTCATCCATCTGAACATGCGGGCTGGAGGGAAGGAGATTGAAACCGTGGAAACCGACGGCGCCGGCACTGTCGACTTTCTACCGAACCGTCCGGGGCAGCCCAAGCGATTCATGCAAGGCGACCGCATATGGATCACCTACGGTGACGAGAACCGGATTCAATCGTTCCGCGCCGTCAACGCCTCGACTCGCACCGAGAAGCCCGGGACGCCGGTTCCACCTCCCATGTTGACGCAGAGCAAGGAACTGCTGGCGTCGTTCGATCCCAAGACCAGTGAATTGACGCGGCTGGAACAAAAGACGGACTTCCGATATGAGGAAGGAGTGCGCCGCGCGACCGCCGATCGCGCGACTCTCGAACAGGCGAAGGACGTGATCACTCTGGAGGGTTCGGCGCGGACTTCGGACCCCACCGGCACCGCCGCGGCTGACCGGCTGATCCTGAATCAGAAATCCGGCGACTTTGTGGCGGATGGCCGCGTCGCCACCACGCGTCTGCCGGACCAGAAACCGTCGTCATCCTCTTCGTTACTCTCCGACGCCGAGTTGATGCAAGGCCGCGCCCAACACATGACGTCGGCGGAGAAGAATCAGAAGCTGCATTACGAAGGCAACGCCGTGGTGTGGCAAGGTGTCAATCGTGTGGAAGCCGACCGTATCGACATCGACCGCGCGCGACAGGTTTTTGAAGCTCATGGGAAAGTAGTGAGCCAATTCTCCGACAAGTCTGCCGATAAGAACGATGACAAGCCCGACGGCAAAAAGACTGTGGCCGCGAAGCCAGCCGCTACCCCCGCGCCAATCTTCACTGTAGTGAGAGCCCCGGATTTGACATACACCGACGATACGCGGATTGCCCACTACCAGGGCGGCGCCGTTATGGTGCGGCCTGGGCTGGTAGTGAACGGCAAGGAGCTGAAGGCCTACATGAACGAGCGGGACGCGGACACTTCGCTGCACCATGCCTTTGCTGAGGGAGCCGT
>Ga0163163_10002242_pt1 | contig 16284 bp, 10 predicted proteins | sample S65metaG_FD_119766 | JGI IMG/M metagenome (GOLD analysis project Ga0163163, IMG submission 119766) | Switchgrass rhizosphere microbial communities from Kellogg Biological Station, Michigan, USA - S6-5 metaG | ecosystem: Host-associated > Plants > Roots > Rhizosphere > Soil | place: USA... | reverse complement strand
ATTTAAGAGCAACTTTACTATTTTGCTAGGTTTAACTCCTGAAGAATTTGAAATGCCGCTGAGCTTCCCCGAATTCCAGGTCCAGGCTTTCAATAACTGTACTTTTTTACATACCCCAGTGCTTGAAGTATTGGAAACTGACAAAGTTTTAAAAAGTAAATTATGGGTGTGCCTCAAAAAAATGTTTGTGGTTTGAAAACAATTAAACGGGATCAAATAACGACAACATGAAATTGATCTTTGCCACGAATAATCAGCATAAAGTGGATGAGATCCGTTCAGTGATCGGGAATTCGTCTCTCGAGATCATTACATTGAAAGAAGCAGGAATTAACATTGACATACCCGAGCCTTTCAACACACTGGAGGAAAACGCCAGCAATAAATCAAGAACTATTTATGAAATGGAAAGATCAAACCCGATCATTATCGGATGTTTTAGCGAGGACACAGGACTTGAAGTGGAAGCGTTAAATGGAGAACCGGGAGTAAAAAGCGCCAGGTATGCAGGCGAAGCGAAATCATTTGACAAAAACATTGAGAAGCTTTTAGACAACCTGGAAGGAGTTGTGAATCGAAGAGCAAAATTTAGGACAGTTATCTCCTTGATTATTGATGAGAAGGAGAATTTGTTCGAAGGAGTTTGTGAAGGAACAATTGGATATGCCAAAAGGGGTACGGGCGGATTTGGCTATGACTCCATATTCGTGCCGGACGGCTCCATTCATACGTTTGCTGAGATGAAGATGGAAGAAAAGAACCAGTTTAGCCATCGAAAAAAAGCGACAGATAAGCTCATCGCTTCTTTGTCTGCCAATTCATTCAAAAAGATAGGGTAAAATCAAAAAATTGAATACTGAACGCAACCAAATTATTTCAGAAATCGACTTGATACAAGGATGCCTCGAAGAAGACAGGCGAATGCAGGAAGAGCTATATCGCCGGTTTTCACCCAGGATGTATGGAGTCTGCTTACGTTACGCAGCCAATGCGGCTGAGGCAGAGGATATATTACAGGAAGGATTTATCAAAGTTTATAAGAAATTAAGCAGCTACAGAAGAGAAGGAAGTTTTGAAGGATGGATACGACGAATTTTTGTAAATACAGCTATTGAACATTTCAGGCGAAAGACATATCAGCAGCCTATTACAGAACAACATGAAAACACAGTAGAGGGCAAATACTTATCAGTACTGGATGACCTTGCCGAAAAGGATATCATGCAACTGATACAGGAACTTTCGCCCGGATATCGGACCGTTTTTAATCTGTACGTAGTAGAAGGATATACTCACAAAGAAATTGGTGATCTTCTGAACATTAGTGAAGGTACCAGCAAATCGCAATTGTCTAGAGCCAAGTTAGTACTCCAGGACCTGGTAAAAAAATTTCTTGACGAACGAAACAGGTAGTACTATGAGTGAGGAATTAAAAAGAAAATTGTATAACTATGAAGCCGAGCCACGTGAAGTGGTGTGGAACAGGATCGTCACGACTCTTGACCAGGAGATCAACGCTGAATTTCCTCAAAAACTTTACGATCTTGAACAAACTCCGCCTTCTGAACTCTGGGATCGAATTGAGCAGGGGCTGGAAAAAGGCAGCAAAGAACAATATCCCGAAAGGCTTTATGACCTTGAAGTTGCCCCTCCTCCACAGGTATGGAATAAAATTTTGATCTTACTCGACGAAGAAAAATCTCTCCCTGGAGCTTCTAAAAAAGGAAGGATCGTTTCGATTCTAAGATATGCCGCGGCAGCTTGTATCATTGGCAGCATAGCATTCGGAGCGTTCAAATTACTTAATCAGACAGCAGGAAATAAGCCGGTTGCAACCAAGACAGTTGCGCCGCAAAAAGATTCTTCCCCCATTTTGAATCAAAATCCGACACAGCAGCCCATTCCGTCTCTAAGCAATAATTTGCCGAAGGAAAGTTCTTCCCTTGCACAATTAGAAACCAGGCATCGCAGAAAAACTTTGCCGGAAGCCTCATCATATATGACGCAAATGGCAGCCACCTTCCCGTCCGCAAATGGTTCAAAGTCGATATCAGATTTTAGCCAAATAAGTTTGAAAGGAGATATTCCAGGCAATTGTTCATTGATCTCAGATGCAGATCCTTACTTAATGTTTGTGAATCCCGACGGGTATCTCATTCGCATTTCAAAAAAATTGGCAGAAACACTGGGATGTATTTATACCAACGGCAATTCTGACGAGTACAACCGATGCCAGGATCAAATAAAAAAATGGAGAGATAAAATTGCTCAGTCTCCCGCCACGTCCAGTCCCGACAACTTCATGGACATACTGAACGTGATAAAAACCGTCCAGGAATGATCTAGTCTTAATTTGCCAAAGGCAGCTCGATATGGAAAGTTGTTCCCTCACCCAATTGAGTTTCAAACCAGATCTTACCATGGGCCTGTTCCACTATACTCTTACACATCGCGAGCCCGAGCCCTGTTCCCGAAGATTTAGTAGTAAAGTTTGGCGCAAATATTTTTGATTGCATAGAAGATGGGATCCCTTCTCCATTATCTTTTACGCTTATAACGACACTACCATTCTCACGAAATTCGTTCACATTAATGATGCACTGATCTTTTTCGCAAGCTTCAACTGCATTTTGGAAAAGATTTGTGAACAGCCGGTTCATTTGTGTTTTATCCGCTCTCAACATCACTTTATCCGGAATAGCCTCCCAATTTATTTCTACCTGCTGTCCGCGTTGATATAATTCCTTCAGCGACTTGATCACTTCGTGCATGTCGAAAAGCTCAACCTGCGTGTTGCCGATATTGGCAAACTGTGAGAAGTCAAAAGCAATCTTTGATAAATGATCAATTTGTTCCACCAATGTATTAGCAACTTTAGCGGTCAATTCTTTTACGTCTGGTGAATTATTCAATATAGCCTTTTGCAAATACTGTATGCTGAGCTTCATTGGCGTCAACGGGTTTTTTATTTCATGCGCCACCTGTCTTGCCATCTCGCGCCAGGCGCCTTCTCTCTCACTGCGTGCCAAAACAGCTGCGCTCTCACCTAATTTGCCTACCATCTTGTTATACTCCTTTACCAATTCGCCGATTTCATCGTTACGGTTCCACACAATTTCTTCGTTCATTTTTCCAAGATTTACTTCCCGCATCTTATCACCAATAATGGAAAAAGAACGCGTAATGCGGTTAGTTATAAATAATGCAATGACGCCTGCTGTTAAAAAAATAAAGGCGTTCAGTATAATAATGGTTACCAGAAAATTTGAAATTTCCTGGTGCAATTCAAACTGCGACAGAAAGTATGGAATATTCACATAGGCATATTCAATTCCTTCATCGCTTCTGACCGGAGCATAAATACTCAGATAGGATAGATCACTGATGTTCTCCTGCTGCACTCTTTCCACTTCCCGTCCCTGGCTTAAATGAAAAAATGCTTCGGGATTGATCTGCTTGCTGAGTACCCCTTTTTCATAAATATTTTCCTGGGAGGAGACCTGCAAATTTCCGGCAAGGTCGTATACATTCACGTCTACATTATGGATATCTGCTACATCTGATACGAGTTTTTTCAGTTCCCTGTTTGAGCCCGGCTCGTATATTTTTGTCACATCGTCAAAAATGCTATGCTCGGCAATTCGTTTCTTCATTTCATTTTCCATTACTTTCAACGTGCGGCTTAGTTTGTCGGCATTGTTCCTGTTATACCTTGTAATAAAAAATGAAATGGTAGATGCTGCAATGATAAGAAAGGAAAGTATGCTGATGAAAATGATCGTGCTGTGTACCTGGGTGCGGATATTCATCTGGAAAAAACTGCCAAGTCCCTTTTTGTCAGCTCCGACCTTGAGAAGGAACGCAATAGCTTGAATGAACGTCACCAGGAAAAGAAACGAGCAAAAAATATACGAGAACAAGGTTATCGCTTCAATGATGGAATCCACTTTGCGTGCGAGCACAATCACTTTTTCAGTGCTGTTGCGGTACCACATTTCATAAAAATCACCGTTCTTTCTTTTCTCAACCTCCTGCCTGGGCATTTGATCACTTGTTAGCGTGGTGGCAAAAGGATATTTGCTTGACGACTCAACAAGGTTGCCATTTTTATAAATGGCAAACGAATAATTTGGTGACGTTCTCGGATCATTCTCGTTTGGCTCTCTGAATAACGTAGCCTCAAGGGCATTCGCCGCATTTGTTTTTGGATTCGATACGATAAACAATGCACCCATTACCTGGCCACTTGTGTCCTGTACAATCTTCTTTGTGATATAAGTAATCTTATTATTACCGGACACGTATGAATAAAGGTCAGGGATGGTTCTACTTAGTTTACTTTGTATGGAAATGATGTTATTCAACGACTCATAAGTCAGATCATCATCATTAAAGAGCGGGTTAAATGTTGAATCCTCAAAAACATACAACTTTGTGTCATACTTGTTGACATAACCTTTATAGTTTGCAGTAAGGATGCTATCACGAAAAATCCTGCCGTTCTCTTCATCATGAAACCGATAAAAGTTAGAGGCAAGAAACCTGTTATCAAGATAAGTCAGGGCAATCTTCAAAAGCATTTCATTAGACTCATCATCCTGGATAGCCAGATTTTCGGCGATCGTTCTCCTGTTGCTCCATTCCTTCGTTTTATTTTCTGTGATGATAATAGTTGAGATGGAAACGGAAAAAACAAATATCCAGAATATTATACCAGCAACATTAATGTGAAAACGGTTTATAACAAATCCCCGCTGGCTTACTAACCATGTGTAGCCAATCAGCCACAATAAAACCGGAATGTAAAACTGAATTGAAGGGTCGGAAAAATGAACGGTAAGGTAGGCAAGACCCGTAGCTCCGATTCCAAAATAGATCAGTGGTTTCCTTTTTTCAAATACCGGCAAAATGAACCGGAACATGATTTGAGTAAAATGATAATAACCCAATGATAAGCTTGCCAGGACGATAAAGCCAATTACACTATACTTGTTAAGGCTAAAAAAATCTGTAACGTCAAAAGATATTTTTGAATCCGCGACAAGGCTGTTGATGGTGCTTGCCAATACGAATGTGGAGACCACAAGAACCAGCAAAGCTAATATTGCGATTATCCATTTCCCGACACCTCTTACCCGGCGCAGCAAATCCATCTGGTTGCCCAGCTTGGACCATGCAAAAACAGTGATCCATGAAAATAACAGGGAATTAATCAACAAATCCCCGAGGGTTCGATTAACCAAATTGGTTCCGTAGACAGCCGGATCAAATAATTCAAATTGTCGAAACTCAAAGACCAGGGGGTAAAAATAAAGGCTAAGCCTGAATACAATAAGCACAATAACTAAGGTAACCACACCCCGCCATTGGTTATTCCTTTTTTGAGCAACAAATTCTGCCAGCGAATGAGCAAATACAAAAAAGAAGCACAATGCCAACAATCGCAGAATTACGGTAATGGGATCATTGTTGGGGATGGCACTGGTGGGCCTTCGATCAATATAAAACAGGATCTGGCCAGAAGAAGATTTGATTGAATAATCGGTCTTATTGCTACTAATGATGATGCGCTTATGGGCTGTCTTGCTGTAGGCAAATTCATCGTTCAGAAACTGGCTCTCAATATAGTATTTTGACTTGATCGGTATTAATGCATAGGTCCACAACCTATTGCTCATGCCATTAAGAGCAAATGATTTTTTGATGATCACATAATATCCATTGTCCAGCAATTTAAAATACTCGCCATCATCAAGATTATAGCTGGATACAGGAGGAATTATGTTTTGATTGTTCCAAAACAGCATTTGCTGTGTTCCAAAAACGGACTCGGCAACGATATATATCCCGTACTCTTTTTTTTCCAGTGATTTGAATTCATCGAGAGTTTCCCTGTTTTGAATCAATTTCCTGAGTAAATGGGTGTCTTTGACAACTTCCTGAAAGTTCAATTCCTTTTGCTGGATATACCGGGTTAAAGACCTCTTTTCATGATTGATGGCAGATACACGGGTATAGTAAGAATTAAAAACAAAGGACAGTCCAAAAGTGATAATAGACAGCGCTAACAGGGTGTACCTGGAAAATAAAATATGTCGGAAAGTGCTTTTCAAGTAGTATGTCGATGTTTGATGGTGTTCCAGATGGCGTCCATTTCTTCGAGAGTCATTTCACCAAGACTTTTGCTTTGCTGTAGTGCTTCAGTTTCCATTTTTGTAAACCGGTCAATGAACTTCTTATTGGTTCGTTCCAAAGCATTTTCCGGATCAATGCGCAAAAACCGTGCATAATTGATCAACGAAAAGACAAGATCTCCAAATTCATCTTCAATTTTATCTCGTTCACCTTTCGCAACTGCCGCGTGCAATTCATTTGTTTCTTCTTCTACCTTTTGCCATACCTGTTCCTTATTTTCCCATTCAAAACCTACCTGTCTTGCCTTTTCCTGCAATCGCAACGCTTTCACTGTAGCTGGTAACGAAACAGGCACCCCACCTAGTATCGATTTCTTTCCTTCTTTTAATTTGAGTTTCTCCCAGTTTTTCTTAACATCTTCCTGGTTGTCCACCTTTACATCGCCATAGATATGGGGATGCCGGATGATCAATTTTTCAGAGATTCCATGTATCACTTCCTCAAGTGTAAATTGTTGTTGTTCTTTCGCTATTCTCGAATAAAATAGAATGTGTAGCAAAAGGTCTCCGAGTTCTTCCCTGATTCCCTTCCAATTTTTTTCAGTAACTGCGTCTGCCAACTCATACGTCTCTTCGATGGTCATTGAACGAAGGGTTTCCAAAGTCTGCTCACGATCCCATGGACACTTCTCTCTCAATTCATCCATAATCCCGACCAGCCTTAAAAATTCTTCAGTGAGTTTGTTCATACATCAAATTTTAAAGAAAGAAAACACTCCAAAAAATGCAAAGAGAAAAACAAGCATTATAATATAAGAAATATTGATCAATAAAAATTTAAAAATGGTCTTGATCCAACACTGTCCGTAAAATTTTTTTAACGCCAGGTATTCATAAACAAACATCCCCAACACGAGAGCGACAGACAAAGAGCTTAAGAGGCCAAAATCCAGGGTTTTGTTGAGTTTAGCAATGCAGAGCACGATCAATTGCATAATAAAAAGAAAAACATACAAATGGATACTGAAGATAATATGGCTAACATAATAAAATTGTTTTCTTCTTATGTACATTATTTGAAGGATCAACGCAAGAAGTGGCAGTGAGATCCAAAGCATCTGGGGCAAGCTATGCATCCACGCCTCCTTTATCGCGTTGAAAATTTCAAACTTGTTATTGTGGTATTTTTCATTAAGCTCAAGTTCCTTGTGTATTAGCTGCCGTTTAAGCCACCTATGCTCTTTTGCATTGGTATGCTGCAAAGAATCAAATTCCCTTGCAGAAGTATTCTCTGTCCCGGTAAGGTGAAGTCCTGAAGAAGTATCAAGAAAAATCTTAAAAACCGTGTCTGCATATTTCCGGAATTCCGCCCTTGTCATCGGCATGCCTGGCCTGTCACTTTCTTGATTGATATGGGTTGTGAACTCCGCAAATGTTGTCGAATCCATTCTATCAATTTGGGCTAAAGTTTTCCCATTTATGGTAGCATTTATTTTTACTGGTTCTTTACTCTTAAAAAAAGAAAAAAATAACAGAAAAAAAATAGCTGAAGTAAAAACATACATCCGTACCGGGTTCAAATAACTCGCCCGTCTACCGATCATGTATTCCTTTGTAAGAAACCCTGGTTTAAGCAAAAGATCTTTCAGGGTTATAAAAAACTTACCGTCAAAGTGAGTAACATCATTAAAAAAATGAGTAACGAGATGCCAAAAACTCTCTTTAGGTTCAGTATTTTCCTGTCCACAAACATGACAATAGCGCCCCAATACTGTAGCTCCGCAATTTAAACAGTTCTTTTCCCTTCGTTCCCTGCTGTGGCTCACAATAAATTTTTGCTAAAATAAATACAAAAAATACAAGCTTTCATTTCTTTTTCGTTACTGAACAATTCAATTATTTTTGACCCTAAAAACAATATCATCCCTGATGAAAAACATACTTGGCTCTTTCCTTATCCTGATCAGTTCAGTAGCATTACACGCTCAATATTATTACAAAGACATTATCGGCACGCGGGAGATAAATCAAACCATTAAGCTTTATCTCAGAAATAGGGTATTATCCGTGGAAGCTACCGGCTTTGATGGCGACGGAGTAAAAAGCAGTGATTTTTCAGAAACACACAATTTTTTTCCCGGCAAAAATTTGCTGAAGATTGCCACGAGAAATAAAACAACCATCACCAATGAATATTACCGATACGATTCAAGAGGCCTATTGACAAATTTAGCCGATACCACATCTTCTCTTGCCTCAAATAGCGCGTATACCTATCTTGTATCAACTACAATGTACACTTACAATGACAAAGACAATCCTTTACTGATAAAAAATACAGTGACCGATGCCAGTGACAGTATCTATGCAACCGAAGTCCATCAATGGTTCTACAGTGACCAGGGCAACCCGCTAAGGATGCTGAAAATTTTGAATAGTAACGACACGACGGAGGTTCAGTTTACCCTCGATCAAAGAGGAGACGTTATCGAAGAATTTCCTGTCGTCAGAAAAATAAGCGGCGAAAAAACATACTATTATTATGATGATAAAAACAGGCTAACCGATATTGTACGCTTTAATACAAAAGCGCGGCGCCTTCTTCCCGATTACATGTTTGAATACACAGAAAGAAACCAGGTATCTCAGAAGATTACTACCCTCTCTATGATGGACCTCGGATACCTTATTTGGAGATACGTGTATGATGACAAAGGCCTGAAAACAAAAGAAGCAAGTTTTAACAAGGATAAGGTAATGACAGGGAAGATCGAATATTTCTATCAATTCGGACAATGATCCAATCCTAACAAATTAGGGTGTTGCCTGAGGGAGTTTTACCTTTAATTAATGCCAGAGGAAAATCCCATATTGATCTATTGGCAATCTGAGCTTGACGTCTTTAATAAAAACCTTTTATTACTTCGCGAACAAATAAATGAAGAGGCAGTACATGACCTGCGTGTCGCGATAAAAAAACTTCGTTCCTGCTTCAGGATATATTCTGAGCTCGTAAAAAAGAATCTTAAGAAGGGATTACCGGCAAGCATTGATTCCCTATTTTCTATCCTGGGCAAACAGCGTGATATTGAAATGAGTAAAAAATTGCTGTTGTCATTGGGAGGGAAAAACACAGCCTTTTTAAAACCAATCCTCGTTTACCTTGAATTGTTGCAAGACCAGGCAGGTGAATATAGTCGACCATCCATTCAACAATTGGAGCCAGAAAAATTCGCCGCGCTGACAAACCAAATGCAAACAGGACTTGCAAAGTTGGATAATAAAGAACTCTTGTCTAAATCAAAGGACGTGGTTAATTCTTCCGTCGAAAAGATAGAAGATGATCTAAAACATTTCAAGGAAAGATCACACCTGGTTCGAAAAAAACTGAAGGATATTTTTTATCAGTCAAAAATGTTTCACGGTGATGGGACGTTTAGCAAATCGGAGCTAAAAACCCTCGACACGATTTTGGATCACCTGGGCAATGTTCACGATCATGAAGTGCTGATTTCAAACCTTAAAAACTTTCGGAAAACGATCCTCGCCAATAAAATGAAAGAATATGCTATGATCAAAAGAATTGAAGATCGGGCGAAAAAAAAGAAAGATGATCTTTTAGACAAAGCGTACACGGCCACCGAAAAGCTGGTATCCGATCACAAGAAAGATGATCGGGAGGATCGCGGATCGGATGAATAAAACGCCTGATCAGGGTGCAATAATCGTCTTCCGATCCACGGTTTGAGCACTGAAATAACCAAGAGCTCCCCCGCTAAGATTTGTTACAGGATTCGCAGGAGTTGCAATATTTCCCCCATCGCCTCCATTGAAATGAACGCTATACCAATACTTGTAAACAGCATCATCAATGCCAAGCATTTCTATAGTTACCATATCTCCACTTTTAATAGCGCGCGGGTCATCCTTCTTATCGATACCTGTATCTAGTTGTATTAAGACCGTCTGACCATCTGTAAACTCATCATTTTGCCAAAATATTGCTGGATCTTTAGCACCATTGAGATATTGAACAAACCGATAATTGTTACTAATTCCCCCAGGATCATTATAGCCGACAGTTGCGAATTTGAATTGACCAAAAGGTCCGTCAGAAATATAAATTGTGTCGAGCAGGACGGGAAACGGCATTTTGCTTGAAGCCGTGAATACATGCCCATTGATCGTCACTGACAGCTCGTATAAATGCCCGGGAGTACCATTAATGAAATTGGTTTCGTACACACCAGGTTGTGTTTCCGGCAATGAAAATTCTACATCATTATCTTTGACCGTTACGATCGCACCGCTGACTCCTGGAAATTGGTTGTCTTCATAAAAAGGCTTGGATTGTGTTAAGTTTACTTTACACACGCCGGGCTCGTTTGTGATAAGACCTTCAACTACGTATTTAATGTCTGCGTCATGCAGTTTCAGATCAATAACTTTTTGACATGAACAAAAAGATACAAGCGACAAACAGAACACTAATCTTTTTATGTGCTTCATGATCAAAATTTAAAGTTGTAAGAAATGGAAGGAACGAATGTGAATAGTGACGTCTTTACAGCCTCCGTCCTGGTCGGGTCCGTCTCGCTTTGTCTGAAAGTGATCTGGTATGCATTTGCCCTGCCATACGCATTATAGACACTAAAATTTACCTCCGAAGAAAACCGGTTCCCTCTTTTCAATTGCTTTGTCGCTCCAATATCAAGCCTGTGATAATTAGGCATTCGATAACCATTCCTCTCACTGTAGTAGAAGTAAACTTCATTATCGAGCGTGTACTTACCGCTTGGGTATGTTACAGCGTCACCGGTATAAAAGATCCAATTGGCCGAGAGCGTCCATTTTTTATTTAGTTGGTAAATGGCTACAATGGCTAAATCGTGGGTTCTATCTTGTCTTGCGTTGTACCACTGGTTATTGTTGATGCCATCTATCTTTCGCTCAGTTTTTGACAGCGTATAACTTATCCACCCATTCAATCTGCCTGTTTTCTTTTTTAACAACAATTCAATACCATATGCACGGCCTGTTCCGTACAGCAATTGTGTTTCGATCGCCTCATTTGTAAATACTTCTGCACCGTCGCGGTAGTCTATCTGGTTCCGCATTGTTTTATAATAGGTTTCCACATTTATTTCATACTTGCGGTCCTTTAGATCTCGATAGTACCCGATAGCAACCTGGTCGGCTAGCTCAGGTTTAATAAGGTTCGTGCTCGCTACCCATTTATCAGTGGGGGATGAAGAGACTGAATTAGAGATCAGGTGTAGATTCTGAGTATTGCGTGTATAAGATGCCTTTAAAGAACTTGACGTGTTTAATTGGTAGCTTACTGCTACACGGGGCTCAGCATTCAAATATGTCTTCACTATTTCTCCCGGTCCGTAATGCGTCGTATCGATTACTTTACCTGCAGTGTCTAACGTGTAATAGTCACCCTTGCCCAAAATGGTAAATGCTGAAATACGCAGACCATAGGTAAGATTCCATTTATTGTTAATTCTCCACGAATCGTTTGCATAGATCGAATTATCGAGCGAATACCGGTCCTGCAACCCTTGCGTTACAGTTCCGTTTTTATCGGTAACTGATATTTCCCCAGGTTTGATGGTGTGATAGATCGAATTGATACCGAAGATCACGGTGTTATTTGCATTTGCGTACAATTGAAGCTCTTCTTTCAGATTCCAGTCTCTTATCCGGGAAAGAATTCCATAATCAATAGACTCTGTATGAACATTGATCTTGTAATCGTAATTGCTATAGATCAGTGAGGTATTAGAAAATAGTTTTTTATTAAAAATATGATTCCAGCGCAAGGTTCCTGTCGCGTTGCCCCAGTTGATACCCGCCACTTTATCCTGACTTAATACATCTCTTCCAAAATAACCCGAAAGAAATATCTTGTCCTTTTCACCTAAAATGAAATTCATTTTTGCATTCAGATCATAGAAATAGAGTTTTGTCTTTTTTAAAGATGAATCGCCTAACTTAAGGAATACATCTGCATACGTTCTTCGGGCAGATAGTAAAAAAGAGGATTTGTCTTTTTGTAATGGGCCTTCCAAATTTAACCGCGAGGCAATAAGACCAATGCCTCCGCTTACCGCAAAATCCTGGTTATTGCCATCATTCATTTTGATGTCTAATACTGATGATAATCTTCCTCCATATTGTACCGGCATAGTACCCTTATACAGAGTAACATTTTTAATGGCATCGGAATTAAAAGTGGAAAAGAAGCCGAGCAAATGAGAAGCGTTGTAAACTGGCGCTTCGTCAAGCAAGATCAGGTTTTGATCGGCGGATCCTCCTCGTGTATAAAAGCCGCTGTTACCCTCCCCCGCTGATTTTATTCCGGGCAACAGTTGAATTGTTTTGAGTATATCCCTTTCTCCAAATAATACGGGGATAGTTCGTATTTCATGAACGTCGATCTTCTCAACACCCATTTGGGGATTCTTGAGACTTCGACCTGTTGACGACCCTCTCACCGTTACTTCCTGTAGTGTAGTTGTCTCCTCGTCGAGTAATATATCAAGTTTCACATCTTTACTCAACGATATCACTATTTGTTGTGCTTTCATTCCAACAGCAGAGATCTCAAGGGTGTAATCTCTTGGCGGAAGGGTCAATGAATAAAATCCATATTCATTGCTTACCGTTCCAATTGAGCTGCCAGTGATTGACACTGTACCCCCAATAATTATTTCGCCCGTCACTTTGGATTTAATCGTACCATGCACAGAATATTTCTCGCGTAATGAATGGAATTTATTTGCGGCTTTTAATTGATCGGTTGTTGCTGCTTTCGTCGAATCCTGACAAAATCCGCTAAAGGGAATATATATCGCGAGAAGAAATAGGGAAAGGATAAAAACTTTTTGTTGCATAAATAAACCTTGCGCTGAATGACCGGTGATATCACATAAAAAGAAATCGAAATTCTGGAAAATGGTTGTCCAATGCTAACGATTAAGCCAACTATTTGTTACAAAAATCGCGAAGTAAAAGCGTGGAACGATATTATGTTTCGCTGAGCGGTTTTTTGCGCCTTTGGGGTGCGGTACGGGATCGACAACCTTCTTTCGTTTAGCGGGCAGTGCGGTATTGCGCGATTGACAAGTTGGCGGGAACGGTATAAAAGCAGTCGTTAAATCCCTTACTTATACCCCATTTTATCGACAGGAATAATCTACTGTCTCCTCGTTGGTGTGGCTTCCAGTTGAGGCTTGGTTTGATTGTTTGCTGGTTGTTGATTGGTTCCTGGTGAACTTAATGACTGTTGTCTAGCGGTTGGCACAACAGTGCTGTTCGTGGCAGGCTGACTTTGAATACTTGCACTTGGCAAAACAAAATTTGGCGGTGTCGTTTGCTTCAGGTGCTGCAACATTTTATCCCGTGCCGCCCGTTCCTGTTTTACCTCATTCATAATTGAAGTAAATGATCTTTGACTGGGCCTTTGTTGAGAATACCCAGTGGCAAAGAAGAATAACATTACAATTCCAGTCAGAAAACTAATTTGAATTATCCTTTTCATAGACTAATTTTTGAGTTCGAAATCTATTTTATGCTCACGAGCACATTGATCTTGCAAACACCTGCCTGGTTGCACTCTTGCAATGCCTTTCCAATGACTTGTCCGACCTTCACTTTATCGGGATCGGCCTTCATAGCAACGCCGGGAGTCGACGAAGTAACGAGTAAATCTCCACGTTTTATGGCACCACCTTCCAGGCAAACTTTTGTTGGAATAACGCCAACGACACCCATTGGAACCATCTTATCTATTTGATCTTGTTCTGCATTTTTTTCAGTCAACAGCAGCCCTGGTTTTGTGGCATAGACTCCGGCAACTAGTGACGAATATGACCCTGAAGATTTTTCAACTTTTCGATCGGCGTTTTGTGAAATAACCAGCACGTCGCCTGGTTCATAGTCTTTCCTTGCACCTTCTATGTCGAAGGCTTCTGCTACGTCTGCCCCGGAGTTTTGCGTACCTCCATTGAAAAATCCTCTTCCATTATCATTAATTCGTGCCACATTAGTACCGCCAACCTGGAACACGGCAAGGTCGCCACCAGCTGATTCCAGCGATGCAAGCAGTGCGGTCCCATTTGTCGCGCCTCCAGCGTTTGCCAAAGCCGATACACCTATTCCATTATCACCGCCGTTTTTTCCGATTACGGCGGCTACACCGGCACCACCTGTAATTCCTGTTATAGCTTCTCCTCCACCTTGGTTGATACCAAAAATGCCTGACGCAAACGCACCTGAAGTAACTCCCCAAACACCAAAGCCCTGGTCACTTATACCGTATACTCCGGCGCCGTTTCCTACCGTACTTCCCACCAGCGCAAATGCACTGCTCGAAGCATTTGAAATGTCGAAGTATCCGGCACTTCCATTATCGCTTGTACCAAAAACTCCGTTCCCATTTACAGAATATCCATGGATGGCATTATAGTCACCCGAAGTTCCATACACGCCTATGCCAGAACCAGCATGCGATCCCCACACTCCAATTCCATTTGAACCCGTTCCACTATTGATTCCCCGAATTGCTGCAGAAAAAGTTCCAGGTGAAGCGGATGAAATTTTTCCAAGAACCCCGAATGCGCCCGCGTTTACGGACGAGTTTATCCCTTCTAACCCTGCACCGGTTCCACTGTTGGTAACTGAAATGAGGTTTTGTGCGCTGCTTAAACTATTTGAGTATGGTAGCGCGAAAGCACTCGCATTATCAGTCCCTGGCGCCCATTGTGTGCCATTAAATTTTAATACCTGTCCGCTCGTCGGCGCTGTACTGACAACGGTAGTTCCCTGGATTTTATTTACAGTCGGATTAGGATATGTTCCCGAGAGATCACCGCCTGCTGCGCCATTTGGTGGTAATGATGTTGGTATGACTCCTGCTGCAAGTTTTGCAGCGGTAACGGACGCATCAAGAATCTTCGTAGTAGTTACAGCGTTGGTAGCTATTGATGGATTGGGATAAGTTCCTGAAAGATCGCCGCCGGCTGCTCCATCTGGCGGTAGTGAAGTAGGTATCACACCTGCCGCAAGCTTTGCTGTTGTGACTGAAGCGTCGGCAATCTTTAACGTCGTAACACTATTGTCGGCAAGTTTGGTTGCTGTAATAGCGCTGGCCGCGACAGTGGGATTAGGATAAGTTCCCGACAGATCCCCACCCGCTGCTCCATCTGGCGGCAATGAAGCCGGAATGACTCCCACAGCAAGTTTGGCCAGAGTAACTGAGCCGTCTAAGATTTTGCTGGTAGTGATCGCATTGATTCCAATGGTTGGATTGGGATACGTTCCGCTGAGATCACCACCTGCAGAACCGCTCGGACTTCCGCTTCCTGAGATATCAGTTCCAGGCGACCACTCTGTACCATCAAACTTCAACACCTGTCCTATCGCGGGAGCTGCATTGTTTACCGAGACTCCTTGTATTTGATTAACCGTTGGGTTTGGGTATGTGCCTGCCAGATCGCCGCCTGCTGCTCCAGCCGGCGGTAATGACGTCGGTATAACTCCTGCGGCAAGCTTTGCCAGGGTAACAGAGCCATCTAGGATTTTGCTTGTTGTGATTGCATTAATTCCAATCGTCGGATTGGGATATGTTCCATTAAGATCACCACCTGCGGTTCCGCTAGGCGGCAACGAAGTTGGAATAGTTCCCGCGGCTAGTTTTGCCGCCGTAACCGATCCATCTAAAATTTTAGTCGTTGTGACTGCATCGACTCCTATGGTCGGATTCGGATATGTTCCACTTAGGTCGCCACCCGCTGTTCCGTCTGGAGGCAATGAAGTCGGAATGACTCCGGCAGCAAGTTTGGCCAAAGTGACTGACCCATCTAAGATTTTGCTGGTTATAATCGCATTGATTCCAATGGTCGGATTGGGATACGTTCCGCTTAGGTCACCCCCCGCGGAACCGCTAGGACTTCCGCTTCCTGATACATCGATTCCCGGTGCCCATTGTGTTCCATCAAACTTCAACACCTGCCCTATCGCGGGAACTCCATTGTTTACCGAGATTCCTTGTATTTGATTAACCGTTGGGTTCGGATAGGTACCTGCAAGGTCACCGCCTGCTGTTCCATTTGGTGGCAATGACGTAGGGATCACACCTGCT
>Ga0163163_10002241_pt1 | contig 16285 bp, 12 predicted proteins | sample S65metaG_FD_119766 | JGI IMG/M metagenome (GOLD analysis project Ga0163163, IMG submission 119766) | Switchgrass rhizosphere microbial communities from Kellogg Biological Station, Michigan, USA - S6-5 metaG | ecosystem: Host-associated > Plants > Roots > Rhizosphere > Soil | place: USA... | reverse complement strand
TGCTCCCGTGGGGTGATACTGTAGCCTGTAGCCCAACTACCGGCCTTGTTTCTGTAAGAAGTATTATTGTAAAACTCTGCCTTACACTTTGCTGCGTTTTGGTCAAACCCCCATAATTTGTTGTCAAAGGCAATACAATTTGTGTATGTTCTTAAAATATTAGCAGATTGATCAGTCGTTGTCATCCCCCATTTAAAACCCATGCCATCAGCTTGAGCACCGGGATTATTATAGGTGCCGGGAACATATCCATTTCTAAACGACCAGCAGTTTTTGTAATAAATGTGGTTATCGTTATAAAAGCAATCGAAACCGTCATCACTATTCCACCATGCTCTACACCCAATATACGTGGCCGTGCCTTCATTACAATCGAATCCGTCAGCATTACCATAGTTACCGCCACCAGTACTTGTGGGGTCAGCGCACCAGCTTGCGTCACAGTTTACATAAGTGAAGTTGTCATTTTTCCTTGTATCAATTCCGTTCATTTGCGCTTGTCGTACGCCGGCGCCACCAATGTTATGAACGGAAACTCTTTCAAATTTAATATTGACGCAAGCATGAATTTCAATTCCAGCAATGATATTACCGCCTGTTTGCAGGACATTTTGTATTCTTATCCCATAAATGTCAAGGTAGTCGCATTCATTTATTCTTAATGCCGTTGTATTGCGCGTTTGAGAGAAACCATTCAAATCTAAAACGGGAGTTTCGTTTGGGTAGTTAGTTATCACAATATGGCTACTTGAAGTGCCATGAAGATTTGCAAACGTTACAATCCAATCTTGCAGACCGGATGAAACCGGACTTGTGTAGGTGCCCCCACGAATATATCCGGTATCACCTGCGCTGAGTACAGATGCCAGTTTAGTCCATGTTTTAAAAGGCGAAGCAATTGTGCCGGGATTTGAGTCGCTTCCGGTAGTGCTTACATAATGTGTGTTTGCTTTGCTGTTAATGGCAAACACAAGCAGCGTCAATGATAAAGTGGTTAGTAGGTTTTTCATAAAGGGACTGCGGATTTTAGGTTAGCTTCTTAGGACATAGGTTTCGGTTTGGTTACGTAATTATATAAGATATTGTTGTGAAAAATAATTTTTCAACCACCAGATTGAGATCTTTTGCCACACAAAGAGTGGATGTACTCTTTTTTTTATAAATGAACATGAGGTAATTATACTAGCGTGAGCATGTTCGGATATTCTGAACAGGTATTTCTTTATTGAGAATGTTAGGACAGAAGAGGCACTTGTGAGAAAAATAGAAATGATTACTGGTTGATGGAACTGGAAAAATACAAGCAGTGAAACAAATAAATGTTGCAGTAGATAGTCAAGATTGGCTTTCACAAGAACGGAGCGGTTTTTTAAAGATATTGTTGGACAATCAGGCCTTCACTGTGTCAATTTTTTCACATCAAGGGAACTAAACAAAAAGAGTGCCATTCAGATGTCAACTTTGCGTCTGAGGTATACGCATTAATCAAAAAATGTGAGGAACGTAACCCGCAAGCTCACATTTGAAATCCGAAGTTCGGAGTTCCACTATCATTAGAGTAGTAACATTACGAATTGGCGATTGTGTGGTGGGTTTACATCTCTGCAGTTCTCGATGTTCTGATGTATCGGTTTTCGGCAGACCAATTTTTTTGGCTGAGATCATATTTTTTACTTTGATAGCGACTGAGATAACGTCGAACTTCCGTGGGCATGCCCATATATATAATCCTTGCTTACCAGAAATAAAAAGAGAGAATTTGAATCACGCTGCAATCATTTTTTTAAAAAAATCGAAAGAATGCTATTCTTATTTCCGTTAAATTATTATCTTGGCGCTAAATTCGTAAGGCTTATAGAGCTGATGTTTCCAAATCCTTTCTGAATCCGTCATTTCTGTCGAATCCTCCCTTGAAACGCCATTTAAAAATTAAATGGATGTCTGGTTGTCTAATCTTAATTTTGCTGGGTCTCCATTTTCAAAAAAAGTTATGAAACTCACTGATTTTAAACTGAATTATTTATTGGTATTGGTATTACTTGTGGATTTGGGTTGTGTCGACACAAAAAAAGCGACTTATTTTAATGATTTGGCTAGTACTACCATTACCACCAACACTCCCATACCTGAAACGATCATTCGCAAGAACGATCTATTAAATATTAATGTAAGCAGCCTTGATGCACAGGCATCGGCAATCTTCAATGCCCCCAATCTTTTACCAACCGGTGTCGCCACTGGTATGGCAGCTGAGATATTGGGATACCTGGTGGGTAATGATGGTACAATCCAGTTCCCTATCCTGGGAAATGTAAAAGCGGAGGGACTGACAAAGGATCAATTAAAAGAATCCCTTCAAAAAAAATTGATCGATCAGAATTTGTTGAAAGGCCCCATTGTGAGTGTACGATTCCTGAATTTCAGGGTAACGGTGCTGGGAGAAGTGAAAAACCCGACGGCCATTGATGTTCCAAGTGAGAAAATATCTTTATTGGAAGCGATTGGTCTGGCAGGCGATTTGACTATTTACGCTAAGAGAGATAATGTGCTTGTGATAAGAGAGGCTGAAAATGGTAATAAGGAGATCAAGAGAATAAATTTAAACTCTGCGGAACTTTTATCGTCTCCTTATTATTACTTGAAATCAAATGATATTGTCTATGTAGAACCCAATAAATCCAAAGTGGCGAGCTCAGGTAGAGGTCAGCAGTGGATACCTGCAGTTTTAAGTGGTTTATCCCTGGTGGCAGTGGTAGTGGTCGGCATAGTCAATCACCCTTAATAAATGGAAATGCAAATCAATCAAAAAATAGAACCAAATATTCAAAATAGTGAAAATATCATCAGCCAGCTTTGGTCCAAATATTCTCCGTACTGGCCATTGTTTGCATTTTTTATGATTGTGGCAATTCTCGCTGTCAGGTTTTATCTCAGGAATACTGTGCCTATATATGAAACGACTGCTACGATTTTAATCAAGGACGAGAAAAAAGGCGAGGACGATTCCAGGATAATTGAATCATTAAATCTGCTTTCGACGAAAAAGATCATCGAAAATGAAATAGAGGTTCTCAAGTCAAAAGACTTAATGATGCAGGTGGTCAAAAGGCTTCATTTGTACGCACCCGTTTACCAACAGGGCAAGACAAGAGATGTTCCGGCTTACGTCGCTTCCCCGATCAGTATTGAGGTTTATAACCCCGATTCATTGATTGAAACAAAAAAAGTTTTTTTCACTTATGACGCGACGTCGAGAAAAGTTACAATCGACAACAAGCCGTATTCTTTAAATCAATGGGTCAACACGCCCTATGGCACTCTGAAATTTACCCAACAAAACGGTAAGAGCCAGGGACCATTATATTTTTCACTTGTGAATCCCAAAGAAGTTGCCTTTGCACTCGTCGACAATTTGGACATTGCGGCTGCAAATAAGCTGGCGTCGGTCATTAACCTTAAATTGAGGGATGAGATTTCAAAACGTTCTGAAGATATCCTGAATGAGCTGATTGCGGTTTATGATAACGCTGCCTTGAGAGAAAAAAACAAACTTGCCGACAATACTTTAACCTTTTTGGATGAAAGATTGGGAATCGTAAGTCATGACCTTGACTCTATAGAGGCAAAGTTGAAACAATATAAATCCTCGACAGGAGCAGTTGATATTAGTTCGCAGGGCACACTTTTTTTACAAAATGTAAGCGCTAATGATCAAAAGTTGGGCGACGTTAATAACCAGCTCAATACGCTAGATATTGTCGAGAATTATGTGAAATCAAAAGATATATCAGGCAGTATACCCTCTACTGTGGGCATGACTGATCCAACACTCCCTCAGCTGCTTACCAAATTATACGAGGATGAACTGCAATACGAAAAATTAAAAAGAACAATGGGGGACAATAACCCCGCCGTCCTTAATCAAAAGGCCGAAATCGAAAAAATTAAGCCGGGTATTTTACAGAACATACAGAGCCAGAGGGAGAATCTGCAATCGAGCAGGGATAATTTGAATGCCACAAATAACCGGTATTCATCAATTCTGCAATCAATTCCACAAAAAGAAAAGGACATTGTCGAAATAACAAGGGAGCATAATATTAAGAGCAGTAATTACAATTTTCTATTACAAAAACAAGAAGAAACAAAATTATCTCTTTTATCTTCCATAGGTGACAGCAGGATCATCGATAAGGCAACCACAGCCCTTGCGCCGGTTTCGTCCAAAAAGGGTCTCATTTATATAGGCGCGCTGCTTTTTGCTTTCGCGCTGGCCGTTGGTTTGGTAACGATCAATGAGATGTTTAAGCGCACGATCCTTTATAGGCGGGAAATCGAGGCGTATACTTCCATTCCTGTCATTGGCGAGATCATTTATCAAAAGAGTAAAGATCCACTGGTTATTGGAAACGGTAAAAGAACATTCATTGCCGAGCAATTTCGTAATCTGAGAACGACGCTTCCTTACATGGGGCTTAATGGAGAAAGAAAAAAATTGCAGGTTACTTCCACAGTTTCGGGCGAAGGAAAAAGCTTTATTGTTGCGAATTTGGGAGTTGGGCTTGCATTGGCTGGAAAGAAAGTAGTCGTTATAGAGTTTGATTTAAGTGATCCTACCCTTTGCGATAAACTAAATGTTACCGAAATAAACAAAGGATTGACCGATTATTTAACAGGCGATGTGAAACCTGAAGAAATTATATTGCCTACTTCGGTCCATGAAAATCTTTTTGTAGTTCCGGCCGGTTGGTTACCCGAAAACCCATCCGAATTGATCATGAGTGAAAAGGTGCCTGAATTGCTGAAATATCTTTCCTGCAGGTTCGATTACATCATTATAGATACGGCGCCAGTTGGCCTTTTGTCCGACGCATACGTTCTTTCTAATTATTGTGATGCAACGTTGTACGTGGTAAGACACAAACATACCCGCAAAGCATCTATACAAAGGCTGGATGCTAACAATAAGATCAACGAACTGAAGAACATGGCGATCGTATTTAATGGGATTAGATCGAGAGGATTCGGAAGTAATGGATACGGATATGGTTATGGATATGGATATATTCATAAAGAGAAAAGGAAGAGAAAACTTTTTAGAAAATCTAAGGTTTCGTAACTGCATCAATTCCGCTGAAACGGGATGACAAGGTTGCGATACTCTGTCGATATAACTTAGTAAACGTAGTAGATCAGTACCTGCATGTAACTGATATTGGCGTAGCCATATTCCTCGTAAAGACTGTCTCATTAAGTTTCCAAAACATGAAGAACCGGTAAATATTATCTCTTTTAAACGCAAAAGAGTAACATTAATTCCGGTTTTATGAATGAAAAAAAATGGTTTGCCCTTTATACAAGGGCTCGCTGGGAAAAGAAAGTATCTGAAATCTTAACTCGAAAGAAATTTGAAAATTACTGCCCGATTAACAAAGTTGTGAGGCAATGGAGTGACCGCAAAAGGGTCGTACACGAACCCTTATTTACTTCGTATGTTTTTGTGAGGGCGTCCGATTTTGACATTGCAGTTTTAAAACAGGTCCAGGGTGTCATCAATTTCGTTTATTGGCTCGGCAAGCCTGCTGTCGTTCGCAACTCAGAAATAGAATCGATCAGGGAATTTTTAGCCGGCCATGTAAATATAAGATTGGAAAAAACCCCGATAAATATGAAAGATAAGGTGCGGATACTTAGTGGCCCACTGATGGAGTTAGAAGGTGAAGTACTGTCTGTCAAAAGTCGCACCGTAAAGGTAGCTCTTCCTTCACTTGGATATTTAATGTTTGCTGAGGTAGAATCAGAAAATATAAAAGTAATTTCCCGTTCCATTCCGGCTCCGGTGAATATGAGTTATCCTTTGTATGCAATCAGGTAACTGACTTGTAATTCGGTTCTGTTAATATGCGTATATTCATTGCTAATTTTCCACCGTCAACAAATCTGTTTTAAATCATCCGTAGAATGATAAGAAGCGAGCAAAATGAGGAGTTTGATTTGGTTATCGAGGGAGGACGTTCCGGCAGGCAATATTGGACTGATCTTTGGCTGTATCGTGAACTTTTTTTATTTCTTGCGTGGCGTGATATCCTGGTAAGATACAAGCAAACGGTGATTGGAGTTGCGTGGAGCGTGGTTCGCCCGTTTCTTACGATGCTGGTATTTACGTTTGTGTTCGGGCGGTTGGCAAAGTTGCCTTCTGAGGGAGTACCTTACCCAATTCTTGTATATGCCGCCATGCTTCCATGGCAATTTTTTTCTACCTCATTTAACGACGCCAGCAATTCACTGATCACCAACTCAAACATGCTCACTAAAATCTATTTTCCCAGGATGATAGTTCCCGCGAGTACCGTGATTGTTAATTTCATAGACTTTCTTATTTCCTTCCTTATTTTTATCGGGCTAATACTTTGGTATCATTATACGCCGCCGTGGACTATTTTGTCGCTGCCACTATTTTTTATATGGGTCGTACTAATTTCCATTGGAACCGGTTTTTATGTTGCAGCCGTCAATGTGAAATATCGTGACTTTAAATACATCGTTCCTTTTGTCGTGCAGTTTGGGTTGTACATTTCCCCGGTCGGCTTTAGCAGCAATGTGATTCCTGAAAAGTGGAGGCTACTTTACTCAATTAACCCTATTGTGGGCATAATTGATGGATTCAGGTGGGCAATTATTGGAAATCCTCTATACGTGCCAGGCTTTATTTTGTCGATCGCGATGACGGCCTTGTTCCTTTTATTCGGTATAATGTATTTCAGGAAAATGGAAAGAGTTTTTGCCGACCTGGTCTGAAAATTGTCAAACAGTCGCCATTATAAAAAACTGATAAATGGGTGTCGTAATTAAATCTGAACATTTAAGTAAAAAGTACATCATTAGTCACCAGCAACAGGAGAAGTATGCGACGCTGCGGGACGCCATTGCAACGAAGACAAAATCATTTTTTAAATCGGATCGGCGGCACAATGCGGAATCCCCTGGTGCCTCGAAGGAAGAATTCTGGGCATTGAAGGAAATCAATTTTGAGATAACGCAGGGTGACACGTTGGGCATCATTGGAAGAAATGGAGCCGGCAAATCCACTTTATTGAAAGTCCTGAGCCGTATCACTGAACCCACGAAAGGCAGGATATCAATTAAAGGACGCATCGCCAGCCTCCTCGAGGTTGGAACCGGTTTCCATCCAGAGCTGACGGGCAGGGAAAATATTTTTTTAAATGGAGCCATATTGGGAATGCATAGAGTTGAAATCAAAAGAAAATTTGATGAGATCGTTAATTTTTCGGGAGTGGAAAAATTTTTGGATACGCCGGTAAAGCGGTATTCAAGCGGAATGTATGTGCGGTTGGCATTTGCTGTAGCGGCGCATTTAGAATCGGAGATACTAATAGTAGACGAAGTATTAGCAGTGGGTGACGCGGAGTTTCAGAGAAAATGCCTCGGCAAAATGCAGGATGTCTCGCAACGGCAAGGAAGAACGGTTTTGTTTGTCAGCCATAATATGCAGGCTATAACAAATTTATGCAGCCGGGTAATTCTGATAAACAAAGGAAATATTATCCAGGATGACGTTCCCTCGAAAGTAATTAAGGATTACTTGATGTTTGAAACATCAAATGAGGGGTCAATCTTTTGGGATGAAAGTTCCGCTCCCGGCGACCCAACAGTAAAATTGACGGCCATAAGGATCCTTGATGAAAAGAATAATATCCAAAACCAATTTTTTTCCAAATCAAAGATCAGGGTTCAGTTAGATATTAACATCACAGAAGTTAGTGAAGATCTCGTTGTCGGATTTGATATTACAGATGAAGATGGAGTTGTTATCCTGAGAACATACCATAATGACAGCAAAAAGGAGCAGTGGCCTTCGTTGCAAAAGGGACCCAATGCTATATATTGTGAGATACCAGGCGAATTTCTAAATGTAGGAACCTATTACATCTCTCCGAAGATAAGCCTTCATTGTAAAAAATGGATATTGAATGCGGATCCGCTGTTATCGTTTGATGTCGAGTTGAATCATGGCGTTTCTCCCTTCTGGAACGTACTAAATAAATCTAACAGGCCGGGTTCCCTGGCGTTAATAATTCCATGGAAAAACAAAACTGAATTTTTTAATTAATTGTATTGTAAATTTTGAAAAAGCTAATTCATTCTTTTCTGAATAAGTTGGGCTATCAGATCCGAAACATGGAGAAAGAAGCCGAACAATTAAAGATCAGGAAATGGGATTTTTTGAAGACCATTGCAATAAACACGATAATTGATGTTGGAGCAAACGAGGGACAATTTGCAGATGAAATTTTAAAGATTTTCCCACTTGCTGAGATCCATTCATTTGAGCCGTTGAGTGATTGTTTCGAAAAGCTTACAGCTAATTTCGCAGGCAATAAAAAGGTGCATCCCTATAATTTTGCCCTGGGAGAGCAGGAAGGAGAAATTTCATTTAGCCGAAGCCAGGCCAGTCCATCCTCTTCAATTTTAAAAATGGGTAGCTTGCATAAAAAATTATACCCACACACAGCAGGGCTTGTTGAAGAAAAAGTTAAGATCCGGCGGCTTGACGATGTGCTGCGCGATATGGACCTAAAGAAAGAAGTATTATTAAAAATCGACGTGCAAGGTGCAGAAGAAAAAGTGATACGGGGAGCAATTGAGGTATTGAAACAGACAAATGTTGTTATTACGGAAGTGAGCTATGCGACGTTATACGAAAATCAACCTCTTTTCAGCGATATATTTGTATTGCTCGGAAAATTTGATTTTATCTACGCCGGCAACATGGAGCAATTTCCTAGTCCTCTGACAGGCGCTCCTTTATTCGCAGATGCCATATTCGTAAAGAAAGAAGTCCACGACATATTATATAACGCCTAAAATTACTTTTGTTTCAGAGTTCGTTGTGCAAAACGCGCTGATATATTCACCGATGTTTGATGGCCATAGACAGATGTATGTATATGTTTTGGCGCACGTCCTTACTGGGTTGGGATTCCGTGTTTTTATTGCTGGTAATCTTAAAGAAAAAATTAATGATTCGTCATACCTTGACCGGATAAGCCAAAACGAGGATATAGTTTTGATAGATACTTCTATTCACCCGGAGAACGGGTTAGGCATCAAAAATGAAGAATTTGTGGCATTACAAGTTAAGTATCAGATTGACCTCACTGTTTTTGCTGAAGCGGACCATCATATATCCTTATTTAATGGACAGATAAATAACACGCGGAAAAAGTTAAAAGGCAGGATTATCGGTATTTTCCTGCGGCCGTTTCATTTTTATAGCAAGTTATCCTTGATTGACAAACTTCGCTATGCGAAAAATTTGCCCTCGAATTGGAATACGGATGTTCGCTTATTTCATGAATATTTATTGAAGCGATTTAAACTACTGGATTCTGCATTATACATTGATGAGGATTTTGTTTCGCACCATCCTTACGCCCACTGGTTGCCTGATGTATTTCAACAGTATGCGGAAGAGGCCCTGGGAAATGAAGGCGACGACCAACGATGCTGGATCGGCAAATTGAATGACTTTACGCAAAGAAGCAAAGGACGGTTTGTCTTTCTTTATTTCGGGACATCTCAAAGCAGGAGAGGGTATGACCTTTTACTAAAAATGGCGGTTGATCAAGATGCCTGTTTTATTCATTGTGGGTTGGTCGACTCTAAAGAAAAATATGATATTGATGTGGATAGATTAAAAGGTGAATTGAAAAGTCGGGAAAGATTGTTTGAAACCAATCAGTATATTTCTGATCCGCTTTGTATTGAGTCTTTTTTCAGATCAGCATCACACCTGGTTTTGCCGTATCGCAATTTTTATGGATCGAGCGGGGTTATGCTCCAGGCGCTGGGCTATGGAATACCGGTCCTCACACCTGAGAATGGGATCATGGGCTACCGCGTGAAAAAATATAAATTGGGTTGTACGTATAAGGATGAAGTTTCTTTGGGTGAACAATTCGAAAAGTTTAAAAGGTGCCCGGCAGAAAGTTTTAAAAATTCTATTGCGCAATATATGATATACCAGACTTCACAAGAGTTGAAACGGAGACTATCTGATGTTTTTAAGAATCCAGGGCCAGCAACAAAATACCAAATAATACCATAAGTATGACCCATCTTATCGGGAAGTTTCTCCCTTACTTACTTTTATTGTATTTTCTATTTCGCGCGGTGAAAAAACCAATCTATCTATTAGGAATCCCTTTCCTGATCTTTTTTCAATATTCTATTTTCTTTGATGGCGTCAAAATCTTTAATTTCCCCGGCAGTTTCGGCAGAGACGTCGTGTTTTTGATATGGTTGGGAATTACCTGGTTCGCTTACTCAAGTCGACCCCTTCTTCAACCGGGGTACTTTAGACAAAAGTTTTATGTTCGCAACGGCATTAATTTGATAGACGCAGTAGTTATCGGATTACTTATTCTTTCTTGTCTTGGGTTGTTTGTTGTTTACCAGGAATATACTCAGCTAAAAGATGTTCTCAAAGAGTTTTTTACTTTGACTGCTTTATTTTTAGGTTTTTTTCTTCTGAAAAACATCATTTGTTACACAGATCCTGTTTCCTTAAAAGATTTTTTATTCAGTATTGTTCTTGTTAACACTCTTGCTTCAGTTTTATACATTCTCGACCAGGGATTACACGTCACCCTTTACCAGGTGGCTGATGATGAATATCAGCAAGAGATATTTCAAGGTCAGGTCATAACCCGCGTATTTTGGTTCATGCCGGTTTTATGGTTTTTTTCTATTTCCTATTTGATTGTTTTTAGGCAAGGGAGACTCGCTCTGTCGCTTGCTCTTATCGGCATTAATTTTATCGCCATTTTTGTTTCATATACGAGGTCCTTTGTGGCGATTGTCATCGTGCTGGTCTTCTTATATAACATTTTGATTTCATTAAAAGGAAGGAGTTTCAATAGTTTGTTTAAAACGAGCGCGGCAATTACTTTTGCAGGAGCAATTCTTGTTCTTGGGGTTCTTCGCTTTTTCCCTGATAAATTCGAATATTTCGAGGAGAGGGTTATAAGCCTGAAAAAAGACCCTTCGGATGAAGATGCTAATACCATGCTCATTCGTTTTGCAAGAACAGGGGAGATATTTCATAAACTGGCGGATGACAAGAAAATCACCGGATCCGGTCCCGTGACAGAAATTCAATTTCATGGTACAGAGGACATAAACGATACTACCGCAGATATGGTTTGGACAGGTGTGGTTTTTCGCTGGGGGTATATTGGATTAGGCCTTTTTATCTTACTTTACCTTATTTCCGCTATTAAAGCATTCAATTTATTCATGCGAAATAGCGGACTGCTATCGCAGTTCGGTCTGCTGTTTTTCTTAGTAATTGTGTCGCAAATCATGGAGAGTTTTACGTCTTGGACTTTTATGAACCCGGGGCATTTCGCTCTAGGATTATGGTACTTTGGTATTTTATCAGCGCTGACGGGATTTGGAAGGAATTATATGTTGCAACTGGAAAAAACATCTCATGATTAAAGGAGAGCTACCCAAAATAACTTTTGGAATTATTGTCCTGAACGGTGAGCCATTCACACGTTATTGCCTTCGCTCTCTTTACCCTTTTGCTCACCAGATAATTGTTGTCGAAGGAGGCCATGAAGATACCAAATCAGTTTGTACTCCCGATGGCCATTCCATTGACGGTACTTTAGAAACGTTATACAAATTTAAAAACGAAGAAGATCCGGAAAACAAACTTACTATTGTTACCAGGGAAGGATTTTGGCCGAAAAAAGATGAGTTAGGAAGAGATAGAACTCCTCAGTCCCGGGCATATGCTGAACGAGCGACGGGTGATTACTTGTGGCAAATTGATATCGATGAGTTTTACAAAGCTGATGATATGCACTTTATTATAGAGTTGCTCGCCAGAGAACCTCGTATCACCGCTGTTACAATGCCCACTAGAAATTTTTGGGGCGACCTGCATTATAAAATTGATGGATGGAATTTGAGAAGAGGAGCTGTATATTATCATCGTTTATTCAAATGGGGAGAAGGATACAAATATGTGACACATGAGCCGCCGACTGTGGTAGACGAAAAGGGACAAGATCTGCGAAAAATCAAGTGGATAAAAGGTCAGTGGCTTGCCAAAAGAGGTATCTATATGTATCATTATTCTCATCTATTTCCCTGGCAGGTCAGGCAAAAAGTAATGATTTATAAAGACGAAAAACCCGAGAGCTGTTCTGGGGTAGTTGATTGGGCGAACAATAACTATTTTAGACTAAACAATCCGTTTAATATTGAAAGACATCATTGGCTTCCCAGCTGGCTTGAAATTTATAAAGGCGATCACCCTACAGAAATAAAAAATATGATGGCCGATATAAGAGCGGGAAAGATCACGGCTGAGCTGCGTGATAATAAAGACGTTGAAAAAGTTTTGGACAGGAAGTATTATGCCTGGAAGGTCCTTTTCATGAAAGTCAATAATTATTGGGACTATTATTCCAAATATTTGTTCTTCCAGGCGAGCCGCGTAAGAAATATTCCTGGTAAAATTAAACGTAACTTATTTAAGGATAGAACTGCGGTAAGCAGTTCAAAAAATTGATAGCCGTATTCAATTAAACTGACTTCTTAACTTGAAAATCTTCAAACGCCTGTTTGCCAAGCTCACAGAAGACCAATCCAGTTGGTGGATTCATAAAATGGATAAGGCCAGTATGTCTTTTTATACAGGATACTCAAAATTTGTCGTTAGAATTAACGCTGCCTTACGCGGAGTTCAAATTAAAAAAGAATGTCGTTTTTTTGGCGTGCCACGATTCCACCGGCATGCTTTTTCTAGGATAGAAATCGGAGAGAACTGTATTTTTCGCTCCGACCAGTCCTCCAATTTAATTGGAGTCAATCATAAGTGCATCCTTTCTACGCACGAAAAAGAGGCAGAGATCAGGATCGGCGATCACTGTGGCTTCAGTGGTGTAAGCATCGGATCAGCGAGACAAATCATAATCGGCAGCAACGTGCTCTGTGGGGCAAACGTCGTTATTACAGATTTTGATTGGCACAATGATATAAGTAATACACAGCCTGAGCCGGTCATTATAAATGACAATGTTTGGATTGGCTTGAATACGGTTGTTTTAAAAGGAGTTGAAATTGGTAAGAATTCTATCATTGGAGCAAATAGCCTGGTTCTGAAAAGTATTCCTCCGAATGTAATTGCCGGAGGTAATCCATGCAGGGTTTTAAAAGCAAAGGAATAAAATGGGGCTTGTAATTTTTGGCGATCTGTTCACTTTTCCGGAGGGTTTCGCGGCCACAAACCGGGTTTACATGTATGCAAAAGGGTTTTCTGAAAATGGGGTCCGTGCGGTGGTAATTTGTTTTGCGAGCCAACATCTTGACATTAGTAATGGAATAATTGACGGAGTTCCGTATTACCATCCTTATCAACAAAAAAAAAGAAGTGAGTATTTTATCGTGCGCCGGTGGCAAAATCTGGCCAAATATTTTCGCACATATTCAATAATGAAACGGCTGCACAAACAGGATAAAATTCTGGCTATTAATGTGTGGACTAACCTGTTTTTAACGCATTTGTTTGCATGGTTTTTATCAAAATTATTCAAAGCTGAATTGATTACGGAATCGAGCGAACATCCCCTGCGCTTCTATCAGAAGGGGCTTTTCAGGAAGAAACTTGGAGCATTAAAATCATATGTTGAGTCGCATCTGAACGACGGTTTTTTTTGTATATCAAGATATCTTGTTAATTTCTATAGAGAAAGAGGTATTGATAGCAAAAGATTGTTCCTTGTTCCCAGTATTGTTGACCCCTCAAGATTTTCGGTGCAGGCTAACTCTCCCCTTGCGCAGCAGTATATCGGTTATTTTGGTTCGCTTACATTTGAAAGAGATAGTGTTGACGTGCTCCTAAAAGGCTTTGCCAGGTTTAGTAATGAGGAACCCAATGTCTATCTTGTCTTGGGAGGATTTTGCTCGGATAGCCAGCGAAAAAAAATTCTGGCTTTGATTTCAGAACTTAATATTGAGACCAAGGTCATAATATTAAATCACTTGACAAAAGAAGAAATCACAGGATATATAGCACATGCCTGTGCCTTAGTCATGGTAAGAAGCCGTGATTTGGAATCGGATGCATCTTATCCATCCAAATTGACTGAGTTCCTTGCAACCGGTAAGCCTGTCGTTAGTGTCGATGTCGGTGAGATATCAGATTATTTATCGGACGGAGTAAACATCTTTTTGACGCAACCAGGGGATGTAGGTGAGATTGCCGAAAAGCTTATCAGTATTTTTAAGAATTACTCTAATGCGGCGCTGATAGGGAAACGGGGAAGAGTGTTAACAGAAGGGATCTTTAATTACAACTACCAGGCAAAAAGGATGATTGATTTTATTAAATTACTTAAGTCGAATTAAGCAGTTCGGCCTTTCTGAAATTCGACGATATCTATAAAAAGAAGAATCATGCATTGGCAAATTAAGGACCCGCATTCGTTCGGGTGCGATGAAACTGTATTTTAAAAAAATTGATGGGCAAATTTTTTTTGACCAAATAATCGCCTAAGATTTATTTAATAGATAAAGTTGGTAAATGAAATTCTGTTTTTTTGGAAATGTTTCTGACGCGCTCAGGGGAAGGACACCCGGTGGGGGAGAACTTCAGGTCGCTCTGTTGGCAAAGGCCCTGGCCATAAAGGGGCATGAGGTAGTTATTGTTGATCCCTTCGCCATAGAAAGTTTTGTAACTTCAGAAGGGGTGAAGTTGATTAACGTGCCTGACTGGAATAAGGGATTTCGTGGATTTCGTTTATTTCAATACCGCATTCCCGCTCTAAAAAAAATACTGGCTGAACAAAAGGCTGATTATTATTATGTGCGCATGAGGTCTTACCTGCACCTGATTCCCTATCTGGTTTCGAGAAGACTTAACAGTAAATTCATCGTTGCCGTCGCATGTGATTTAGACATTTTAAGTTTTTGGACGAAAATCAGGTATGAATACAAACCAAAGTTCAATTTGACTCAGCTTTTTACCCTTTCCCTTCCCAACGACATTGTATTTAATTATCTTTTAAAAAGATCAGATTATGTTACGATACAACACTCAGGTCAGCAACTTAACTCAAGCTCACGGAAATCAAAGACCATTCTATTTCCTAATATTTTTAACTTCAGCAATATAACTCCGCGCAAAAACTCGGAGGGTGAATATTTCGTGCATGTGGGCAGTCTTACTGTCCTGAAAGGATCAATCAACCTTCTGCGGTTGCTGAGGAAAATTGACAAGAAGAACAATAAGTTTGTGATCATCGGTAAACCGAAAGACAGTCGATCAGAAAGAATTTATGAGGAACTAGGCAAGCTTGAAAATGTTATACTGATGGGTGCGGTTGATCACCAGCAGGCAATGGAGACGATTGCCAATGCAAAAGCATTGATCAGCACTTCTAATTTTGAAGGGTTCCCAAATATTTTTCTCGAAGCGTGGGCTACTGGGGTCCCCGTCATATCTCTAAAAGTTAATCCCGGAAATATTATACAAAAACGAGGTTTAGGTATATCTTGTGAAGGAGATCTGGAAAAAATGAAAACTTCTATAGAATCGAATGCGACTGGCAACATTGAACGCAGCAGTTTGACTTCCTATGTCTCGAAGTACCATGACTTTCGCACTGCCGCAGATAGATTCTTGAACCTTATAAATGATCCATAATATGTGCGGAATAACGGGTAAGATTTTTTTTGATAAAGAACGGAAGGTTGATCCCACAGTCTTGAAAAATATGTCGGACTCGATCCAGCATCGTGGTCCGGATGATGAAGGGTTTTTCATTGATGGTAATGTGGGACTGGGATTCCGCCGCTTGAGCATTATCGATTTAAGTACGGGCCATCAGCCCCTCGCCAATGAGGACGAGAGTATCTGGATTATCTTCAATGGTGAAATATATAACTACCAGGATCTTCACGACGACCTTGTCAGCAAGGGACATAACTTTAAAACAAAATCCGACACCGAAACAATTGTGCATTTATATGAACAATACGGAACGGACTGTTTGCAACACTTACGGGGTATGTTTGGTTTTGCCATTTGGGATAGCCGGAAAAGGTGTCTTTTTTGTGCAAGAGACCGCTTTGGAATCAAACCTTTTTATTATTACACCGATAGTGAAAAATTCGTCTTTGGTTCAGAGATCAAAACCATCTTGAAAGCCGGCAATATTGACAGGACCATATCGTATGACGCATTGGA
>Ga0163163_10002238_pt1 | contig 16294 bp, 11 predicted proteins | sample S65metaG_FD_119766 | JGI IMG/M metagenome (GOLD analysis project Ga0163163, IMG submission 119766) | Switchgrass rhizosphere microbial communities from Kellogg Biological Station, Michigan, USA - S6-5 metaG | ecosystem: Host-associated > Plants > Roots > Rhizosphere > Soil | place: USA... | reverse complement strand
GTGAGTCTGATCCACCCGATCGCGATGGAAGAAGGCCTGCGATTCGCGATTCGCGAAGGCGGCCGCACCGTCGGCGCCGGCGTGGTGGCGAAGATTATCAAGTGAACTAAAGTTCACTTGATTGGGTTATTGCTGCAGCTTAGCTGCAGCAATAACTGCCGGTGTTGAAGCGACCAGAAGCAGGTCGCTTTACACCGACAAGATCAAAATGAGGTTTGAGACGAACACACGCCAGTAGCTCAATTGGCAGAGCAGCGGTCTCCAAAACCGCAGGTTGGGGGTTCGAGTCCCTCCTGGCGTGCCAGTCGGAGGACGGAAAACAGAAGGCAGAAATTCGTGGGAATGGATTTCTACCTTCTGTCTTCAGATAGCTGATATGAACGCAAAAGCAGAACAAGTAGGCGGAAATTCCGCGGCTGACATCGCAAAACTGACGCTGGCGCTGATCGTGCTGGCGGCGGGCGTGGTCGGCTATTACTGGTACAACGATCTGCCAACCTGGCAGCGCCTGCTGATGCTGCTCGGCGGCATCGTCGGTGGCGGTGCCGTGGGCTATTTCACTCGTTCCGGTCACGCGCTGCGCGACTACTTCAGCGAGTCGATTTTCGAGCTGCGCAAAGTGGTTTGGCCGACGCGCCAAGAAACGGTGCAGACCACCCTCGTGATCATGGTCGTCGTCGTGGTGCTGGCCATCCTGCTCGGACTGATCGACCTGTTCTTGAACTGGGCGATCCTGCAACACCTGTTGAAGCTGGGACGTTGATGATGACCGATACCGCAAAACGCTGGTACGTGGTGCACGCCTACTCGGGCTTCGAGCACCAGGTCGCGCGCGCGCTCAAGGAGCGCATCGCGCGGGCGGGCATGGAAGAGAAGTTCGGCGACGTACTCGTGCCGACCGAGGAAGTGATCGAGATGCGCGGCGGGCAGAAGCGCCGCAGCGAGCGCAAGTTCTTTCCTGGCTACGTGCTCGTGCAGATCCAGACGAACACGGAAAACAAGGCGCCGAAGATCGACGACGAATCCTGGCACCTGATCAAGGAAACGCCGAAGGTGATGGGCTTCATCGGCGGCACCGCCGACAAGCCGTTGCCGATCAAGGACAGCGAAGCCGATGCGATCCTGCAACGCGTGCAGGAAGGCGTCGAGAAGCCGCGTCCGAAAGTGCTGTTCGAACCGGGCGAGATGGTGCGCGTTACCGATGGCCCGTTCAACGACTTCAACGGCGTGGTCGAAGAGGTCAATTACGAGAAGAGCCGCCTGCGCGTGGCGGTGCTGATTTTCGGGCGTTCCACGCCGGTCGAGCTTGAGTTCGGCCAGGTGGAGAAGGCCTGAAGGGCCGGGATTCGGGATTCGGGATTGGAGATTCGGAACAGAGCGCCAATCGCTCTTGATTTTTCGAATCCCGAATCCCGAATCTCGAATCCCGAAGTCAAAACAAGGCGAGGAGCCTGACAACAGGCGCATGTACTCGCAGGAGTAAACAAAATGGCAAAGAAAGTAGTCGGGTACATCAAGCTGCAGGTGAAGGCCGGTCAGGCCAACCCCTCGCCGCCGGTCGGTCCCGCGCTCGGTCAGCGCGGCCTAAACATCATGGAATTCTGCAAGGCGTTCAATGCCGCCACGCAGAAAGTGGAGCCAGGCCTGCCGATTCCGGTGATCATCACCGCGTATTCGGATCGCACCTTCACCTTCATCATGAAGACGCCCCCGGCGTCGATCCTGCTGAAGAAGGCCGCCGGCATCGAGTCGGGCAGCAAGCGCCCGAACACCGAGAAGGTCGGCAAGGTATCGCGCAAGCAGCTGGAAGAGATCGCCAAGACCAAGATGGCCGATCTCACCGCCGCTGATATGGACGCCGCCGTGCGCACCATCGCCGGCAGCGCGCGTTCCATGGGCCTGGTGACGGAGATCTGATCATGAAAATGACCAAACGATTCAAGGCCATGCAGGGCAAGACCCAGCCGGGCAAGGTGTACGGCGTCGACGAAGCCTTGAAAATCATCAAGGACACCGCCAAAACGAAGTTCGTGGAATCGGTGGACGTGGCGATCCGCCTCGGCATCGACGCGAAGAAGTCCGATCAGGGCGTGCGCGGCTCGACCCTGTTGCCGCATGGCACCGGCAAGACGGTGCGCGTGGCAGTGTTCTGCCCGGCCGGCGAGAAAGCCGAAGCGGCCAAGGCCGCGGGTGCCGACGCGGTCGGCATGGAAGACCTCGCCGAAAAGATGCAGGCCGGTGATCTGAGTTTCGGCCGCATCATCGCGACTCCGGACGCGATGCGCGTGGTCGGCAAGCTCGGCCAGCTACTCGGTCCGCGCGGCTTGATGCCGAACCCGAAGGACGGCTCGGTTACTGCTGACGTCGTCACCGCGATCAAGAACGCGAAGGCGGGTCAGGTCAAGTATCGCAACGACAAGGCCGGCATCGTGCACTGCTCGATCGGCAAGGTGAATTTCGAAGTCAACGCGCTCAAGGACAACCTGCATGCGCTGCTTGCCGATCTGATGAAGTCCAAGCCGGCCTCGTCGAAAGGCATTTTCGTGCAGAAGGTTTCGCTGTCGAGCACGATGGGTCTTGGCGTCAACGTGGACCAGTCCACGCTGCCGCTGTAAGAAGTTGAGTCCTGCATCGCGTTGCGCTGCAGGCACGAATTTGAGGGCCCCGGAATCCGCCAGGAAACCGGGCGCCGTCAAAGACCGCAGGTGACTGCGTGTCGTGGCAAGGAAGCACTCGCCGGCAAGGAGCCGAATCGCGAGCGGCACAAGGTCTTAATCGAAAAGGAATGCAACCTGCGCAGATGGTGAAGCCCTCCAGGATGTTCTGGACGGCCACCAGGTCGGCGTCGCAAGACGCCAGCGGATCCGGCAAGGAGCCTGATCCGTCGATTCGGTCCGGCGGCGCATGATGCGCTTAAGCCGGGTCCAGTTCGGAAGGTTTAAGCAATGGCGCTCAATCTAGAGCAAAAGAAAGTCGTCGTTGCCGAACTGGCGAATGTGGCTGCCAAGGCTCACTCGCTGGTCGCCGCCGAGTATGCGGGTCTCACCGTGGAGCAGCTCACCGAGCTGCGCAAGAAGGCGCGTAGCGCCCAGGTCTTCGTCAAAGTTGCGAAGAACACCCTGGTGTCGCGTGCGGTCGAGGGTACGGACTATGCGTGCGTGAAGGACGCACTCGTAGGTCCCATGCTCTACGCCTTCTCCAAGGAAGATCCGGGTGCTGCGGGTCGGTTGATCAAGGAGTTTGCCAAGGCGAACGACAAGCTGGTCCCCAAGGTCGTTGCGATCGGCGGACAGATGTACCCGGGCTCTCATGTCGAGAGGCTCGCGTCGCTGCCGACCCGTGAGCAGGCGCTGGCGATGTTGATGGGCGTGATGTTGGCGCCGATCACCAAGCTGGTGCGCACCCTGGCCGAGCCCGCCGCCAAGACGGCGCGCGCGGTGGCCGCGGTACGCGATCAGAAGGCTGCAGCTTAATCCACATTGCCGATTTGGCTACTTTTTAAACATTTATATTAAAGGTATACAACCATGGCCGTTTCTAAAGAAGAAATCCTGAATGCAATTGGCAACATGAGCCTCATCGACGTCACGGATCTCGTGAAGATGATGGAAGACAAGTTCGGCGTGTCCGCCGCCGCTCCGGTGGCGATGGCTGCCGGTCCGGCTGCCGCCGCCGCGGCTCCGGTCGAAGAGAAGACCGAATTCACCGTCGCGCTGAAGTCGGCCGGCGAGAAGAAGGTCGAAGTGATCAAGGCAGTGCGCGCGATCACGGGTCTGGGCCTGAAGGAAGCGAAGGACCTGGTCGAGTCCGCTCCGGCGACCGTCAAGGAAGGCGTGAGCAAGGACGACGCGGCGAAGTTCAAGAAAGAACTCGAAGCTGCTGGTGCGGCCGTCGAGATCAAGTGACGACAGGATGTCGTCATCCCGTGCAGTACACGGATGTGCGCCGACACGGGATCCAGAGTCTTTGATATTCAGATATTGAGAGAAAAAGTCACTGGATTCCGGCGTTCGCCGGAATGACGAGCTTAAGCCTGGGGGCGCAAGTCCCCGGGCTTTAGGTGTTTCAGAACGAGTCGTTAGACGCAAGACGAGCCAGCGCTGGCTCATCTTGCGTCTCCCGTCTCCCCTCGCAACAACAGCCGGCCGTGACGACGCCGGCGCAATCTAAAGGTGGTGCCCGCCATGACGTACTCCTTCACCGAAAAGAAGCGCATCCGCAAGAACTTCGGCAAACGTCCGCAAGTGCTCGACGTTCCGCCCTTGCTCGCGATCCAGACCGATTCCTATCGCGAGTTCCTGCAGCTGAACAAGGCGGAAAAGGCGCGCGCCGACCACGGCCTGCACGCCGCGCTCAAATCGGTATTCCCGATTTCCAGCTACTCGGGCAATGCTGCGCTGGAGTACGTAAGCTATCGCCTCGGTGAACCGCCGTTCGATGAGCGCGAATGCCGTTCGCGCGGCATGACTTTCGGCGCGCCGCTGCGCGTGCTCGTGCGCTTGGTGATCTACGATAAGGACAGCCCGGCCTCGAACAAAGCCGTCAAGTACGTCAAGGAACAGGAAGTCTACATGGGCGAATTGCCGCTCATGACCGACACCGGCACGTTTATCATCAACGGCACCGAGCGCGTGATCGTGTCGCAGCTGCACCGCTCGCCCGGTGTGTTCTTCGATCATGACCGCGGCAAGACGCATAGCTCCGGCAAGCTGCTGTATTCCGCGCGCATCATTCCCTACCGCGGCTCCTGGCTCGACTTCGAGTTCGATCCGAAGGACGCGCTGTTCACGCGTATCGACCGCCGCCGCAAGTTGCCGGTGACGATGCTGTTGCGCGCGCTCGGCTACAACAACGAGCAGATGCTCGACATCTTCTTCGAGAAGAACGTGTTCCATCTCGACAAGAAGAGCGGCGCGCGTCTGGAACTCGTCGCCGAACGTCTGCGCGGCGAAACGCTGAATTTCGATCTGCGCGCCGGCGACAAAGTCATCGTCGAGGCGGGCAAGCGCATCACCGCGCGCCATGTGCGCGATCTGCAGAGCGCGAAGATCAAGAACCTGGAGGTGCCAGACGAATATCTCGTTGGTCGCATCCTCGCCCACGACGTCGTCGACAAGAAGACCGGCGAAGTGCTGGCCGCGGCGAACACCGAACTCGACTTGGCGCACCTGGAAAACTTCCGCAAGGCCGGCGTCGACCAGATCGGCACGCTGTTCGTCAACGACCTGGACCGCGGCCCGTACATCTCCAACACGCTGCGCATCGATCCGACCAAGACGCCGCTTGAGGCACTGGTCGAAATCTATCGCATGATGCGTCCGGGCGAGCCGCCGACCAAGGAAGCGGCGCAGAACCTGTTCTTCGGACTGTTCTTCACGTTTGAGCGCTACGACCTGTCCGCAGTCGGCCGCATGAAGTTCAACCGCCGCGTCGGCCGCAAGGAAATCACCGGCGACGGCGTGCTCTACGACCGCCAGTATTTTGGCGCGCGCAATGACGAAAACTCAAAGAACCTGGTCAAGCGGAACGGCGACAGCTCCGACATCCTCGACGTACTCAAGGTGCTGATTGACATCCGCAACGGCCGCGGCACCGTCGACGATATCGATCATCTGGGCAACCGCCGCGTGCGTTCGGTCGGCGAAATGGCGGAGAACGTGTTCCGCATCGGTCTCGTGCGCGTCGAGCGCGCGGTCAAGGAGCGCCTGTCGCTCGCCGAGGCAGAAGGCCTCACGCCGCAGGATCTGATCAACGCCAAGCCGGTCGCTGCCGCGATCAAGGAATTCTTCGGCTCCTCGCAGCTGTCGCAGTTCATGGACCAGAACAACCCGCTGTCGGAAGTGACGCACAAGCGCCGCGTGTCCGCGCTCGGCCCGGGTGGCCTGACGCGCGAGCGTGCGGGCTTCGAAGTGCGCGACGTGCACCCGACGCATTACGGCCGTGTCTGCACGATCGAGACGCCGGAAGGCCCGAACATCGGCCTGATCAATTCGCTCGCGGTTTACGCGCGCACGAACTCGTACGGCTTCCTCGAAACCGCGTACCGCAAGGTGCACAACGGCAAGGTCACCGACAAGGTCGAGTACCTGTCGGCGATCGAGGAAGGCGAATTCGTGATCGCGCAGGCGAACTCGCCGCTCGACAAGAATGGCGGCTTCGTTGAGGAATTCGTCGCCTGCCGTTTCAAGGGCGAATCGGAACTGCGTCATTCGAACGAGATCCAGTACATGGACGTCTCGCCGATGCAGACGGTGTCCGTCGCGGCGGCGCTCGTGCCGTTCCTCGAGCACGACGACGCGAATCGCGCACTGATGGGTGCGAACATGCAGCGCCAGGCGGTGCCGACGCTGCGTTCGCAGACCCCGTTGGTTGGTACCGGAATCGAGCGCCCGCTGGCGCGCGATTCGGGCGTGACTGCGGTGGCGCGCCGCGCCGGCGTGATCGACCAGGTCGACGCAGGACGCATCGTCGTGCGTGCCGATGAAGACACGATCAGCGGCGACAACGACGCTGGCGTCGACATCTACACGTTGACCAAGTACACGCGTTCGAACCAGAACACCTGCATGAACCAGCGTCCGCTGGTCAATGTCGGTGACCGCGTGGCCCGCGGCGACGTGCTCGCCGACGGCCCGTCGACGGATCTGGGTGAACTCGCGCTCGGCCAGAACATGCTCGTCGCGTTCATGCCGTGGAACGGCTACAACTTCGAAGACTCGATCCTGTTGTCCGAACGCGTGGTGCAGGAAGACCGCTACACGACGATCCACATCGAGGAGCTGACCTGTTCGGCGCGCGACACCAAGCTCGGTCCGGAGGAAATCACCGCTGACATTCCGAACGTCAGCGAACAGGCGCTTGCGCGTCTGGACGAGTCCGGCGTTGTTTATATCGGCGCCGAGGTGAAAGCGGGCGATATCCTCGTCGGCAAGGTCACGCCGAAGGGCGAAAGCCAGCTCACGCCGGAAGAGAAGCTGCTGCGCGCGATCTTCGGCGAGAAGGCTTCGGACGTGAAGGATTCGAGCTTGCGCGTGCCGCCCGGCATGGACGGCACCGTCATCGACGTCAGCGTGTTCACGCGCGACGGCATCGAGAAGGACAAGCGCGCCAAGCAGATCGAGGAAATGGAGATCAAGCGCATCAAGAAGGACTTCGACGATCAGTTCCGCATCCTCGAAGGCGCGATCTACAGCCGTCTGCGCGACCAGCTCGTCGGCAAGGTTGCCAATGGCGGCCCCGGCGGCATCAAGAAGGGCGCGACGGTCACGAACGACTACCTCGACACCTTGAAGAAGGACGAGTGGTTCGCGCTGCGCATGAAGAACGAAGACGTGGCAGAACTGCTCGAGAAGGCCCAGGAGCAGGTCAAGCGCCACCGCGCCGAGTTCGATAAGCGCTTCAAGGACAAGCAGGCCAAGATCACCGCCGGCGACGACCTCGCCCCCGGCGTGTTGAAAATGGTAAAGGTATACCTCGCGGTCAAGCGCCGCGTACAGCCGGGCGACAAGATGGCCGGCCGTCACGGCAACAAGGGCGTGGTGTCGATGATTCGCCCGGTCGAGGACATGCCGTACATGGCCAACGGCCAGCCGATCGACATCGTGCTCAATCCGCTCGGCGTGCCGTCGCGTATGAACATCGGCCAGATTCTCGAAGTGCATCTGGGCTGGGCCGCGAAGGGGCTGGGCGAGAAGATCCAGCGCATGCTTGAGGCCAAGCAGAAGGTCGCAGAGTTGCGCAAGTTCCTCGATGAGATCTACAACCACGACAAAGCCGTGTTCGGCGATCGCGTCAAGCTCAAGGAGCTGAGCGACGAGGAAATCCTTGCGCTGGCGCAGCGCCTGAGCGCCGGTGTGCCGATGGCAACGCCGGTGTTCGACGGTGCGCACGAGTCCGAGATCAAGGCGATGCTCAAGCTCGCCGATCTGCCGGAATCGGGCCAGACCATGCTGTTCGACGGTCGCACCGGCGAAGGGTTCGACCGCAAGGTCACGGTGGGCTACATGCACATGCTCAAGCTCAACCACCTGGTCGACGACAAGATGCATGCACGTTCCACCGGTCCGTACTCGCTCGTCACGCAGCAGCCGCTCGGCGGCAAGGCGCAGTTCGGCGGCCAGCGCTTCGGCGAAATGGAAGTCTGGGCACTGGAAGCCTACGGCGCGGCGTACACGCTGCAGGAAATGCTGACGGTGAAGTCCGACGACGTGCCGGGCCGCAACCAGATGTACAAGAACATCGTCGACGGCAACCACGAAATGGCTGCCGGCATGCCGGAATCCTTCAACGTACTGGTGAAGGAAATCCGTTCGCTGGCGATCAACATGGAGCTTGAGGAGCACTGAGAGCCGGGATTGGGGATTCGGGATTCGAGATTCGTTAGAAGCGAATGGCTCGACCTCCTGAATCCCTACTCTCCCGAATCCCGAATCTCTAATCCCGAATCCCGGAGTAGCACATGAAAGACTTATTGAACCTGTTCAACCAGACCCGCCAGTCGCTCGATTTTGATTCGATCAAGATCGCGCTGGCTTCGCCGGAGCTGATCCGCTCGTGGTCGTTCGGCGAAGTGAAGAAGCCGGAAACGATCAACTACCGCACGTTCAAGCCGGAACGCGATGGCCTGTTCTGTGCGGCGATCTTCGGGCCGATCAAGGACTACGAGTGCCTGTGCGGCAAGTACAAGCGCATGAAGCACCGTGGCGTGGTCTGCGAGAAGTGCGGCACCGAAGTGACGTTGACCAAGGTGCGCCGCGAGCGCATGGGCCACATCGACCTGGCCTCGCCGGTCGCGCACATCTGGTTCCTGAAGTCGCTGCCGTCGCGCATCGGTCTGATGCTCGACATGACCCTGCGCGACATCGAGCGCATCCTGTATTTCGAAGCCTACGTGACGATCGATCCGGGCCTGACTCCGCTCAATCGCGGTCAGCTGTTGACGGAAGAGCAGTACCTGCAGGCGGTCGAGGAGCACGGCGACGAGTTCGACGCGCGCATGGGCGCCGAAGCCGTCTACGAGCTGCTCAAGACGATCGACCTCAACGCGGAACTGATCCGCTTGCGCGAGGAAATCGCGGCGACGAATTCCGAGACCAAGCTCAAGCGCTTGTCCAAGCGCATCAAGCTGGTCGAGGCATTCCTCGAATCCGGCAACCGTCCGGAATACATGGTGATGACCGTGCTGCCGGTGCTGCCGCCGGACCTGCGTCCGCTGGTGCCGCTTGAAGGCGGCCGCTTTGCGACGTCGGATCTGAACGACTTGTACCGCCGTGTGATCAACCGCAACAACCGCCTGCGTCGCCTGCTCGAACTCAACGCGCCCGACATCATCGTGCGCAACGAGAAGCGCATGCTGCAGGAAGCGGTCGACGCACTGATGGACAACGGTCGTCGCGGCCGTGCGATCACCGGTACGAACAAGCGCCCGCTCAAGTCGCTCGCCGACATGATCAAGGGCAAGCAGGGCCGTTTCCGCCAGAACCTGCTCGGCAAGCGCGTCGATTACTCCGGCCGCTCCGTGATCGTGGTCGGTCCGACGCTGAAGCTGCACGAGTGCGGCCTGCCGAAGAAGATGGCGCTGGAGCTGTTCAAACCGTTCATCTTCTCCAAGCTGCAGCGCCGTGGCCTCGCCACGACGATCAAGGCGGCGAAGAAGAAGGTCGAGAGCGAAAGTCCGGAGGTGTGGGACATCCTCGAAGAGGTGATCCGCGAGCATCCGGTGCTGCTGAACCGTGCGCCGACCCTGCATCGCCTGGGCATCCAGGCGTTCGAGCCGGTGCTTGTCGAAGGCAAGGCGATCCAGTTGCATCCGCTCGTATGTACCGCTTTCAACGCCGACTTCGACGGTGACCAGATGGCCGTGCACGTGCCGCTGTCGCTCGAAGCACAGCTGGAAGCGCGCGCGCTGATGATGTCGTCGAACAACATCCTGTCGCCGGCCAACGGTGAGCCGATCATCGTGCCGACGCAGGACGTCGTGCTCGGCCTGTACTACATGACTCGCGCGCTGGAAAACGTTCCGGGCGAGGGTATGGTGTTCGCGAACATCGCCGAAGTGCATCGCGCTTACGACAATCGCGTGGTGGAACTGCATGCCAAGATCAAGGTGCGCATCCGCGAGACCGTGATCGATGAAGACAAGCAGCGCAGCGAAAAGACTTCGATCGTGGAAACCACGGTCGGCCGCGCACTGCTGGCGGAAATCCTGCCCGTAGGTCTGCCGTTCGCGCTGGTCAACATCGAACTGACCAAGAAAGCGATCTCGCGCCTGATCAACCAGTGCTACCGCTTGCTCGGCCTCAAGGACACCGTCGTGTTCGCCGACCAACTGATGTACACCGGATTCCATTATGCGACGCGCGCCGGCATCTCGATCGGCATTGACGACATGAAGATTCCGGGCGAGAAGAAGGCGATTCTCGATGTCGCCGAGAAGGACGTGCAGGAAATCCAGGAGCAGTTCGCTTCCGGCCTCGTCACGGCGGGCGAGCGCTACAACAAGGTCGTCGATATCTGGTCGCGTACGAACGAACAGGTTGCCGGCGCGATGATGAAGGGCATCGGCGTCGACAAGGTGAAGAACGCCAAGGGCGAGGCGATCGAGCAGAAGTCGATGAACTCGCTGTTCATCATGGCCGACTCCGGCGCGCGCGGTAGCGCGGCGCAGATCCGCCAGCTCGCCGGCATGCGCGGATTGATGGCGCGTCCGGACGGCTCGATCATCGAGACGCCGATCAAGGCGAACTTCCGTGAAGGCCTCGACGTACTGCAGTACTTCAACTCCACGCACGGCGCGCGCAAGGGCTTGGCCGATACCGCGCTCAAAACCGCGAACTCCGGTTATCTGACGCGGCGTCTCGTCGACGTGGCGCAGGACGTCGTGGTCACCGAGCCGGATTGCGGCACGCTGAACGGCCTGACCATGACCGCGATCGTCGAGGGTGGTGACGTCGTCGAACCGCTGCGCGACCGCGTACTCGGCCGCATTGTGGCGGCCGACGTCTACGCGCCCGGCAACGAGAACGAGCCGATCCTCACGCGCAACACGCTGCTTGACGAAAAGCTGGTGGACAAGCTCGACGCTGCCGGCGTGCAGAGCCTGCTAGTGCGTTCGCCGATCACATGCGAATCCACGTTCGGCGTGTGCGCGCACTGCTACGGCCGCGACCTCGCGCGCGGTCATCTCGTCAACATGGGCGAAGCGGTCGGCGTCATTGCCGCGCAGTCCATCGGCGAACCGGGCACGCAGCTGACCATGCGTACGTTCCACATCGGTGGTGCGGCGTCCCGAGCGGCGGCGGTGGACAATGTGCAGGTCAAGACGGCCGGAACACTCAAGTTCAACAACGTCAAGACCGTACAGCATTCGAAGGGCCACTTGGTCGCGGTGTCGCGTTCCGGTGAATTGTCCGTGATGGATGTGCACGGCCGCGAGCGCGAACGCTACAAGGTGCCTTACGGTGCAACCATATCCGTCAAGGACGGCGGCGCGATCAAGCCTGGCCAGATCGTGGCGAACTGGGATCCGCATACCCATCCGATCGTTTCGGAAGTGGCGGGCAAGGTGCGCTTCATCGACTTCATCGATGGCATCACCGTGCAGCAGCAGACCGATGAACTCACCGGCCTGGAGTCCAACGTCGTCACCGATCCCAAGCGTCGCGGCACGCAGGCAAAGGACCTGCGCCCGACCGTGCGTCTGGAAGACAAGAAGGGCAAGGAGCTCAAGCTGCCCGGCACCGACATTCCGGCGCAGTACTTCCTGCCGGCCGGCGCGATCGTGTCGCTGCAGGACAGCGCGGAAGTCGGCGTCGGCGACGTCGTTGCGCGTATCCCGCAGGAAACCTCGAAGACCCGCGACATCACCGGCGGTCTGCCGCGCGTGGCGGACTTGTTCGAAGCGCGCAAGCCGAAGGAACCGGCGATCCTCGCCGAGATCTCCGGCATCGTCAGTTTCGGCAAGGACACCAAGGGCAAACAGCGCCTGATCATCAAGGATGCCGACGGCAACGATCACGAGGAACTGATTCCGAAGTGGCGTCACGTCATCGTGTTCGAAGGCGAGCACGTGGAGAAGGGCGAAACGGTCGTCGACGGCGAGCCGAATCCGCATGACATCCTGCGCTTGCTCGGAGTCGAGCCGCTGGCCGCATATCTGGTCAAGGAAATCCAGGACGTCTATCGCCTGCAGGGCGTGAAGATCAACGACAAGCACATCGAAACGATCATCCGCCAGATGCTGCGCAAGGTCGAAATCGCCGAAGTGGGCGACACCGGCTACCTGCGTGGCGAACAGGCCGACCGCGTGCGTGTCGTGGAGAAGAACACCCGCGCCAAGGCCCGTGACGAGCGTCCGGCGGAAGTGACCCCGGTGCTGCTTGGCATCACCAAGGCATCGCTGGCGACGGAGTCGTTCATCTCGGCGGCGTCGTTCCAGGAAACCACGCGCGTGTTGACGGAAGCCGCCGTGCGCGGTACCCGCGATACGCTGCGCGGCCTCAAGGAAAACGTCATCGTCGGCCGCTTGATCCCGGCCGGTACCGGCCTTGCCTATCACAGCAAGCGTCGCAAGAAGGCCGAGGGCGGCCTGAGCGAATCGGACCTGGAAACGCTGCGTGGCGGCGTTACGGAGTTTGTCGGCGAGGCTGAGGGCTAGCGCTTGCGCGATGCGTTGAAGCGCATCGCCCGCTAGGCTGAAGGCCCGCAGCAGGATGCGGAGGGCGGGCCGAGCTTAGCAACAGGCGACTCCTCAGTGGCAAATGATGGAGCCGGGGGGGCACCCCGGTTCCATCGGCAAGGCTTGGGTGGGTTTGCAAACTCCCAAATCACCCGCTATAATTCCGCTTCTCGATCGACCGCGTTCGCGCGCGATCGAAAGATTTTTGGCGTCAAACCGAAATGAGGGACAGGATGTTCCTTGTGTTCGCGAAAGGATTTTCGGCGTAGCGGTTGGGTTTTTGACCTGACCGGCGGCGCCAACGCCAGGTAGTACCCCATAGCAGACAGGCCGGATTTATCCCCGGCCTGTTTTTCGTCTAACGAATTTGCAAAACGCTGGAACCGAACGAATGTCGACAGTCAATCAGCTGGTGCGCAAGCCGCGGGCGCCGAAGACGTACAAGAGCGCGTCGCCGGCCCTGCAGAACTGCCCGCAACGCCGTGGCGTATGCACGCGCGTGTACACGACGACCCCGAAGAAGCCGAACTCGGCGCTGCGTAAGGTCGCCAAGGTACGTCTGACCAACGGTTTCGAGGTCATCAGCTACATCGGTGGCGAAGGCCACAACCTGCAGGAGCACTCGGTCGTGCTGATCCGCGGCGGTCGCGTCAAGGACCTGCCGGGCGTGCGCTACCACACGGTGCGTGGATCGCTCGACGCTGCCGGCGTGACCAAGCGCAAGCAGAGCCGTTCCAAGTACGGCGCGAAAAAGCCGAAAGCCAGTTAAGAGATAAAACCACAGGCACGCGAGTGCTTGAGTATCAAGCGGCCCTAGTGGCTGCACCATTGAGAAGAGAATATGTCACGTAAAGGCAATACCCCCACTCGCGAACTGCTGCCGGATCCCAAGCACGGTAGCCTGCTGATTTCCCGCTTCATCAACATGGTGATGCAGAGCGGCAAGAAGTCGGTGGCCGAAGGCATCGTCTACGGTGCGATCACGCAGATCGGCGCCAAGCACGCGACGCCGATCGATGTGGTGGAAAAGGCGCTGAGCAATGTCGCCCCGGCGGTCGAGGTCAAGTCTCGCCGCGTCGGTGGTGCGACGTACCAGGTGCCGGTCGAAGTGCGCGCCTCGCGCCGCATGGCGCTGGCGATGCGCTGGGTGATCGAAGCGGCGCGCAAGCGCGGCGAAAACTCGATGCCGCGCAAGCTGGCGGCGGAACTGCTCGAAGCGGCCGAAAACCGCGGCGGCGCCGTGAAGAAACGCGAAGAGACGCACCGCATGGCGGAAGCCAACAAGGCGTTCTCGCACTATCGCTGGTAATGAATTTTGCGGGTGCCGCCCCCATTTAAGGCGGCCCCTGAGGAAGATTTGAGGAAATGACTGTGGCTCGCAATACGCCAATCGAACGCTACCGTAACTTCGGCATCATGGCCCACATCGATGCGGGCAAGACGACGACTACGGAACGCATCCTTTTCTACACCGGCGTCAATCACAAGATTGGCGAGGTGCATGAAGGTGCTGCGACGATGGACTGGATGGAGCAGGAACAGGAGCGCGGCATCACGATCACGTCGGCCGCGACGACTTGCTTTTGGAAAGGCATGGACCTGTCGTTCCCGGAGCATCGCTTCAACATCATCGACACCCCGGGACACGTCGACTTCACGATCGAAGTCGAGCGTTCCTTGCGCGTGCTCGACGGCGCCGTGTTCGTGCTGTGCGCCGTCGGCGGCGTGCAGCCGCAGTCGGAGACCGTCTGGCGCCAGGCCAACAAGTACGGCGTGCCGCGCGTGGCGTTCGTCAACAAGATGGACCGCGCCGGTGCGGATTTCGACAAAGTCGTCGGCCAGCTCAAGTCGCGCCTCGGCGCGAACCCGGTGCCGATGCAGCTGCCGATCGGCGCCGAGGATCATTTCGAAGGCGTCGTCGATCTGCTCAAGATGAAGGCGATCCACTGGGATATGGAATCCCAGGGCATGAAGTTCGAATACATCGAGATTCCCGCGAACCTGGTCGACAAGGCCAAGAAGGCGCGTGAGCACATGGTGGAATCGGCTGCCGAAACTTCCGAAGAATTGATGAACAAGTACCTCGAAGGTACTGAGTTGAGCGAGGCAGAAATTATCGAGGGCATCCGTGTCGGCACTGTCGGCAACAAGATGATTCCGGTGTTCTGCGGCTCGGCGTTCAAGAACAAGGGCGTGCAGGCGATGCTCGATGGCGTGATCCGCTATCTGCCGGCGCCGTCGGATCGTCCGCCGGTCAAGGGCGTGGACGAAGACGACAAGGAAGATACGCGCAAGGCCGGCGATAACGAGCCGTTCTCGGCGCTCGCGTTCAAGATCGCGACCGATCCTTACGTCGGTGCGCTCACGTTCTTCCGCGTCTACTCGGGCACGCTGAACTCCGGCGACACGGTCTACAACCCGATCAAGGGTAAGAAAGAACGCATCGGCCGTCTGTTGCAGATGCACGCGAACAATCGCGACGAAATCAAGGAAGTCCGCGCCGGCGACATCGCCGCTGCGGTCGGCCTCAAGGACGTCACGACTGGCGACACGCTGTGCGCGACCGACAAGGTCATCATGCTCGAGAAGATGATCTTCCCCGAGCCGGTGATCGCGATGGCGATCGAGCCGAAGACCAAGGGCGACCAGGAAAAGATGGGCATGGCGCTGTCGCGCCTCGCGCAGGAGGATCCGTCCTTCCGCGTGCGCACGGACGAGGAATCCGGCCAGACGATCATCGCCGGCATGGGCGAGCTGCATCTGGACATCATCGTCGACCGCATGAAGCGCGAGTTCAACGTCGAAGCCAATGTCGGCAAGCCGCAGGTCGCGTATCGCGAGACGATTCGCAAGGCTGCGATCGACGTCGAAGGCAAGCACGTCAAGCAGTCCGGCGGCAAGGGCCAGTACGGTCACGTCGTGATCACGATGGAACCGCAGGAGCGCGGCAAGGGTTACGAGTTCGTCGATTCGATCAAGGGCGGCACGATTCCGAAGGAATTCATCCCGCCGATCACGAAGTCGCTCAACGAGAACCTGGTCTCGGGCGTGTTGGCGGGTTTCCCGGTCGTGGATATCAAGGTCACGCTTACGTTCGGTTCGTACCATGAAGTCGACTCGAACGAACATGCGTTCAAGTCTGCGGCGTCGATCGCGTTCAAGGAAGCCATGCGCAAGGGCAACCCGGTGTTGCTCGAGCCAATCATGAAGGTCGAAGTCGTGACGCCTGAAGACTACATGGGCGACGTGATGGGCGACCTGAGCCGCCGGCGCGGCGTGTTGCAGGGACAGGATGACAGTCCGTCCGGCAAGACGATCGCTGCGCAGGTTCCGCTCGGCGAGATGTTCGGTTACGCGACCAGCCTGCGCTCGCTGAGCCAGGGCCGCGCGACATTCACAATGGAATTCGACCACTACGCCGAAGCGCCGAACAATATCGCTGAAGCGGTCGTCAAGAAAGCCTGAACACTGTAAACATTTATCTGAGGGTTTAGTCATGTCCAAGGAAAAATTCGAGCGCAAGAAGCCACACGTGAACGTGGGCACGATTGGTCACGTGGACCACGGCAAGACGACGCTGACGGCAGCGCTGACGAAGGTCGGAGCGGAGCGGTTTGG
>Ga0163163_10002237_pt1 | contig 16294 bp, 13 predicted proteins | sample S65metaG_FD_119766 | JGI IMG/M metagenome (GOLD analysis project Ga0163163, IMG submission 119766) | Switchgrass rhizosphere microbial communities from Kellogg Biological Station, Michigan, USA - S6-5 metaG | ecosystem: Host-associated > Plants > Roots > Rhizosphere > Soil | place: USA... | reverse complement strand
GCCGCGAGCTCGAAGAGGTGGCGAAGCGATCCAGCTGGGAGATCGCCGGGATTTACAAAGATGCGGGCATCTCTGGCGCGAAGGGGCGGGAGAAGGGCCCGGACTTCGATCGCCTCTGCAACAAGGCCCTCCTCAGACTGACGAATGCCCGAAAATTTCGGGAATGGTGCAGCCCGTGCTGAACCCAGAGTATGCCAATGCAGGCTCCTGCCGCAAAAGCAGCTCGTCGCCGACGAGTAGGCGATCGCGATCGCGAAGGGTCGTCACATCCAAGGTGCGGACCTTCGGGCCGGCGATATCCATCAGAATGCAAATTCGGCGTCCCAGTTTTTGCTCTGCTGTTCGTGCATGTGCGAGCATGTGCGCCCAGACGTTTTCATCGTCGCGAGCACAATTGATTCGAACGACATCAGCCCCCTGTTGCACAAGACGCGTGATGAAGTACGGGTCATCGGCTGCCTCTACCCCTAGAGTCACCATAATACGCCCCGGACGCGGACCACGTGCTGGTCCCAACAGAGCTTCCGTATTTGCCTGGAGCCGCTTCTCCCCTCGAAAGAAGCGGCGACGGGAAGGCCGGCTCACCCGCAGGAACATCTGGTGCAGCCAAAGAAGCCAGCGCGACCATCACCGCGTCTAGCGAGGCGAGCACTCGGCCCTCCGCGCGGCCCAGCGAAGAGAGACCAAGCACCATGAGACGGCGCTGCATCGGACGAAGATCTCGGCGACGGAGTATAAGGTAATGCGCAAGATTCAGCGCGCTTGCGACGAATTCGATTCGCTCAGTCCGTGGGAGCCAGCTTCGGAACGTCTTTCGACCAATAGAAGCTACATCAGCGCGCAGGCGAATAACTTCTCCTAAAAGGCTAAACGCTTCGCTTCGGTCATTGTCCTGGGACACTCCTCATGCTTCTGCCTCGCCCCGCCTTAACCAGTCACCGCGACCTCGAGGCGAAGGAGGACGGGTGGCTATAATCCAACTGCTACACACGCCAGTTTACAGAATGGCATCCTTGGTCAGGCATGTACTGCCCGTCAGAATGGTTCTTCAGCCCGTGGTGAACATCAAGGCCGCGCTACGCCTGAAAGGCTCCCTGAAAGCGGGCATTCGAATCCGTTAGCTCACCGCCGAGACCGGCAATGTGCAGCCGAACGGTTCTTTCGGGCTTGCAGGGCCGTCCCGGCGAGGCCCGACCTCGAGAGCCGCGGAATCACTGATGCATTCAGAATATTATCCGATCTTGAAGTGCCGATCCTGATCAGCAGGTCGGCGCCGACGCGCGGGCCTCCTCGATCAGCTGATCGAAGTGACCGAAGCCCCAGCCGGCGTGTTGTTCGGCCTGGGCAAGGTAGTCCTGCATGCGGCTGTGGCGTGCATGACGGAAAAATGCATTAGCGCTCGCGGGACAGCGCCATTCTCGCCGCCGCGAGCTCTTTCTTCTTTGCCGCGTCGACCTTCGGGTAAGCGAGATCGAGGCTCACCAATGCCTCCACGGTAGCCGCGGCGACGAGGAGCGGCTAAACCATTTGTTGTCGGCAGGGACGATGAACCACGGCGCCTGCTTCGACGCGGTTGCCGAGATGGCTTCCTCGAACGCGTGCATGTACTCGTGCCAGAACTTGCGTTCCTTTACGTCAGAAGGGCAGAATTTCCAGTTCTTCTCGGGTTCCTCGAGGCGCTCCATAAACCGCTTCTTCTGCTCCTTGCGCGACACATAAAGGAAGAACTTCAGAATTTTCGTGCCCTGTCGGGCGGCGTAGTGCTCGAAATGCGCAATGTCGGCGAGCCGCTCGTCCCAGATCCGTTTGGTGACGAGCGGCTGGGGCAGCTTCTGCCGTTGGAGGAACTCGGGATGGACGCGGACGACGAGGACCTCCTCGTAGTACGAACGGTTGAAGATGCCGATGCGGCCACGCTCGGGCAGGCGTCTGGCGTAGCGCCACATGAAGTCGTGGCCAATTTCTTCCAATGAGGGTTGCTTGAACGAGAAGACTTGGCATCCCTGCGGATTGACGCCCGACATGACGTGATTGATCGTGCCGTCCTTGCCGGCCGCGTCCATCGCCTGGAATACGAGCAGCAACGACCAGCGGTCCTGCGCATATAGCATGTCCTGCTCTTCGGCCAGCCACGCGGTGCCGGCTTGGAGGAGGTCAGCGGCCTCGGCCTTTTCTATCTGCAGGCCGCAGGTGTCATCGGGATCGAAGTCCTTCAGCCGGAAGCCCTTGCCTTCGGTGATGCGGTAACGGGTAACGTACTTCTGTAAGAAGTCGAGAACTTCTTCTCTCGGCATTCTCTTCACAGTCCCTCCGCTTGCCACATTCAATCACTTCGCAAAATCGTTTGAAAAACCCTCCTAAAGAACCCTTCTCGCACGTAAGGCTCGTCGAGCGACCTAGAACTCGCTGAAGAGGGTTGTTGAGCAAGAGATACACGGCCGTGCCGAATGCGAATTGATCTACCGCAACAGCGCTCAACCGACCCTGACCGGTCAGTCGCGGCTATGGACGCATCAACGACGACACCGCGGGACGCGGGCGGCGCTTCGCATTCCATAAAACGTGAGCGCATAGGTCATAGAGTTTCGGCTACGAACTCGTCAAAAGAGAATGTCGACAGGCACAGCATTTTTGTCGACCCAATCCTTGATCATTTTCGCCCACAGGCGGTTTGCCGCCCCTGTTGGATGCCCATCACCGGGAATAAACAGGTCCACCCCCGGATGTTCGGCAGGGTTGATCGCGGCGTCGACCACATACGCACCAGCTTCCCGGAGCTTCTGCATGATATCGGCATCGGTGTAGCCAGTCTGGCTGAGGTACTCGGGCGCGAACGGAAGATAGAGGATGAGGGTTGGCACGCCGTACTCTTTGCGAGCGAGTTCGATCGCGCGTGCAACGATAGCTATGTAAAGATCGATGTCGGTAGGATTAAGCTTAGTGAATGTCGGTGACAAAAGCGCGCGATATGCTGCGCTGTGGCCGACTATTTCCCACAAGATCCGCAGGGGCCCGTAAGCGCAGGCGCCGGTATAAGTGACCTGCCCGTCTTTCATAATATATCTTGGCGAACGCAACATGCTCGGATTCAGGCATGAAGTGCGTTCCGCGTGCCAGGGAGCGGTCAGGAACACGAATAGTCGCGAATTCCTCAGGCGCGTCCTAAAAATGCCGGTCTCCATCGCGCGCAGGAACTGCTGCGGCCCGTAGCCGCTGATGCCGAAATTGAGGATGCGCAATCTTTGATTTTCCAAATCCGAGAATGTCTGCGGAAGCGTTTCGGAATCTTGCAGCCCCTCGCCGAATGTGAAAGAGTCGCCAAAAAATGCAACCGTGGGACCGCCTTCGTTGGAAATCGTCTTTCGTTGAAGATGCTGATCAATTGTGTTGGCGACATCGAAAATTACCCTGTCGGACTTCCTATCTACCTTTTTCGAATGGAAGGTGCCGGGAGCGCTCGGCGACCATCCTAGGCTAGGGTCGGGCACAAACGAGACTTTTTCCTGCTGCTCGGGCCAAGCGCGACTGCCAAAGACGTGATATACTTCCACAAAAATGAAGCATAGAAGAATCGACGAGGTCACAAGGCATAGATCGCGAAGTCGGCCGCGCACGATCACCATGATGCCGATCAGAAGAACAAGCGCGCAGAAAAGATAAAGCAGGAGAGTGTACGCCGCGTAGCCGCCAATGCTGTACACGATCGCTGCACCGAACATTCCGATCAGAAGAAGAACGTAGCGCATCATCCGCTGGCAAACATAGTAGGCGGCGCGAGCCGCTTTAGTTGCGACGGTCGAGCTTATTCGAGCATCTTGGCAATCCTGCGGCACCGCGACCATGGTCCCGCGTGGCCTGCAGTCATCCGGAGCACCGATCGCATCGAGAACCGCCGCGCTGAAGTTCGCGCCTGTCAAGTCGGAAGTAGTTGTACCATCAATCCCAAAGCGCGCCCGGAGCAGCTCTTCACCGGAGAGCGGCAGGCACCGCAGCAGGGGTTGCTATTTAGGCAAGCAACCCTTTTCCGTTGAAAGACGTGTCCGACCCCCCGGCCGTGACGAGCCGGTCCGCGCGGTCAGCCTGTGTGAGGACCGCCTGCTTAAGGCTTAGAGCATTTTTTAATAATTCGCACGCCGGGTGCGACAGCTGAGCTATCTTGCGACCGCCCGACGCGAACGGCGGGAGCATTCCCTGCGCAGTTCCGCGTCTGGCGCCGGCTCTTATCACCACACGCTACAATGGCCATGGCATCACCTATCATTTCGCCTGGGGTGGGCCGGCCTCCGCGCGTTGTTCAGTAGCAGGCATATAGCTGGACGCCTGCAAAAACTCTGGCCGAATCGGCGACGAGGGGATTCACTGCATGATGTCGTGATGGGGGGCGGACATGACAGAGCGGATGCCGGGGTTCTTCGATGTCGAGGAGCGATCACGGGAGCTCTCGGCCAAGGGCGACGATCTGGATCGGACGGTCCAAATGCGTTGACAAGTCGATGCAGAGTAAATTGTCTACAGCGGCCTCTCGGACTGCTTATTTCGCGCGGCAAATTCCCCGGCTGCTTCGCCCCCGACCCATGTCTCGGCGGTCACCCGCCAACTGATATCGCAGCACCCCGTTAGGTGGAATTCCCCGTTGCCTTCTAGGGGCGGTTTTAACATATGTTAATTGCGCGGGGGTGGCCAAGCAGAGATCGTCCCATGGCAGACAGTCCGCGAGACGTAACAATTTATGTCGCGAAGGAGAACATGGAGCGGTTCCGCCAGCTGCTCACAGTTGCAGGACTTGCCGACGCTGAGAGAGCTAAACTGCTTCGTTTCTTGGCCGAGCAAGAAGCCATACTTTCCGCCGCTCAGGCGCCCACGCAATCCGCAAAGGAAGCACATCCGTGAGCCGGATCGGCGGCTCCCCCTCTCCGTCGAGTCCGCCCACACGAAAGACCGCCCGGGGGGTACCCCCGGCGGAAGGAGGCCACCGTGAGCGCCACGAATGTGTTTGATGTCGATATGACTCTCCATGGAGCCCGAGTTGTCGTGGGCCGCGAGCCTGTGACGCTTCGGAAGCCGCGGCTGCAATTGCCGCGAGTTCCGGCTGCAGATGCGCGTCACTTGGCCGTACTGGAGATATGCACGCCAGCCATTCAGCCCTCGCCGGAATTCGGTAGGAGAGGTGGTATAGAAATCAACGGCAGGGCCTTGTCACGCCAACAGAGCGGTTAGCCCGACCTGCCATACGCGGAGCATCCGAGATGGAAAGGTTACTCGAACCGACATCTGATCCCACGTGGGTGCTTGTCGCAGAGGGTTACGACCCACTTCGTGAAGGTATTCATGAGGCACGTTTCGCAACCAGCAACGGCTTTCTCGGGGTGCGAGGAGGACGTGCGGTCAGTCGCGGATCGCGCTGGATTGAACCCCATCGCACTTACATTGCCGGCCTATTCGATATACCCGGCCCCGAGCATCCCATACCGGTGCTTGTTCCCGCACCGGGCTGGCTGGAATCCCGCATCATTCCCACTTGCGGCCCACTCGTACACCATCCTGCCGAGGTACCCTCGCATCGCACGACTCTCGATATGCGGCGAGGCGCATTGTTCACCGGATGCCGCTTGATTGACCACCCGAACATCGCGGTCCACGTTCGGACGATTGGGCTCGTATCACTGAAAGAGCGTGCGCTCGGGCTACACGTGATAAATTTGGTGGTCGAGTACGGCGAGGTTGAGATCACCCTGGAAGCATCATTTGAGGGCCTTGGCCTGGGGCTGTTGTCTGAGCGGCTTGAACAGGATCTCGGTGTTTGGCGGACTAGGAATTCAAATAAGCGCCTCGCGATGGCTGCCGCATCCTGCCTGCAGATTGACGGCTTCGATCTCGCACCGACTATGCCCGGTCCGTTCGTATGGTCTTGGCATTGGAAAACTCGTGCTGGCCAGATTGTATCCCTGTCGCGGCTGGTGGTCGTGGCGCGAGGAGACAGTCAGGATGAGGCTCCTGACCGAGTTGCATCGGAGAAGCTCGGGATTGCCAGGCAACTTGGCTGGCGCAACCTTGTCCAGGAACACGAGGCCGCGTGGTCAGAGCGATGGCAGCGCAGTGATTTCGAGGTCCGTGAGGATCCGGCTGCAGAGCTGGCGTTGCGTTTTGCTGCCTATCATCTGACTAGCGCCGTTAACCCAGCGGACGAGCACGTCTCCATTGGCGCGCGTGGGCTGACGGGGGATGATTATCATGGGCATGTTTTCTGGGACACCGAGATTTATCTGCTGCCGTTCTACACATTGACTTGGCCAGAGGCGGCCCGCGCGCTGCTGATGTACCGATTTTGGACCCTTGAGGGTGCAAGGGCGAAGGCGGCCGGCATGGGTTGGCGCGGTGCCATGTATCTTGGGAATCAGCCGACACTGGTGCGGAGGCAACACCGGAGCGAGTTGTCTGTCCCGATGGTCACATTGTTGAAGTCCTCTGCGGCAATCAGGAACAGCACATTACTGCGGACGTTGCGTACGCAGTGTGGCAGTACTGGCAAGCAACCAGAGACGAAGAATTCCTCCTAAGGGCTGGTGCCGAGATTCTCCTTGAGACGGGCCGGTTCTGGTCGAGCCGCGCCCAGGCGGAGGCGGACGGTTACTGTCATATCCGCGGCGTTATAGGACCAGATGAATACCACGAGCATATAGACGACAATGCCTTTACGAATGTGATGGCACGCTGGAACATTCGGCGGGCGATAGATGTGGTTGGCCTGCTGCGCGAACGCTGGCCCGAGCGCTGGGCAAGCCTCTCATACCAGCTCGCCTTGGGTGATACGGAAATTGTTCAGTGGCAGACCGTAGCGGAGACAATGGCGACCGGCTTGAATCGGGAAACGGGGCTGTTTGAGCAGTTCGCGGGATTTTTCGACCTCGAGGAAATCGACCTGACAGCTTACGAGGGTCGCTCTGTGCCGATGGACGTCGTGCTCGGACGCGAGCGAATCCAAAAGGCCAAGGTGATCAAGCAGGCGGATGTTGTAGCATTGCTCGGCTTGTTACCGGAAGAATTTACTAGTGAACACGCAGACGCGAACTTTCGCTACTATGAGCCACTCTGCGGCCATGGCAGTTCGCTGAGCAGCGGCATGCATGGTTTGGTCGCAGCCCGGCTGGGCTACTCTGATCTGGCTTTGCGGTATTTCCAGCATGCTGCGGCGATAGATCTCGCGGATACACACACGACTATCGCCGGGGGCTTGCACATGGCCTCTCTCGGAGGCACCTGGCTCACGGCGGTCTTCGGATTCGCAGGGCTATCATTGCAAGGCGACGAGATCGCCTTAAATCCGAAGCTGCCCGCAAAGTGGCGAAGCCTGGGTTTCGCGGTTGAATGGCGTGGTCGGCGCCTCAAATTCAGGATTGATGCTGATCACGATCTTCTGCAGGCAAAACTGGAATCGGGGGACTCGATGACCCTCTTGGTAAACGGCCGTCAGCACGAGGTTCGGTGCGAGCGGCAAACTGTTTGCCCTCTTTAGTGTTCCTCAGATGCTCCAATCCCCCTCTCGCCTTGGGACCGGATGGTCTGGACGGTGTGGCCGCCATAAAACGGGATCCATCCCGGCCGCCATTGTGTTTCACCTCCGCAGCGCTCATAGGGCAGAGCGGGGACGTGAATACTCTCGTCCGTGAACAGCTCGAGCCCATCGCTCGTGAAGATGGGCGGTTCCGGAGGCAGCATCCCGCTGTTTCGTTTTCGTCGGCGACTTTCGCGTTGCGATCTTGCTCGCTTCCACGTGCGGCGCGCCGAGAGCCCGGAGATCGCGCCGAAGCCGGCCGCCATGTTCCAGCGAACTTGCGAGGACGAGCGGTCGCCGCCCTTGTCGGTCACCTTAAACGGGCGGACTTCCTGAGGTTTGGCAATCCCGCTGCGCCAGCTCCGTTCCTCGTTTTATGAGGAACCCGATCGTTCTTGCGACTCGAGGAATTTCGATCGGGAAAGTAATTGTAGCTTAGCAGAGGATGTGTCTTGAGACCGTAGGGCATTGAAGTAAGTTGTCTTGATTGGACGCAAGGGACGCGTTTGCTCGAAAAGGTGGAGGGATGTATGGCATCCGGGATCGTCACTGAATCCGGGGCCCCTAAACGGGTTTTTGCTGAGAAGATCCGAACCGGACTCCAAGCAAATGCAATCACCGAGGCCCTGATCGATAACCTGCACTGTCTGCAGGCGAAACTGCCGCAGCACGCCACGCGCAACGACTGGTACATGGCTCTCGCCTACACGGTGCGTGACCGCATGATGGACCGCTACATTGGCACCATTGAGTCAATTGTCGAAACCAATTCAAACGCGAAGGTGGTGGGATATCTTTCCGCGGAGTTCCTGACCGGACCGCATCTCGGTAATAGCCTCCTCCATCTTGGTATCTGGACAACGACAGAGGAGGCACTCTCGGCGGTCGGTCAGGACTTGGCGACTCTTCTGGAGCAGGAAGAGGAGCCCGGGCTGGGAAATGGCGGTCTGGGCCGTTTGGCAGCATGTTACATGGACTCGCTGGCGACACTCAATGTTCCTGCCATCGGCTACGGCATCCGTTACGAGTTTGGCATCTTCGATCAGACAATCCGTGATGGTTGGCAGGTGGAGCTGACGGACAAGTGGCTGCGCTCCGGTAATCCGTGGGAAATTGTGCAAACGGAGATCGCTTTCGATGTGAAGCTCGGCGGGCGTACCGAGTCTTATCGTGACGAGGTAGGTCGTCTTCGGGTGCGCTGGATACCTGAGAAGGTGATCAAGGGCATCGCACATGATGTGCCGGTACCCGGTTACCGCGTCCCCACCACCAACCTTCTGCGGCTTTGGAAGTCTGAAGCCAGCGAATCCTTCGACTTCGCAGCGTTCAATGTCGGAGATTACTACGGGGCGGTGGACGAAAAGATCGCTTCGGAAACTATCTCAAAAGTGCTTTATCCAAATGACGAGCCGGAAGCAGGAAAGCAGCTGCGGCTTGCTCAGCAATGCTTTTTTGTGTCCTGCTCGTTGCAGGACATGATTCGACTTCTCCTGCTCCGTGGAAAGCGGCTCGACGAATTTCACTCCTATTGGGCTGTACAGTTGAATGACACACATCCCTCCCTCGCCGTTGCTGAGTTGATGCGGCTCCTCGTCGACGAGTACGCGATGGAATGGGAGCAGGCCTGGGTTATTACCCAGCAGGCCTGCGGTTATACTAATCACACGCTCTTGGCGGAGGCATTGGAACGATGGCCCCTACAATTGTTCTCCAAGTTGCTACCGCGCCACCTAGAAATAATTCTTGAGATCAATCGCCGCTTTCTTGATGATCTGCGGCTGCGCTTTCCGAACGATGATCAGCTACTTCGGCGCCTTTCGCTGATTGATGAAACCGAAGGCAAATACGTACGCATGGCTCATCTTGCAAGTGTTGGAAGCCATGCAATCAACGGCGTCGCAGCTCTTCACACGCAGCTCTTGAAGCAGACGGTGCTTCGTGATTTTCACAAGATAACACCGGAAAAATTCTTCAACGTGACTAACGGTGTGACCCCGCGGCGCTGGATTGCACTGATTAATCCAAAACTAAGCGCCCTTATCAGCCGGCATCTCGGCGACAGATGGATAGCGAAGCTAGACGAGGAGTTCGCGCGCCTGGAGCCGCTGGCTACCGACCTTGAGTTTCAGTCGCAATGGCAGGCGGTAAAGCGCGACAATAAACGCGCTCTGGCCGGCATCATCAGGCTACGAACAGGCATTCTTGTAGATCCGACCTCTCTGTTCGACATCCAGGTAAAGCGACTGCACGAGTACAAACGCCAGCACTTGAACGTGTTGAATATTGTTACGCTCTATAATGAGCTCAGGCACGGCTCAGGCGCAATGCGAACGCCCCGCACGGTCATCTTTGGCGGTAAGGCCGCGCCGGGGTACCATATGGCCAAGTTGATCATCAAACTAATCAATTCCGTCGCCGAAGTCGTCAATCGGGACCCGGTTGTCTCTGATGCTCTCAAGGTGGTCTTTCTGCCCGACTTCAATGTTAAAAACAGCCACCCTGTTTATCCAGCGGCAGATCTGTCGGAACAAATATCAACGGCAGGTAAGGAGGCATCCGGCACGGGCAATATGAAATTTTCAATGAATGGTGCATTGACCATCGGCACCTTAGACGGCGCGAACGTCGAGATTCGGGATGCGGTAGGCTCTGAAAATTTCTTTTTGTTCGGCCTGAACTCTGAGGAAGTTGAAAAGAAAAGGGCGGATGGTTACGCGCCGCGCAAGATTTACGAATCAAATGCGGATTTGAGTGAAGCGATGGACCTGATTGAATCAGGATTTTTCTCGAATGGTGATCGTGAGCTCTTTCGCCCGCTTATCCAATCGCTGCTCACCCGTGATGACTACATGCTGCTGGCAGATTACCAAGCCTACGTGGACTGTCAGCAGCGCGTGAGCGATGCGTATTCCGATCGGACAAACTGGGCGCGCATGTCGATTCTGAACAGTGCTCGAGTCGGCCGTTTCTCGTCCGATCGATCAATCCGCGAGTATTGTCGCGAAATCTGGAAGGTGACTCCGATCACACGCACCCAGGGGTAAGCATGTCAATCCGCGCGGTCGAACCAGGTGCGAGTGCGCCTCTAGGCGCGGCCGTTCTATCGGAAGGAGTGAATTTTAGCGTCTTTTCGAAGGATGCGACTTCGATAGACCTGCTCCTGTTCGATGACGAAAATGCGAACCAGCCTACCAAGGTGATTTCTCTTCATCCTGATAAGCACCGCACGTACCACTACTGGCATGTGTTTGTGCGCGACCTCACGCCGGGTCAGGTATATGGCTATCGCGCTCATGGTCCATTTGCACCAGATCGTGGATGGCGATTCGATTCTGAAAAGGTACTGCTTGACCCTTATGCTTTGGCTGTGGCCGTTCCCGACGCTTACGATCGCTTTGCTGCCGCGCGACCCGATGCAAATGCTGCCACGGCTATGAAAAGCGTGGTGGCAGACCCAAGGCACTACGACTGGGGCGGCGACCTGCCACTCAAGCGGCCGTTCTCCGAAACCGTGATCTATGAGATCCATGTCAGAGGTTTCACCCGTCATGCTTCCTCGGGGGTTGCCTCGGAAAAACGCGGCACGTACGCCGGGCTGATCGAGAAAATTCCCTATCTTAAAGATCTTGGCGTGACGGCCGTGGAGTTTTTGCCGATATTCCAGTTCGATCCTAAGGATGCACCAACAGGGCGAGTTAACTACTGGGGCTATACACCGGTCTCGTTCTTCGCGCCCCATCACGCGTACAGCTCCCGAAAAGAGCCGTTAGAGGTCCTGAATGAATTTAGGGACATGGTGAAAGCGCTCCACAGCGCGGGGCTCGAGGTCATCCTAGATGTTGTCTTCAATCATACGGCAGAGGGCGGCCCGGGTGGGCCGACCTTATGTTACAAAGGTCTAGCGAACGACTTTTATTATATTCTTGCGGAAGACAAAGCGAACTACAGAGACTTCACGGGGTGCGGTAACACGCTCAACCCTAATCAGGCGGTGGTTCGTCGGCTAATCCAAGATAGCCTACGTTATTGGGTAAAGGAGATGCACGTAGATGGCTTTCGCTTTGATCTCGCCTCGGTCTTATCGCGGGACGAGTACGGCTCTCCGTTCGCAAATCCGCCGATTCTTTGGGATATCGAGTCTGATCCAGCACTGGCAGGTACCAAGCTGATCGCGGAGGCATGGGATTCCGCTGGGCTCTATCAGGTCGGAACGTTCATCGGCGATGCCTGGCAGGAATGGAACGGCCGGTTTCGCGACGACGTGCGGCGTTTCGTAAAAGGTGAAAACGGCTCCGTTTCGGGGGTTGCCGCGCGGATGTTAGGCAGCCCAGATATCTATGGTCACGAGGAGCGCGAGGCGGAGCAAAGCATTAATTTCGTGACCTGTCACGATGGCTTCACTCTCAACGATTTGGTTTCGTACAACAACAAGAACAACCAGGCTAACGGGCACAACAATTGCGATGGTCCAGCGGACAATTTGAGTTGGAATTGCGGGCTGGAGGGACCTACCGCCGATCCGAACGTTGAAGCGTTGCGCAATCGTCAGATCAAGAATTTTTTCACGCTGCTCATGCTGTCGGCAGGCACGCCGATGCTTCTCATGGGCGACGAGGTGCGCAGAACTCAGGAGGGCAACAACAATGCTTATTGCCAAGACTCCGCTGTCAGCTGGTTTGACTGGGACCTTCTGAAGCGCCATGGTGACATCTACCGCTTCGTAAAAGCCCTAAACATGTTTCGCCAGCGCCGCGATGTCGTGGCAGAAGGAGCAGCGCTCAGTCTCAATCAACTCCTTCGTCGGGCACGAGTTGAATGGCACGGGGTCCGGCTCAAGCACCCGGACTGGGGCGACGACTCACACTCCCTGGCGTTCACAATGCGAAGCCTGGGCGGCCGCTTTCGGTTGCACGGGATGCTCAACGCTTATTGGGAGTCTTTGAAATTCGAGTTGCCGTCAATTGACGGTGAGGATCAGGCGTGGCGCCGCTGTATCGATACCGCGCGCGAGGGGCCTAATGACATCTTTCCCTGGGAAGTCGCCCCGGTGCTAAAGCAGGAAACGTATGTCCTTCAACCGCGGTCTGTTGTCCTTCTCGCGCAGTCACTCCTAGGGTCGTGAACCTCATAGTTTGTAACCGATGAAGGCTGACACATGCCACTACCACCGATCTTCTTCACCTCATCCAGAAACGAAGAAGAGCCTTGGCCGTTACCATACGGGCATCCCAGCTATCCTTTGCAGTTTTGGTCGACGTCCAGCGGCCGTGAGCCGTAACCTCATGGGAGGCGAGTTGTGATGAACAAGCAAGCGGTTAAAGAAATGGCGGCGATGGATGCTGGTAAAGGCCCCTTATCGAGCAAAGAACTCCAGCTCATGAATGCCTACTGGCGGGCATGCAATTACCTATCCGTCGGTATGATCTACCTGCAAGATAACCCGCTGCTCAAGGAGGCCCTGAAAACGGAACACGTGAAGCACCGCCTACTCGGCCACTGGGGCGCGAGCCCGGCATTGTCTTTCGTCTGGGTGCATCTCAACCGACTAATCCGTCAAGACGACCTCGACGTAATCTTCGTCGCCGGACCAGGCCATGGCGCGCCCGGAGTGCTGGGCCCGGCATACCTCGAGGGAACCTACTCCGAAATCTACCCTGATAAGAGCGAAGACGCGGAAGGAATGCGGAAGTTCTTCAAGCAATTCTCCTTCCCCGGGCACATCGGCAGCCACGTCACGCCCGAAACTCCGGGCTCTATCCACGAAGGAGGTGAACTCGGCTATAGCTTGTCGCACGCGTATGGCATGGCGCTCGACAATCCCGATCTGATCGTCGCCTGCGTCGTCGGAGATGGTGAGGCAGAGACGGGGCCCCTGGCGACGGCGTGGCATTCCAACAAGTTTATAAATCCTGTCCGTGATGGAGCTGTGCTGCCAATCCTGAACCTGAACGGCTACAAGATTGCCAATCCCACGATACTCTCACGCGTCAGCCACGAGGAGTTGGAGGCATTATTCATCGGTTGTGGGTATACGCCATACTTTGTCGAAGGCGATGAGCCGATGCCGATGCATCAGAAGATGGCTGCGACGATGGAGCGAGCTATCAGAGAAATTCAGACGCATCAGAAAGCCGCGCGTGATTCTAAAAAGCCTTCGCGGCCAAGATGGCCGATGATCGTGCTCCGGTCACCGAAAGGCTGGACCGGACCGAAAGAGATTAAGGGACACAAGGTCGAGGGTTCGTGGCGGTCGCACCAAGTGCCCTTCGCCGATGTACGCGACAATTCTACCAACTTGAAACTGCTCGAAGATTGGATGCGGAGCTACAAGCCTGAGGAGCTGTTTGATGCGAGCGGCCAACTAGTACCGGAGCTCAAGGCTCTCGCGCCGAGGGGGCCTCGTCGCATGAGCGCCAACCCGCATGCCAATGGTGGACTACTGCGCAAGCCCCTCAACCTTCCTGACTTCCGCGATTACGCGGTGGAGGTCACCGCCCGCGGCACGTCGGTCTACGAGAACACCAAACCGCTCGGGGAGTACCTGCGCGATGTGATGAAGAACAATTCAACGAGCTTCCGCGTTTTCGGACCAGACGAGACCGCGTCTAATCGCTTGCAGGCGCTCTACCAGGTAAGCAAGAAGACTTGGATGGCGGACATGTTGCCTGAGGATGCCGATGGCGGCGAGCTCGCGCCCGATGGCCGCGTCATGGAAATGCTTTCCGAGCATACGCTCCTTGGCTGGTTGGAAGGTTATCTACTCACCGGCCGGCATGGGTTCTTTCACACCTACGAAGCTTTCGCTCACGTGATCGATTCCATGTTCAACCAGCATGCCAAGTGGCTTGACATCTGCAAGAACCACGTGCCGTGGCGCGCTTCGGTCGCGTCGGAGAACATCCTACTTTCATCCACAGTCTGGCGTCAGGACCATAACGGGTTTTCGCACCAGGATCCGGGATTTATCGATCTTGTGACAAATAAGGGCTCGTCTGTGACGCGCGTCTATCTGCCGCCGGATGCCAACACCCTGTTATCAGTTGCGGATCATTGCTTGCGCAGCACGGATTACATCAACGTGATCGTCGCCGATAAGCAGAAGCATTTGCAATTCACCACTATCGACGAGGCGATCATACACTGCACCAAGGGACTTGGCATCTGGGCACGCGCGAGCACCGACGCGGGCGAAGAAACCGATGTCGTGCTCGCGTCCTGTGGCGACGTCGCGACTATGGAAGCTCTGGCTGCCGCCGCCATCCTTCGCGAGAGAGCCCCGGATCTAAAGCTGCGCTTTGTCAACGTAGTGGATTTGTTCAAGCTGCAGCCCGCGTCCGAGCATCCGCATGGATCAACAGATCGTGAGTTCGACAGCCTGTTCACCACCGACAAGCCCATCATCTTCAACTTTCACGGATATCCCTGGCTCATTCACAAGCTTGCGTATCGGTTTAAGGGCCACGAAAACCTGCATGTGCGAGGTTATAAGGAAAAAGGAAACATCAACACGCCGTTGGAACTGGCGATGCTGAACGAAACATCACGCTTTCACCTCGTCATAGACGTCATTGATCGAGTACCGAAGCTGCGCACAAGGGCGGCGCACCTCAAAGAAGAGATGAAGAACGCTATTATCGATAATCTCAGTTACGCGCACGAGCATGGCACCGATCGACCGGAGCTTGCTAACTGGACCTGGCCGAACTGATCTGATCTGCTGGATGGAGCGAGCTTTGCTCACGACTTATCAGCTCGAAGAGCAAACGCGCCCTTCGCGCCGTGAGTCGCCACCGCTTTCAACCGCGCTGAGCGAACTGCCGTGAGCGTAGCGCAACTGATAATGGGAAAAATTCGCCTCTGCCATGCTGCCGGGAAATTCCTCAGACAGCAGCGCAATCAGCGCGACGTCAGCCTGCTTCACCACCTGAGAGCGCTGCGTGTGCTCGCGGCCGATCACCAGGTCGATAGGCAAGCTGCGCTCGGCGTAGTCGATGAGGTCAATCGCGGTTCAAGTGCATGAAAGCCGGCGAATTGCTCATAAATGCCGGTCCGGTCGCAGAATCGAGGCCGATCACGATGCCCGCGACCGCGTCGCGCAAATCGTCAAGTTCGTCATCCGAGAGCGTTAGCCTCTTCCAAAGCGCCGCAGCGTGATCGGGCCAGTCCGCGCGTAGCAGTTCCATTGTTTCAAGCGCGCGCGTAATATTCCAGCGCGCCATCATGTTCGTGAATGCGTTGTCGTGCACGTCTCGTGGTATTCGTCCGGCCCGATCACGTGCCGGATGTGACGCTTACCATCCGCCCCTCTCACAACCCTGGACGCCCAGAATCGGGCCGTATCAAGCAGAATCTCCGCGCCTGCGCAAAGCAAGAAATCGTCATCCCCCGTAGCGTGCCAGTACTGCCACACAGCGCATCGGCGCTGATGTGGTGGAGTTGACCCTGTCAGACCGGACACGCGGCGGATTGGGATTTAGCATTGATGTATTCTCGCGGTGAGCGATAGCCCAGCCGGGAGTGCGGGTGAAGAGGTTCAGCGCCAGCGCGATGTCCATGGTCTTGTAGGCAGCAAAGATTGATCGGTTATCGGTGAGCCACTGCACGTTGTGCGGGGCGCGGCTGCCGCCGAAGCGACGTTCCCCGCATTCGATCATCATATCGCGGATCATCTCGCCGGAGATTCCAGCTGTTGTTGCCAGCCAGGCGATGACCTCGCGGTCGTGGCAGTCGAGGACGAAGGCG
>Ga0163163_10002236_pt1 | contig 16295 bp, 9 predicted proteins | sample S65metaG_FD_119766 | JGI IMG/M metagenome (GOLD analysis project Ga0163163, IMG submission 119766) | Switchgrass rhizosphere microbial communities from Kellogg Biological Station, Michigan, USA - S6-5 metaG | ecosystem: Host-associated > Plants > Roots > Rhizosphere > Soil | place: USA: Michigan... | reverse complement strand
TTCAAAGATTGCCGGCCCCGTTCTGACTGTCCGCCTGGAGACTGCAAACGGCCGAACCGCGGAACGCCATTTGTGCACGGCCGCCATCGAAGCGGCAAAACCTGGAGAAATCATTGTCATCGAACACCATTCGCGATCGGACTGCGCCGGCTGGGGAGGAATACTTTCGCGCGCAGCGGGTATGCGAAAGATTGCCGGAGTCATCGTCGATGGAATCTGTCGCGACATTGACGAAAGCCGGGAGTTGGGCTTTCCGGTTTTTGCCCGTGGAGTGCTGCCCGTCACCGCTCGCGGCCGCGTGATTGAAACGGAATTCAATGCGCCAGTCGACATAGGTTCCATTATCGTCCGTCCCGGAGACTGGGTGATTGCCGATGGAAGCGGAGTGGTTTTTATCGCAGTTGAAAACCTGCAGGCTGTCGTGGATCAGGCTGAAAAGCTTGTCGCCCGTGAGTCAGAATTGATTGCCGCCATCGAATCCGGGACCCCCGTGAGCCAGGTGATGTCCCGAACATACGAACACATGACTCGTAAGGATTCCGGCAGCGAGTAATCGCCGCAGACCCGCATTCGCGTCCGGCGCGTCAATCTCAAGGCGGTTGTGGATAGGGAAATTGAGAGAAGCCCGAACACCCCTCCTGACTCAGGAGGGGTGGCGCGGAGCGCCGGGGTGGTTCCATCAGAGGTAATTCTTAGAATTGGAAGCTTTGGAACCACCCCTCGCGGGATCCGCTTCGCGATCCCGCTGCCCTCCTGGCTCAGGAGGGCAATTCCTCCTATTCAATTAGTCCCTCACCATCACTTCTTCATCTCTTCAAGCACTCGCTTCAGTTCTTCCAGCTTCGCTCCGGCCTCTCCAAGCTTCCCTTCGGAAGTCAAACGGCGATAATCGCTGAACGCCTGATTGGCCTGATCGATCAATTGCTTCGTCGTCGGAACAGCGGGGGCCGTTGCCGTTGGTGATGCTCCGGGTACGGAACCCGCCTGTCCCGCCATCAGCGACATCAGCGCATCCGAGAATCGCGGACCGAAAGCCAGCCGGTCCTGAGTGATCAGCACAACCAGTCGCAGTTCCGGCATCGGACTTTTTTCCGCCTGAAGATATATCGGTTCGGCAAACAGCAGAGTATCTTCCAACGGGATCACGAGCAGGTCTCCGCGGATCACTGTCGACCCCTGCTGATTCCACAACGTGAGCTGTGACGACAATTGGGGATCCTGATCAATGCGGGCTTCGACATTCAACGGCCCATCGATAAACTTCGTCTTCGGAAACTGATAAGCGCGCAACGACCCGTATGCTGCGCCGTCGCTGCGAGCCGCCATCCAGCCAATCATGTTGTTCTTGCTGGCCGGCGTGAATGGAAGGATGGCATTGAACTCCGCATTCTTCTCACCCGGAAACTGCATCAAGCTGAAGAATGGCTCGATGATGTTCGACTGCCGCTGTCCGGACTGGGACCGGCTCTGTTGCGCGATGGTCCACAGGTCCTGTTTGTTGTAAAACACCTGTTCGTTGGTCACGTGAAATGTCGAGTACATGACCGCCTGGGCCTGGAACAGTATTTCCGGATACCGTACATGGGCTCTCAACATTTCCGGCATTTCCGAGGCCGGCTTGAATAGGGTGGGAAATATTCTCTGGTACGCCTGAATCAGAGGATCCTGGGGATCAAAGACATAAAACGATACGGATCCGTCATACGCATTCACAACGGCTTTGACGCTATTGCGGATGTAGTTCACCGACATTCGACCCATTTCGAAGTGCCGGGCGTAAGGGTAACGATCCGACAGCGTCAGGGCATCCATCAGCCAGTACATCCCACCATCGCTTCCGATTACCAGATAGGGATCGTCGTCGAACGCCAGGAATGGAGCGAGTGCGGCGGTACGCTCTCGGATATTTCGACGCATGAGCAACTCGCTGTCGGCGGTGATGTCGTCCGAAAACGGCACCTTCGTGAGGTCTCCGACCGTCCATGCGAGTAACAATTGCCGAAAGAACCCGCCCATTCGAATGCCGCCGGTTCCTTCGTAGGCCGAATAGTTGCTGGCTGCTTCTCCTTCCGGATAGTTGAATTCCTTTTGCTTCGTCTTTACATACACAGGCCAGTCGGTGATTTCGCCAAAATAGATTTCCGGCCGTTTCAACTGTATTTCCGGTGCTGTGCTCTGGACGGGCATGTTCGAAAGGATGAACTGAGGCAATCCCTCTCGCGTGAAATCCGTCACCGTGTTCATCGTGGCGCCATAGCCGTGGGTGTACACCAGACGTTCGTTCACCCAATTCAAAGTTCCGGCGGGAAGTTTGTTTCGATCGAGTTCACGAGCGGCCAACATCACCTGTCGAGGACGCCCGTTAACGGTGTACCGGTCGATGTCCACATCCTTGAAGTCGTAGTAGGTTCGAATCTCCTGAATCTGACGAAGAGTCGCCTGCAACGCGCGCCAGTCCCAGAGCCGGATGTTCTCAATCGTCGGAGCATGTGCCGCGGGATCGAAAACAGTGTTTGTTTCCCGGGGAACAAAAGGAATCTCTTCCACGTGATCCAGAGCGAACGCCTTGCGCGTGAATTCGATATTGTTCTTGATGTATGGCGTCTCTTTGACGAACTCGTTGGGACGAACGACGAACGTGGCGACATACCCCGGAATCAGGACGCCGGCCACCATGTAGGTCGCCAGCGGCAGCGCCACTGCGACAATGAAATTCCGGACAAGTCCGGCTCGCACGTTGGTAAACGCAATCAGGGCCCCTGCAGCCAGAGCCGCGATTACAAACCAGAGTCCAGGCAGCACGACATGATCATCAACGTAGCCCACACCCGTGATGAGGTTGTTTGCATTCAGTATGAGCGAATACCGATAAACATAGGTTTCGGCGGCTATCGCGAGAAGCAGTACGCCAAGAGCAATGGAAACACCTTTGAACTTTCCAGTAGCATCGGTAATTGCGGTAACAACCGCAGCGGCGACGCCGATGAAGGCGATGGTGAGAAACCATCCTGCCACGGCTTCCAATACTGGAAGTGTGAAGAAGTAGAACGACAGCGGCTGTCCGAAGATCGGGTCGACAACGCCGGTGGCTCCGGGCCTGTTTAGAAAAAGAGCATAGGTGTTCCAGTCGCCGCTAAAGGCGAGACCGAACAGAAGCCCGAGAATGGCGGCAACCGGCAATGCGAACTTCCGAAATGAATCCGGAGAAGGCACACTGATTTGCTCGTTGCCAAACCGGATCAACGATCCCCTGGGACTGCTTCCGGACGGCGTCACGAGCCGAAACAAAATCCAAACCAGAACTCCGGACGCCACACCGAATGCCAGAAATGTCGAGCCTTGCGCTCGCAGCTGGTACCAGTAAACGGCGCTGAAGCCCACGCTCTGGAACCAGAGGCTTTCCGCGTAAATGGAAACGGACTGGAACAACGCAACGAGGACGATAACGATCAGAGCAACACGCATCGCAAGTCTGCGGACGGCCCGGGGATCCAGTTCAGCACGAGACTCGAAAGTAGGCATGGCGGCATGTTATCCCATCCCACGGGCGATTTGGCTTATCTCTGCTCGCTAAAGTTTGGCATCATAACCGACTGGAAGTTACGCGCAATTATCAGGAGGACATTCATGAAAATCTGTATGGTTGGGCAGGGAGCATTCGCCAGGAAACATCTGGACGGACTCGCACGCATCAAAGGTGCCGAGGTCGTAACGATTGCCGGCGGAAGCCCCGAATCCACGGAAGCTGTAGCGAAGAAGTATGGAATCCCGCATTGGACCACGAATCTCGCCGAGGCTCTGGAACAGCCCGGAGTGGACGCAGCAATTCTGACGTCACCCACGCAGATGCACGCGAAACAGGCGGTACAGGTAATGCGGGCAGGCAAGCACGTTCAGGTGGAAATTCCGATTGCGGACAATCTGGCAGACGCGGAAATGATTCTGAAGGTTGCAAAAGAAACCGGTCTCACCGCAATGGGAGGCCACACGCGCCGCTTCAATCCCAGCCATCAGTGGATTCACAACAGAATTAAGAAAGGAGAACTCACTCTTCAGCATCTCGTCGTTCAGACATTCTTCTTTCGCCGAACCAATATGAATGCCGAAGGTAAACCCCGCAGCTGGACAGATCACCTTCTCTGGCACCACGCGTGTCACACGGTGGATCAATTCCAGCATCAAACCGGACAGGTCGCTTCCGAAGTCCATGCCATGCAGGGACCGATTCACCCCACACTCGGGATCGCCATGGACATGAGCATCCAGATGAAGGTGCCCTCCGGTGCAGTCTGCACACTGGCATTGTCCTTCAACAACGAGGGTCCGCTTGGAACGTTTTTCCGATACATCTGCGACAACGGAACCTATATCGCCCGATATGACGAGCTCATCGATGGTTCGGATAAAGCGGTGGACGTTTCTAAAGTGGATGTCTCCATGGACGGCATTGAATTGCAGGATCGAGAGTTCATTTCCGCGATTCAGGAACACCGCGAACCCAAATCCAGCATCGAACAGGTTCTTCCGGCAATGCGCACACTCGACAGACTGGAAAAAACCCTGAAGTGAGCAAACCCACTTTTGACCCTGGCTTTACACAGCAGGTCGGCGGTGTTCTGCGGCGCGCCATTAATAAGGATGGGAGCTTCAACGTGCGGCGCCGCAGAACACGCTGGAGAGACGTCCATCCTTACCTTTATGTCATCAGTATCGGATGGGGACAGTTCTTCGGTCTGGTGTTCGCGAGTTATCTCCTGGTCAATACGGTATTCGCCGGTATCTACTACTCCATCGGCCCCAACGCCCTCCAGGGGCACGGCGTGGAAGACAACTACGGACGATTCCTCAGTGCATTTTTTTTCAGCGCACATACCTTGACCACTGTGGGCTATGGCAATCTCTCTCCCAACGGCACGGCATCCAACGTGGTTGCGTCACTCGAAGCGATGGTCGGTCTGATGGGCTTCGCCGTGGCGACGGGACTTCTTTTCGGCCGGATATCGAGACCTTCAGCGAAGATCGGATTCAGTGCCAACATTCTGGTCGCGCCCTATCAGAATGGCACCAGTTTCCAGTTTCGAATTGTGAACCTTCGTCCGAACATGCTCATGGAACTCGAAGCCAGCGTTTTGCTGATGACGGTTGATGGCCCGCCTGGTTCCCTGTCCAGAAGCTACAACCGGCTGACACTGGAACGCGATCGTGTCTACTATCTTCCGTTGACCTGGACCATCGTCCATCCCATCGATGCCAGCAGTCCGCTTCAAGGTAAAACTGCCGCGGACCTGGAGCGTCTCCAGGCCGAGTTCCTCATTCTCATCAAAGGCTACGACGACACGTTCAGCCAGACCGTCCACGCCCGGTCTTCCTACCGATACGACGAAATCACCTGGAACGCCAGATTCAATTCCGCATTTCACATCGATGCCGGCGGCGATGTCGTGCTGGACGTGGATGAAGTGAGTTCGCACACGCAATTGCCTTCCTAGGCAAACAGCTCGCGACGATGTGAAATGGTACGCCGTCTCCTGGTGTCTCCTGACTCATCAAACAGCTGGGCGGTCATAGACCACATCTGTCCAAATTAGTTTTCGGTAGATCTCCGGAACTCAGGTGTGGCGCCCGTCTGGGGCGTCGAAATTAGCCGAATTGCCCGCCTGAGTCAGGAGGGCAGCACGATCGAGACAGCAGTCGAGATCGTGCGGGGGATGAGCGGAGCGAATGCGAGCCCGGCAGGGCGAAGCCATGAAGAGTGGTTCCAGAGTCGCACTGTTTAAGAATACATTCTGAGACATTTCGTTTGGGGAACCACCCCTCGCGTCATCGCAAAGAACGCGATGACGCTGCCCTCCTGACTCAGGAGGGCAATTTGCCTGCGTTCACCTTCACCATAATGCTGTGCTCGCAACCAGTCTTGGACAGCAATGGTCTGGTTCCCCTACAGCACTCGTTGTTTTCAGACTCAAAGTCCCGACTTCTCATCGCGGTTCTTTGGGTCGTCGTCGTTTATGATTACTGGATGCGTTGGGTAAATCGTCTGGCATCGAGAGTGCCATCTGGGGTTCGAAGCCGTGGAAGCCGATACTTTTCCAACGGCACCGTGCATATCCAGAGCGGCTCGGCGAATCATGTAGATGCGTCGGTGCATGGCTCGATGATCTACTCCATCAGAATCCGTATCGACAATCGGAAAGTTGTTGTCAGCTGCGATTGCCCATACTTCGACCTTGAAGGAATCTGCAAACACATCTGGGCCACGCTGCTCTCGGCAGAAGAAAGTGGATATCTATACCTTATCGCTTCCATGTGGATGCCCGTCATCGTCGACGGCAAAGAAACAGAGAATTCCTCCGAAGAAGACGACGAAGACGAGTTGGGCGAATTTGATTTCGTATCCGAATCGGGATCACGGCCTGTCCGAGTCCATCCACGCACAGGCAGCCAGGGCAAAGCTCCAAAGTCCAAGCCCCCCAAAGTCCCGGATTGGAAGCAGCAGCTCGTCGACCTTCGACAACACGGCTCTGCAGTTCGGGTTGCCTCTTCCGTAGAAGATATTCAGCGAATTGTTTACGTCATCGATGTGGCCGAATGTCTGCAGTTCGGAGGATTCATCCTTCATGCCGCTTCAAGCCGCAGGAAGATCAACGGGGACTGGGGCAAGCCCGCTTTTCAGGATCGATGGATCCGGACAATTTCCAGCCTCGATCCCATCGACCGGCAGATCTTTGCGCTGCTCGGAGGCGGCACCGATACCTTCCACTCGGGAAACGACAGTAGCCCCAGCAAACGCCGGCTTGCGCCGGATTCCTACAGCATTCTCCTGCCGATATTGTCATCCACTGAGCGCTTTTTTATTCGATTGCCTGCCAGTGGGAATGACCTTCTTCCAATACGCTGGGACGACGCCGAACCGTGGCAGTTTCGGGTTCGAATGGGGAAGGGAGAAGGCTCTGAACATTTTTCCGTTGCCGGAATTCTTCAACGCAACGGAACAGAACGACCATTATCCGATGCCGTTCTGCTGGTTCCCGGTCTTGTCGTATTCGCAAATTTCATTTCGCGTTTTGATGATGCGAACGCTTTCGATTGGGTTCGATTTTTCCGGCGCAGCAACGTTTTGACCATACCGGCATCCCACAGCAGAGACTTCATTGCGGAAATGGCACAGTTCCCCGTTCTGCCGCCAATGGAAATGCCGGAAGAACTTCGTATTGAAACCGGGGTTCTATCCGGTCCACACGAACTTCGAATCAAGGCGCTGAAAAATCCTGGGCAGTACTACGAGAAACATCCGTGTGAAATAACGTTTGTTTACGGGACTGTGAAAGTACCACAGGCGTTTTCAGCGACTGCGGTCAAAGACGTCGCCACGGGCAGATATCTGCGCCGCGATGCCGTATCGGAATCCGCGGCGTTGGCCCTCTTGATGGATATCGGCCTGCAGCGCATTGAAAGCTGGAAAGGCTCGGGGTGGTGTGTTACACCGTCGCGTCTTCCCAAGATGGTGCTGACCCTTGTTGCCGAGGGCTGGCACGTTGAGGCCGAAGGAAAAGTGTACCGGCGTTCGGGCAGATTCAGTATCGACGTCGTTTCCGGCATCGACTGGTTCGATATCCGCGGCAAGGCAGAATTCGAAGGTCATAGCGTGGAGTTGCCGGAGTTGCTGCGAGCCGCCGCTCGCGGTGAAAATATCGTACGGCTCGGCGATGGCTCTTTTGGACTGGTCCCGGAAGAATGGCTGGAACGCTATCGCAAAATTGCAGGATTCGGGAAATCAGAGGATGGAGGCCTACGCTTCAAACGCAGTCAGGTTGGGCTTCTGGATGCGCTGCTCGCCAGTCAACCCGAAGTCACGTTCGATGATGGCTTTCAGAAGGTCCGGCGTGAACTCGAAACATTTGCCGGAGTATGCGCCGTTGAAGCGCCGGCGACATTTTGCGGCCAGCTTCGCGGCTACCAGCGTGAAGGCCTGGGATGGCTGCATTTTCTGAGACGCTTTGGCTTTGGCGGCTGTCTCGCCGACGATATGGGGCTTGGAAAAACCATACAGGTTTTATCACTGCTGGATTCCGATGAGCGCAAAGGTCCGGCGTTGATCGTCGTTCCGAGGTCGCTGATATTCAACTGGAAGGAAGAAGCAAAGCGATTCGCTCCCCGTCTTCGTGTACTGGATTTCACTGGCATCGGCCGCAAGGATCGCTGGAATCTCCTGGCAGAACACGACATCGTCCTGACCACATACGGAACGCTGCGCCGCGATGCACCAATACTCAAAGACACGCACTTCGATACAATCGTTCTCGACGAAGCACAGACCATAAAGAACGCATCCACCGAATCTGCAAAAGCCACCCGCCTTCTAAATGGCGATCACCGCCTGGCGCTGACGGGGACTCCAGTCGAGAACAGCCTCACGGATCTTTGGAGTCTGTTTGAATTTCTCAACCCTGGATTGCTCGGCAATGCGGCAATTTTCCGAAGCCAGACCGCTGCGAACCCATCCGGTGATTCCGCCGTCATTTTGTCCAAAGCGCTGCGGCCATTTATTCTTCGTCGCACCAAGGATCAGGTTGCAACGGAACTGCCTTCGAAGACTGAACAAACCATTTACTGCGAACTCGAAAACTCACAGCGGAAACTGTATAACGAATTGCGCGAGCACTACCGGGCTTCGCTGATGGGACACATCGAACGCGACGGTATCCGCAAGTCCAGGATGCACATTCTGGAAGCGCTGCTGCGACTCCGGCAGGCCGCCTGTCATCCGGGCTTGATCGACAAGAAACGAGTCGGGGACCCAAGCGCCAAACTCGACGCTCTCGTGCCTCAACTTCGCGAGGTCATCGCCGAGAAACACAAGGCGCTGGTCTTCTCCCAGTTCACCAGCCTTCTATCCATTCTTCGAAAGCAGCTGGATGACGAAGGGATTGCCTACGAATACCTTGATGGCAAGACGCGCGATCGCGAAGCTCGAGTTCGCCGTTTCCAGGAAGATCCCTCGTGCCCTCTTTTTCTTATCAGCCTGAAAGCCGGGGGACTGGGATTGAACCTCACCGCTGCAGAATACGTCTTCCTTCTGGATCCGTGGTGGAATCCCGCGGCTGAGGCGCAGGCTATCGATCGAAGCCACCGCATCGGTCAGCTGCGCCGCGTCTTTGCCTATCGATTGATCGCCAAGGATACGGTTGAAGAAAAGGTCCTCGAACTTCAAAAGTCCAAACGCGACCTTGCGAACTCGATTCTGACTCCGGAAAACAGCGTCCTGGCTGGTCTGGACCGCGAGACGCTGGAAATGCTTCTGTCCTGATCAGCTGGGTGTGAATGGTTGAATGGTTGAAGGGAACAGATAATCATGAACTTCGCAGCGTGAATATTTCCTTCTTAATCTCACCAACCAGCCGTTCCACCGTGGAACTTGCGCCGGCTGCCCTTTCGGCTTTCCACTGATTGGCTTTCTGATCGAGTCCGTTTTCGGCAAGCGAAGTTCGAATGTTGAAGAACTGATCGTCGGCTTGACGTTCGGCCTTTTCCACAAGTTCGTAATGATGAGCGGCGATCTGAATAGCCGTGTCCCTTTTGAGGAGCATTTCCTTGGTCTCGACGCTGTTGAGCGCATCGAGTTTGATGTCGTATGGCCCGATCGGTGAAAGTACTTTGACCAGTACCGGGGTGATTTCAATGCCGACCAATAGAAACGTGACAAACGCGCTGATCCACCAGATCGACGGCGAGTTCGCCGAAAGATCCGCGAGCGCCGCCATTTTGGTAAGAAAGTCACCGGTCAGGCTTTTGCGAAATTCCTCCAGCTGGCGGTCGATCGCAGAAGCCGTAATGTCCGCCTCCGATTGAAGGAGCTTCGTGCGTTCTGCAGTATCCGAGCGAAGTTGAGTTACCGCCTGCCTTGCCTGGATTGCTGCGGCTTGCTTGACGCGAGCGACCTCGCTGTATCCATATCGAAGACTTCCGCCGGTACCGTCGGATTCCTTTCGGAACTCGTCTTCGAGAAATCGGGCGCGATTCTCCGCGGCTGTGAGTTCCGCAGCCAACTGGTTCGACTCCGTCTGGATTTCGTTGAGCCGGCTCCCCTCCACCAGTTTCGCTTTCTTCTCGATCAGCACGCGATCCCGATTGAGTTCCGCCTGACTGGCGATAGCAGACTGAAAAAGCCGGAGCTCAAGCGGTTTGGAAAGGCTGATTCCAATAACAATGGCCAGCCCGACTCGTGGCAGGACCGGAAGCCAGGTCCGGGAGAGACGCGGCCACAATCGAAGTTCCGATTCCGTAGGTTTGCGAAGCGAGGAAACGATGTAGCGATCCAGGTTGAAGATGGCCAGGCCCCAAAGCACCCCAACACTTATCGACGCCGCAACACCATATGGCCCGTTCGCCAGCGTGGTGTAGACGGCATAGAATCCTGATAAGAAAGCGAAGACTCCTGTGGTGAGTACGGCGCCGCCGATGCCTTCGTGCTTTGCCCACTCGGTGGGAAACAGCCGAAGTGCTCCTTCCACAGCTCCGCCGCACCACCAGAGAAACCTGGCGAAGCCCGTCGCAACCGGGAGTTCGTCTCGACTCATGACGCTTAATACGGGTTAAAGCGGTGTTTGGTTCACATCCGATTCTCAGAATCAGAAGTATTTGTTTGCAAATCCCTCGCCCGAAGGGAGAGGGTGACGCGAAGCGGCGGGTGAGGGGTACAAAAATGAAAAAACATTAAAGACATATCTGTGGTACCCCTCAGCCGGCCCGCTGGCGCGGGCACCCTCTCCCGTCGGGAGAGGGATTTGCCCAAAAGATTCTCCAAGCGCGAATGACCACCCCGATCAGCCTGTACCTTTCTTTATCGGAGCCAATCATGAGGACGACGATGCCTGGGATTTGGCGCGGGCGCCGAATCGCGCTGTCGGCGGCAGCGCAAGGTTCTCTGTGTTGCGTTTCAACAGGGCAGTATAATGCCCGCTAACGGGAGGAACTGCGCGTTGAAGACGACATATCCAAAGACAACTCTTCGCATTCTAGCCGTCCTGATGCTCATAGTTCCGCTCGCGGGCTCGGATCAGTGGAATCTGGGATTGGCAGGCAGCGGCGCAACGATCGACGCGAACGTTGTGACCGGCACGTCTGCGTCATCACCGACTGTACTGATTATCGGTGGCCTCGAAGGCGAAGACGCATCGACAGCCGTCGTTCGCAAGGAAGTTGAGATTTTCGAAGGTCTCCCATTAAATCGTCGACAGTTCCGGCTCATCGCGGTTCCCCTCGCAAATCCGGATCGCGCGAAACTTCATTTCCCACCAACTGGAGTGGCGTATCGCGAAGACCCGGAGTCGAATGCGCTGTGGCGTTGGATCGGAATTCACGCGCCAGACGTTGTACTGATTGCGGAAAGCACCGACTCCGGATTGGCGGATGCGCTGTCGCAAAACGTTGTCGCGGGAGTCGGCAAAATTCCAGCTCGACGTGTGACTCCCGCAGCGGGATTTCTGCAGTCTGTACCGAATCCGATCGCTGTGTCTGAGGCTCATCGGGAGATCGATCGGCGCCGAGGACGATCCCCCAGACAAGTCGCCGAGGAACTGGCGCTGATTTACGGTCACGACTTCGATCAGCTCACGTACCTTCCCGGCATGAGCCTGATCGCTCAACTTCGTCTGGGTCACACGGCCGATGTGGCGAAGCTTGCGGCACCCTGGGTGGACGGCACGAAGGACCCGCTTCTTCGGGCAAACTCCCTGACGCTTGCCGGCCACATGGTATTTGCGGAGCTCGCCGAGCGAACCGCCGATCCGCGATACATCGCGGTCGTGCGCCGCGCCGCAGATCTTGGCTTTACTGAAACCGGCGCGATGAAGGAGTCCATGCCCTTCCATGATGAAATGAGCGACTCGGTCTTTATGGCTATCCCGATTCTCGCCAAGACCGGCAAGTTTACGGGCGATCGCAAATATTTCGATATGGCCGCTCGCCATCTGGCATTCATGCAGAAACTGGTTCTCCGCCCCGATGGCTTGTATCGACATTCGCCTCTGACCGACGCCCCATGGGGACGAGGCAATGCATTTCCCGCCCTGGGATTGGCATTAGCGTTGTCGGAATTTCCAACCGATCATCCGCAGTACGGTACCGTGCTCCGCGCTTTCCAGCAGCACATGGCGACGCTGGCTCGATTTCAAAACGAAGAAGGCATGTGGCGTGAGGTCATCGATCATCCGGGAGCTTACTCCGAGTTTACGTCCACAGCCATGATCGCAACGTCGATGCTGCGCGGCATCCGCCGCGGGTGGCTCGACCGCGCGACGTATCAACCCGTCGTGGACCAAGCCTGGCAAGCCATTCTTTCGCGCATCGGAGCGGACGGACAATTGATGGACGTCTGCGAGTCGACGAACAAACAGCCTTCCCTGAAGGAATATCTCAATCGCGCAGCGATTCTTGGACGGGATCCCCGCGGCGGAGGGATGGCCTTGACATTCGCGACGGAAATGGCCGGCCTGCAGTAGTTCATTCCCCAACTTTGGAAGTGAGAGTCAGCTCAATCGTGGTGTCTTGGTCGTCGAGTTCGATCGTAAGACGGACGTTCCCTATTCCAAAAATGACGGCATCCAAAACGTAGCTGCCCGGCAGGAGGTTTGGAATATCGAATTTACCGTCATCATTTAATGGAAATGGGAAACCGAAATTGTCGTTGAGCACAACCTTTCCGGCATTGAACGGCTCGTGAGTTTCACCATCCACCACTCGTCCGTGAATGGAAGCTGGCGGAATCCGCAGACCCGGAGGCCGACCGACCGCCGGCGATGGCGTCGCCGGCTGATCGAAATTCATCGGCGCCGCCGAAATTTCCCCCAGTTCGATATTGGTGAGTTCGCGATCGCCCACGACGAGCGTCGCACCAAGAGAACGAGCCGCACCCGGATTATCCAGTGTCACGATGTTATGCCGGCCGGGAGATACTCCAACGAACTCAAACGTCCCATCGGAATAGATCGTGCCCGAGTTTCCGGAAATGTAGATGGCGCGCTTGGCATCTCCGGAAATTTTTCCACTGACACGGACTCCCGCCTGTTGCGTTGTCGGCAGAATGGTCAACGTGATGACGATGCTCTGCGTCACGGTCGAACCCGCATTGCCTTTGGGAAGCTTCAAAGCGTCGACTCGAAGATCCGTGGAACCGAAGGTCATGGACTTCAGCGCATAAGTGCTCGGCAGATTCTCGACGGTCACGCGATAGTCAGGAACCGACGCGGGATTATTCAGGTAACCCGGTTCCGATACTGTCACGCTGGGAGTACTCAACGAGACGTCGGTCCGTGCACCGGTGTATCGCGTCAGGCGAAGCACGGGGAATAGTCCGGCCACGAATAATGGAATTTTACCGCCGCCTTCGATACGCGTTTGAATGGGAATCACCCACGCGGCAGTTCCGCCGAGGTCCGGATTGGCGCGGCCAACACTGCCGTTGTTCAGAACGAAATTGATTCCCTCAACAGTAGTTCCAGGTGTTATCAAAACAACCTTGCCCTCGCTGAGCTGCACTGTTCCGGGATAGTAAGTTGGGGCATCGACTCGTCCCGCAACAATGTAGTAGCGGCCGGGGGGAACGTTTTCCAGACGAAAGCGGCCCGCACTGTCTGTCTCGGCCAATGCACCAAACGACGAAGCGGCCAAAAGGTCCTTCACTTCGTCCGGACGTGCCATAGCCGAAACTCGAACGCCAACCGCCGGAGCCCCCGACGAATCGCGCAATGCTCCAACGACAGTTCCGTTCTGATTGACCAGTACCGGGGCATCCTGGGCCAGCAGCGCACTGACGGCGAGTAAAAACGCGAGGATCACGGCGCAAAGAATATCGCGAGAGAACAGAAGCTTCCAACTCCGGAAACGAAACACTATTTCACGCAGTGTGTTCTGCCGCGATACACGCCATGGCAGTGCGAACAGGAATCGTTCAGCTGATTGGTGGAGTCACTGACCTTTGCCTGGTCCCGAGTCTGCGAAGCCTTGTATGCCGCTCGTCCAGCTTCCGCAAGTTCGGCTGTGAACTTCTTCCAGTCGGGATCATCCACCGGAACGAGTCTCCCGTTTTCGCAGCGGCGCCCTGGAGTCAGCATCAACTGTGCAGCCTCGCCGACCGAAACAGCGGCGTAGTCCACAAGATCCCATCCTTTATATACAGAGCCTCCCCAGGTCAGCCAGTCAAAGCCTCCTGCCGTGCTGAGGTCGCCGTTGCCCGTCTCCTTCTTGGCGCCGGGATCGACGCTCTGAACCGTGAAAACAATGTTGGAACTGGGGAAGAGAATGCCGCGCATCACCTGCGCGAGGTTTCCGACCGGCGGCAAAAGCTGCGCGTTTGCCGGAGACGGCTTTGGAGATGCCACGCCCGCGGAAGGGAAAGTGATCTGCTTCAATGCGGCATCATCGGACTGGAGGTCGTTCCGGCCCGCTGGAAACTTGCCGACCTGAAGCATGTAGGCCACGATGTCGGTGCTCTGTTGCAATGAAAGCTTTCCGGTATCGTCTTTGGGCATCGTATTGAAAATCTTCTGGACGAGTTCCGATACCGGCTGACGAGCCCAGATCCCGTTGAAATCATCTCCAACCAGCGCCGGGCCGGTCCGTCCTGCGAGCGTTGCTCCGTGACAGGTTCCGCAGCGTGCACTGTAAACAGCCTGACCTCGTCCAGCCTGCGCGTCGGTGTATACGCCTTGTGCCACGGTCTGGGGTTGCTGGGCTTCCACTGCTATCGTGAGAAATCCCGCAAACGAACAAAGAACCAGTGCGCGACTCCATCGGCGAATGTTTGATTTCATATGCTTTCTCCAGAACAGAAACTCGCGGCATCATATCTTTATTTAGAATATGACCGCAACGATGCGGGCCTGTTGCCGTCAACTATTTCGCCGGCGGCTGTATCGGCCAGTTTCCATCAAATGGCGGCCAGTTGGGGATCATGGCCTCCGGATCCGGGTAATACATCGAAGCAAAAATCGTACGGATCTTTCCCTGCTCGATGAAAAACCATTCGCTCAGGAGATTTCGGCGTATGGCGACGCCGGGTTTTCGCTGAAACAGCACGATGCCCAGCACCGCCTGCGCTTCTTCATCGACGATCGGATACCGTCGCGCCGTCACGGCAAAAATGTTGACCATGGCGCCTTCGGAGGTGCAGTCGGACAGGCCGCCGCCCTGCAACGCGCGCTGCGTGGTCAGCATACCGTTCTCTTCTCGAACGCATCCCGGATGCGCCAGGATCTGCTTGCCGTCATGAGCGGATAGCCCGTCGAAGTAGGTGTTGGTGACCGCGATCAGATCCGTACGCGAAAGGCGTTCCGCTTTCGGAACGATGCGCTCCATTGGTGGTGGATGCGCGACCAGATAGGCTGGATCGTGATATGCCGCGTCGGCCTGCTGGCCGCCATTCGGACCAAGACCCGGATCACCCTTGCGAGAAAGCACCCATTCGGCTTCCGTAATTTTTCGATCTTCGACCCGAAGCCGAAGTGTCGCGATGGTCAGCCCGCCCGGCTCTTCCAGTAATCCGAAGAATCCAGACTGTTCTGTCTCCGGGTCGTAGTAGCGTCGCTGCACTTCGCCCATGCCGAGAGCGGTTTCCCAAAGACCCGTGCCGATTCGCCTCACAACGGCGTTCTCCGTCTGACGAAATCCGGTCGAAAGCGGAGCAGCAGACGGTTTGTGTGCCAGCATGGCGGTGAGGTATTGATTCAACGTCGTCTTCAGGCACGCGCGGTCGCACGGTGCGGCTGCTGCAGCGCCGAATGCGGTGAACGAAAATGTCGCGACGATTAGAACCCGACTTATCGTTTTGATAAACATGGCGGAATTGTAACAGTTTCCCACTGTAGGCGCGGTCTGTGACCGCGCACGCTCTATCATCTACAGTGAGTTCGACTGAAGGACCGTGCGCGGTCACAGACCGCGCCTACAGCCGGAATGCGAATTTTGACGTGCGCCTTGTAGACTAACCAAATGGAAACCATCCTCATCACCGGCGCAAATCGCGGAATCGGACTCGAACTTACACGTCAATATCTAAAGAACCAAGCGCGAGTGTTCGCTGCCTGCCGCACTCCGGAAGCCGCACAATCGCTTTCGGAGTTGAAGCTATCCAATCCGGAAACGCTGCGGATCTATCCGCTTGAAGTCACCGACGAGCATTCGGTAAAGACACTTGCCGATGCGCTACACAACGAAACCATCGATGTGCTCATCAACAATGCCGGCATCAGCGGCGGTGAGAAACAGGATATCCGGGAAATGGACTACTCGCGCTGGGC
>Ga0163163_10002235_pt1 | contig 16295 bp, 11 predicted proteins | sample S65metaG_FD_119766 | JGI IMG/M metagenome (GOLD analysis project Ga0163163, IMG submission 119766) | Switchgrass rhizosphere microbial communities from Kellogg Biological Station, Michigan, USA - S6-5 metaG | ecosystem: Host-associated > Plants > Roots > Rhizosphere > Soil | place: USA... | reverse complement strand
CCTCAAGGTCGGCGCTCCCGTCATCGGCCTCAACGACTCCGGAGGTGCCCGCATCCAGGAGGGAGTCGTCTCGCTTGCCGGCTACACCGATATCTTCCTCCGCAACACGCTCTCGAGCGGAGTCATCCCCCAGATCTCCGCCATCCTCGGCCCCTGCGCCGGCGGAGCCGTCTACTCGCCCGCCATCACCGACTTCACCCTGATGACGGAAAAAACCAGCTACATGTTCGTCACCGGCCCCGACGTCATCAAAACTGTCCTCCACGAAGACGTCACCAAAGACAAGCTAGGCGGCGCGACCACGCACAACGAGATCTCCGGCGTCGCCCACTTCATGGCACACGACGACCGCGAGTGCCTCGCGATGATCCGCGAGCTCGTCTCCTTCATCCCCTCCAACAACCTCGACGACCCTCCCCGCCGCGCCACCAACGATCCCGCCGACCGCGCCGACGCCGCCCTCGACACCATCATCCCCGACGAGAGCAACCAGCCCTACGACATGGTCGAAGTGATCCAGCACGTCGTCGACGACAGCTACCTCTTCCAGGTCCACGAGCACTACGCCCGCAACCTAGTCGTAGGCTTCGCCCGCATGAACGGCCGCCCAGTAGGCATCGTCGCAAACCAGCCCGCCGTCCTCGCCGGCGTCCTCGATATCGACGCCTCCGTCAAGGGCGCGCGCTTCGTGCGCTTCTGCGACGCCTTCAACATCCCCCTCATCACCTTCGAGGACGTCCCCGGTTTCATGCCCGGCACCCGTCAGGAGCACGGCGGCATCATCCGCCACGGAGCCAAGCTCCTCTACGCATTCGCCGAAGCCACCGTCCCGAAGCTCACCGTAATCACCCGCAAAGCCTACGGCGGCGCTTATTGCGTCATGAGTTCCAAACATCTGCGCACCGACGTCAACCTCGCCTGGCCCACCGCCGAGATCGCCGTCATGGGGCCGGAAGGAGCAGTCAACATCGTCTACAAGCGCGAGCTGGATGCAGTCCTCCGCCGTGCCCAGGCAGTCATGCCGCAGGGAGTCTCGCTCAGCGAAGAGCAGAAGCTCGAAGTCCTCGCCGAAGCTCGCAAAGAAAAGGTTGAAGAGTTCCGCGAGCGCTTCGCCAACCCCTACGTGGCCGCCGAGCGCGGCTATGTAGACGCCGTAATCCGCCCCAGCGAAACCCGCCGCCGCCTAAACACCGCGCTCGACATGCTCGCAACCAAGCGGGAGAAGAATCCCCCGCGGAAGCACGGCAACATCCCGCTCTAAACTCTCTGCATCGCAGTTCGCCGCAGTCACATCTCACGAAGATGCCAGCCAAAGTCATCTCCACCGCCAGCGCCGAGCACTACAAGTGGGGCGGCCCCGACAACAATGCATGCGACGGCTGGTATCTGGTACAGACGCCCGAGCTGAACATCATCGAGGAACTGATGCCGCCCGGCACCAGTGAGGCCCGACACCACCACAACCGCGCCCGGCAGTTTTTCTATGTGATCGAAGGCGAGCTGACAATGGAGGTCGAGCATCACCAGTTCGTCCTTCACACGGGTGAGGGAATCGAGATCAAGCCCGGTCAGCAGCACCAGGCGATGAATCACAGCGGCGAGTCTCTTCGCATTGTCGTCACCAGCCAGCCCCCCAGCCACGGCGACCGTATCGAAGATAGGGCGTAAGTCTTAGTCCCGCACTCACTTAACGTGTTGAAGAACGCTAGAGATCGACTTCAAAGTCAAGGTGATTCATCCCGGTTAAAGCGGAATCAGTCACAAAAATTTGCGTTTCGTCACAAAATTTTTGTTGACGTGCGATGAATAGCCTTATAAGTTCACCCCATACCAAAACTTCAGCAGTAGTGGCCATGGCCATCGACTGCTTCAAGCAGACACGGGATTAGTGTGCCTGAAAGGGTGCCTGTGTCAGGAGCACAACGTTTGTCTCGAAGCACTGCAATCAGCGGAACGAATTGCAGCAAACCCGAGTTACTACCCTCCACGCGAGCTATATATGCGGGGAGGCTTCCTTTTTGAGAGGCCACACGAGATGATGAAAACCGCTTCAAAAGCCTTCTGTCGATTTACGACAGCGCTTTGTATGCTGCTGCTTGCCTCCGTCGCAACGCTGCCCGTTGCCTTCGCCCAGGAAACCACTGCAGCGATACAGGGAACAGTAAGCGACCCGACCGGTGCAATCGTTCCTGATGCAACAGTGACCGCCACCAGCACCAGTCTGATGAAGGCGGTTTCGGTCAAGACCGATTCACACGGCTTCTACCGGCTGAACGCGCTCCCGCCCGGCAACTACACACTAGCGGTGAGTGGCGGCGGAATGGCTGCCAAGGCGACCAATATCAGCCTAGTCGCCGGTGACCTGCCCAGCCTCAACATCAAGTTAACTGCCTCCGGTACCGAAGCGGTTGTAGACGTTAGCTCCTCGCTTGCAATTGTGGACGTTACGCAGAGCAAGGTTGAGACGACCATCACCAACGATGTGCTCCAGATGGTTCCCAAGGGACGCTCCTTCCAGTCGGTGATTCCATTCGCTCCCGGAGCTCGTCAGGAGCCTCTGCAGAGCGCCACTTCCGGCGTCGTCGGTGGCGGCCGTCAGAACGGCTTCCAGATCGACGGAGCTTCTGACGCGGAAAACGTCTATCTTCTCGAAGGCCTCAACATCACCAATATCACCGGTGGTGGTTCGGGTACAGGTACCGGCGCTCAGGGTGGATTCAACGTTCCCACAGAGTTCGTTCAGGACGTTCAGATCAAAAGCTCCAGCGTTGAGGCGCAGTTCGGTGGCGCTCTCGGCGGTGTGATCAACGTTGTCAGCCAGCGCGGATCCAACAACTGGCACGGAAGCCTCTTCACCTACTACCGCTCTAGCGCTGCCAATGCAAACGACCAGTGCGCATTCACATACACGACGATGTGCGGTCTTCGTCTCGATCCCACCACCTCGGCAAACTCAACGACTCGTACGGACGCGACGGCGCAGTTCTATATCGCAAAGCAAGACCACTACCGTATCGTCGAGCCGGGTTTCACTGTCGGCGGTCCGATTCTGAGCGACAAGCTCTGGCTCTTCGCCAGCTATGTGCCCCAGATGTATCGCGCACGTCGCGAAGTGAACTTTACGGGGACAAACCCTGGCCCGCGGGCGTTCTACACCTCGCAGGACACGCACTACGCGATGGGGCGGCTTGACTACACTCCCTTCGCAAAGCTTCACGTCTTTGGGTCATACATGTATACGATGGCCCGCCTGATAGGGAACTCGCTGCCGAACCCCGACAGCAAGATCGGCCAAAGGAACGCCAGCGCGTCGACCGATCCAACCAGCTTCCGTGCAGATACAGGAACCGTAAACCCGGGCAACCTCTTCCTGATCGGTGGCGACTACACCATCACATCCCGTCTGCTTGCTTCCGTTCGGTACGGCCAGACCTACTCTGATCAGCAGGATCGTGGTAAGCCCATCGGAATTCGCTATCTTTATAGCGGATCGGCCTTGGCAACGACCACAACTCTCGGCGGCCAGACCTTCGCGCAGGCGGGTGTTCCATCAGCCTTCTTGCAAAGCAATTCATTCTCAAACATTCAGAGCAACCAGCAGTCGCTGTTCAACATTCTGCAGCGCAAGCAGCTCAACACGGACCTGTCGTATCTCAAGACCGGGTGGTTCGGTACCCACAGCTTCCAGGGCGGCTACACGCGCAGCTGGACGCGCAACGACCTGTTGAGCGCTTACAACACGGCTGAAGTCGACCTCTACTATGGTCAGGACTACACTCCTGGTACGGGTGCTTCTGCCTGCGCTGCAGTCATCGCCGCAAACACCGCCAAGTACGGTGCTGCGGGTAACCATTGCCGCGGCAACTATGGCTACTTCACTGTCCATGACGGTGTCGACAACGTCGGTACCGCTCGCGGCTACAACTCAGCTCTCTACTTTCAGGATGGCTGGCAGGTGGGACACACCGGCCTGACCATTAACGCAGGTGTTCGTTTCGACAACGAATATCTTCCGCCCTACACCCCCGGTGCTTCGAGCATATCCTTCGACTACGGTCAGAAGGTTGCTCCCCGTATCGGCGCTGCGTACGACGTTCTGCACAACGGCAAGCTGAAGATCTATGGCAGTTACGGCAAGTTCTTCGACATCATCAAGTACTCCCTGCCCTCCGGCTCGTTCGGCGGCCAGTACTGGCATGATTGCACCTATGCTTGGGACGACTACAACTACAACACCATCACCCCTACTGCCCCCAACAATCACTCCTGCCCGACCAGTGGTCCGGCGCCTGGTGTTAACGTCGGCAGCTTCATCGAGAACCTCGACTTCCGCAAGAACATCATCAACACGCAGGACCCGGGTGTCGATCCCAACGTCAAGCCCATGCAGCAGCATGAGTTTGTTGTAGGTTCTGACTGGGCTGTTTCTCCCACCCTGTCGTTCACCGCTCGCTACGCACGCAAGCGCCTCGACAATACGGTTGAAGATATCGGGGCCAGCGATTCGCTCGGCTTCTACATCGGCAACCCCGGACCCGGATACGGAGACGTGCTGCATCGTACTTTGTACTCCGCCGGTTTCACCGCTCCACTCTGCTCGTCGTGCCCCATTCAGCCCAAGGCAGTTCGCAACTACGATGGTCTCGAGTTGCGTGTAACCAAGAACTTCGGAAGCAAGTGGTTCGTTTCGGCCTTCTACACCTACAGCCGCCTGTATGGAAACTATCCTGGCCTGACCAGCACCAATATCTCCGATGGTAGCGGTGGTCGTCAGAGCCCGAACAACAACCGTTCGTTCGACATGCCGCAGATGCAGTTCACTGCGTACGGCAAGCCGTTCAGTGGTCCTCTTCCGACCGACCGTCCAAACACCTTCACGGCGTTCGGTTACTACCGTCAGAAGTGGTTCGCTGGCGAATCCAACATAGGCTTCTCGCAGTCGATCTATCAGGGAACGGCAGTTTCAACCTGCTGGCCTACGCTCGCGTCCACATCAAGCTGCCAGTTTGTTGAGGATCAGGGCAACTGGGTCAACCTGCACCGCGACGCTGCAAACGGCAACGTCGTTGTCGATAGCATCACTCACGGTCGGCGTACTCCAGCCTTCATTCAGACAAATGCCAATCTTTCCCACTACGTTTCGGTCAGCAAGACGCACGAGGCCCGGAAGTTTGGCGGCGAGGTCAACTTCTACAATCTCTTCAACCAGCACTCTGTGACGTCGTACTACGATCTGCCGATCACCGCGGGAACCTACCCGACGGACAAGACCAATCCTACGGGTTACGACTACAAGTCGCTCCTCGGCGGATGGGACTATGTTGCTACCAGTAACAGCGCTGGCGGTGGTCCGACGGGCGCAGCGCCTCAGCTCAAGACCGTTTCTAACCGCTACGGTCAGCCGGCTCTCTTCCAGAACGCCCGTCAGCTGCGGTTCAAGGTTGCATTTATCTTCTAACCAGAATCACAACCAACAAAAGAATGGGCGACTGCATTCGCAGTCGCCCATTCTTCTTTGTCTGGCTAACTTCTCTGGAACGTGCAGCGTTCGATAACGAAGCGCTGGCGTCTACTTCGCTGTATCGATTTTCAGATTGATATAAAACTGGTTCTTGCTGTCGAACGAACTGATGGTCTTGACGCCACTCTTCTTGCCGTTGTTCTCGGCCCAGATCTCGTAGTCGGTATTCTGCGCAAGCTGACCGAAGCGATACTCACCCTGGTCGTCGGCGATGAAGCTCTTTACCGAGAGAGAATGGCCGTCTTTTAGATAAACCACGGAACCCTTCAGCGCCGCGTTATTTTGATCGGTTACCTTACCCTGAACGATGCGTTGAACCGGGCCTCGCTGCTGCGCAACTGCGTAGGATTCGAAGGCCTCAGGAACTCCTGCTGCAAACACCATCAACGATGAAGACACCAAAGCAGCTTTACCGGCAAGCGAACGGAAAAGTATACGTTTCATACAGTCAGTATAACGATTCTCGCCCCTTTGCCCCTACTCTTCGTCCTCTTCCGCAAGGCGCGAGACGTCCTCGTCGTCGTAGCCCGCTTCCTCCACCGGGGCCAGTTCCAGCGGGTCAACCGAGACTACCTCCAACTCCGTGCCGCATTCGTCGCACTGCACCGTCTCGCCCTCGTCTACCTCATCCGAGATATCGATCGGGTTATCGCATTCAGGACAAACCATAGCCATGATGAAGCCTCCACATCTTAGGGTCTCGGCCGGCCCGCGGTCCCGAATCAGGGACCACTCCAGCGCCTCCGCTATTATTTAGCTGCTCCCCTCGGCGATACGTCAAGCACTACGATAATGACACTAACGCGTCATTCATAAAGGAAGGGTTCTCGTGAACGCAGTTCGTGCCATCGCTTTCCGCAATCTCTGTCTGGTTGTACTCGGCCTGTCCGCTCTCCCCGTCGCACATGCTCAACAGGCCATTGCGCCGGCGCCGTCAGATCCGGCAATTGCCTCTGCTCTCAGCCGCGTCTCTGCCGAGAATGTCCACGCAACGATCGAGAAGCTTACCAGTTTTAACAATCGCAGCACGCTCTCCAGCATGGAGACCGACCTCAAGCCAGGCACTGGAATCAACGCCGCCGCCGATTGTATCGAATCTGAGTTCAGACGGATATCCACTGCATGCGGCAACTGTCTCGAGGTGCGCCGCGACGAGTTCATCGAGCCTCCCCAGACCGGTCCTGGGTCGCGCATCCTTAAGCCCACGAAGCTCACGAACGTATACGCGATTTTGCGCGGTTCAGACCCTGCGCAGGCTCAGCGTATGGTACTAGTTACCGGACACTATGACTCGCGCAACACCGACGTCATGAATACGCATGATCCAGCCCCCGGCGCCAACGACGATGCCAGCGGCGTAGCCGTTTCAATCGAATGCGCGCGCGTCCTCTCCAAACTGAAATTTCAATCAAGCATTGTCTTCGTTGCTGTTGCGGGCGAAGAACAGGGCCTCAACGGTAGCCGTCATCTCGCACAACTGGCTAAGTCACAGGGGTGGCAACTCGACGCTGTGCTCAACAACGATATCGTTGGAGGAGACACTACTCCGGGGGACACGTTTCAGGACAAGACTGCTGTACGTGTCTTTTCGGAGGGCGTTCCTGCCGCAGCCACGCCGGAGCAGTCTCGAGCGCTCATCAATCTGGGAGCAGAAAATGACTCGCCCTCCCGCGAACTCGCCCGCGCCATCGCTGAGGTCGCAACGACTTATTTTCCTGCCACAATCCATCGCGCGGCGGAGGGAACTCCACCCGGCCGCGCGCACAGCAACCTCGTTCGTACAACGCCCGCGGTATTACACCCAGTGCTGGTCTTCCGTCGCGACCGCTACCTCCGCGGCGGCGACCACACCAGCTTCAACGCGGAAGGTTTTACCGCAGTCCGCATCACCGAGTGGCGTGAGAACTTCGAACACCAGCACCAGAACCTCCGCGTTGAAAACGGCAAGCAGTATGGCGACCTCATTCAGTATGTAGACTTCAACTACGTTGCCAACGTGGCTCGCCTCAACGCTGCCACGCTGGCGACACTTGCCTCCGCGCCCGGGGCACCGCAGAACGTCCATGTTGCAACCAACTCACTCGACAACGACACTGACCTCTCCTGGAACGCGCCATCCGGGGCGCCGGCCGGTACAACCTACGAGATCGTCTGGAGGCCGACCGACCAGCCGCAATGGACGATGTCGCAGAGTGCAGGCTCTGCTACCTCAATTAAGCTGCCCATCTCAAAGGACAACGTTATCTTTGCCGTTCGCTCCGTCGACGCCGCAGGCCATCGCAGCATCGCCGTCATGCCGACGCCCACTCGGCCTACCCGCAGCTTCGTCCCACCGGCAACCCCGCCGCGTCCATAGCAGGACTCCCGCAGCTATGGTGAAATAGTCTTTGGTGACTCGATAAGGATGCCGCGCTCCAGCCCCACCACGTTATCTCTTCCGCCCTTTAGCGGAGCCACGCGCAAGCTCGTTCTTTTGAATGTGGCAGCCTTCTTCGGAATGGCGATCCTGGGTTGGCTTTCGTCTTCCATCGACGGAATGCTGCAACACCATCTAATGCTGGAACCGCTGGCCGTTGTGCGTGGCCAGATTTGGCAATTGGTGACCTATTCCTTACTAAATTTCGGCATCGTTTCGATGGTCTTCGCGATGCTGACGTTATGGTTTACCGGCTCGTTGCTTGAGGGAGCCTACGGCAGCCGCTGGCTTACTGAACTCTATTGGACTTCTGTCGTCGGCGGCGCTGTCATCGCCAGCGCTATTTCCTTTACGCATCTCTTCGGACTTCGACCCGACGTAGGCGCTGTGGGCGCGTGGTCCGGCATATTTGGTCTTCTCATCGCCATCGCCATGCTCTTCGGCGACCAGGAGTTTCTCCTCTGGTTTGTCTTGCGAATCAAGGCAAAGTACATGGTTGCAATCTATATCCTCATTGCCGTTGCCGTGCTGTTGAAACAAGCAGACAGCTTTGGCGCTTTGCTTCAGCTCTGCGGAGCGTTTGCCGGGTTCCTCTTCGTACGTTTCGCTCCACGGCGAGGCTTTGCATTTGGACTTTCAGAGCGCCTATACGGGATCCGCAACGCATACTATCGCGGCAAACGCCGCCGTGCCGCACGAAAGTTCGAGGTCTACATGCGCAAGCAGAACCGCGAGGTTCACTTCGACAAAGAGGGACGGTACATCGACCCCGACGAATTGCGAAAAGATCCCAATGACAAACGCTGGATGAATTAATTTTTTGGCATCCGTTTGATGTAATTTTTCTGTTTACAGCTGAAATTCAGAGCGTGGGACCGGGCTATAATCGCAGAAACAACGAAAGCAGGGGGGCCTGCCACCAAAGCAGGCCCCCTTTTCCTTTGCATTAGCACTGAACCTTTTCCAACCCCCTATCTAGCCTTGCATGTCAACAGTCATCACAGTGGCTCAAAAGATGAGCCATGAAGGAGATTTCTATGCCACGCAAGCTCCCCATGGTGGCGCTCGCTCTTTTTACCGCGAGCTCTTTCACCCTTGCACAAACCACAGATAGTTTTTTCACCCGTTACATCATCAGACGCAGACCGCCCGTCTCTCCTACACCCGCTCCTACATCGACGGCACCGACGACGACAGATCCCGCTCCAACAGAACCGACCACAACTCCGGACCCGGCTCCGTCAACCCCAATTGCAACTACGGACCCGACTCCAACGGCTCCGGCGACAACGGAACCGCCTCCAACCACCCCGACGACCACGACTGATCCCGCTGCGACGACACCTACGACGAGCGATCCGGTTCCCACTACTCCAACGACAACGGATCCAGCTCCGACCACGCCGAGCACCACGACTGATCCGGCTCCAACTTCGACCCCGGACCCAGCTCCTGCTGCGCCGAGCACCACTACTGACCCGGCTCCGACAGCGTCGATCCCTTCGCCTCAACAGCTGGCCTGCAGTGTAATGTCCCTTGGACAGGGCGCTGGCCTCAATGGCTACCTCCCCTTCGCGGCTAATGATGCGTGGCGGCAGAACATCTCCGGCGCATCCGTCGATGGCAACTCCGACGGTTACATCAGCTACATCGGTGGCTCACACCTCTACGCAAACTTCGGTGCGGGCCTCTACGATGGTTCCCCAATCGGGATCCCGTTCACAGTGGTGAGCGGAGCGCCCTTGACCAACATCAACTACACCGACTACGGCGATCAGAGCGACCCCGGGCCAATGCCTATTCCGACCAGTACCCCGGTCGAAGGTGGGGACGATCGTCATACACTCGTTCTCGACCGCGACAATTGCTGGCTCTATGAGCTCGGCGGGGCAACCCCGCAGGGCGATGGAACCTGGAACGCCGCAGTTGGTGTTGTATGGGACCTTCTCAACGTCAACGCCCGGCCCTACCGCTGGACTTCAACTGACGCTGCGGGTCTTCCCATCTTCCCCGGCCTCGTGCGTTATGACGAAGTGGCAGCCGGTCACGTTGACCACGCAATCCGTATAACCCTGCAGCGCAGCCGCCAGGCCTTCGTTCCACCGGCTACGCACTGGGCACCTAACAACTCTAGCCCCAACGCTGCACCCATGGGAATGCGCATGCGCCTCAAGGCGGACTTCGACATCTCGTCGTACCCGCCCCAGGCCAAAGTCATTCTCACGGCCCTCAAGAACTACGGTGCGATCATGGCCGACAACGGAAGTAACATGTTCATGATCGGAGCACCCGACGACCGCTGGAACAATGACGACCTCAGCTCGCTCAAGCAGGTTCCTGCGTCAGCGTTCGAGGTTATAGCAATGCCGACGGTTTACACCTCGGCAAACGTGCCTTCTGGTCCGGCTCCCAATATCACCAGCTTCACCGCTGACAAGACCACGGTCGCGTCCGGTCAGGCTGTAACCCTCAGCTGGGCTGCCGACAACGCTTCGTACTACGTCATCTCGCCTGAGATTGGCCCTGTACGCGGCAACTCGGTTACCGTCCACCCAACCCAGACAACAACCTACACCGTTTACGCAACAAACCAGTTCGACCGCAGCACGCAGACGATCACCATCAACGTGCAATAGTCGCTAACCCAAGACGGCGAGCAGAATATAGTTTCTTCATGAAGGAACGTATTTTGCTCGCCGCTCTAACATTTGTCACGGCCGTTACGGTGCCACTTCGGGCCGAATCGTGCGAGACGCTAACAGCGAATGCGTCGCCGAAGGTTAGCATCGATGTCGCAAAGACGACACCAGTCGGCGGACTCGTCCTGCCATCTGGCACTGAGAAGCTCCCTCAGCTTCCAGCCTTCTGTCGAGTCGCAGTGACACTCAGGCCCACTTCGGATTCCAACATTCATGCGGAGATATGGCTTCCCTCCGTCGGCTGGAATGGCAAGTTCATGGCCGTCGGCAGCGGCGGTTGGGGAGGGTCCATCGCCTACAGTGCAATGGCACAGGCTCTCAGCCGCGGCTACGCAACAGCTGCCACAGATGACGGACACTCCGGGTCCAGTGCCAGCTTCATTCCTGGTCATCCGGAAAAGTTCATTGATTTTGCCTATCGCGCGGAACACGAAACCACCGTCGTCGCCAAGGCGTTGATTCGCGCCTTCTATGGAAGCACACCGCGTTACTCCTACTGGAACGGATGTTCCGGAGGAGGCCGCGAGGGACTGCTGCAGGCGTACCGCTACCCTGATGAGTTCGATGGCATCATTGCAGGCGATCCGGCAGATATGCGCCGTAACGCTTGGGGACTTTGGTTGGCTAACGCGACCTTCAAAAGTCCGCAGGATTACATCCCACCCGCGAAGTATCCGATGATCCATCGCCATGTGCTCGACGCATGCGACGCGAAAGACGGTTTGAAGGACGATCTGATCGAAGATCCGACAAGATGCAGCGTCGATTTTAAAGCACTTACCTGTAAGGGCGCGGAGACAGCCGACTGTCTGACCCCCCGACAGGTGAAGACCGCCGAAACCATCATCAGCCCTATGCGAGACTCCAGTGGAAAGCAGCTCTTTCCCAGACTTGAGCCCGGCACCGAGCTGCGCTGGTCGCGCGTCGCCGGCGGTCCTGAACCTGCCGATCTCTTCTACGACCAGTTTCGCTACGTGGTCTACAACAACCCTAGCTGGGATTGGCGCAGCTTTGATGTGGATCGCGATACAGCAAAGGCAGCAGCGGCCAATAGAGACATCGATACACTCGATCCGCACCTCGAAGCATTTGCGAAACGTGGCGGCAAGTTGTTGCTCTATCACGGCTGGGCCGATCAGCAGGTGGCTCCGGGCTCTACGGTTGAGTTCTATCAATCGGTGCTCGATGCAAACCGCGACGCCGGCTCAGAGTGGGTGACGCTGTTCATGATGCCAGGCATGGCGCACTGCTCCGGTGGCGAAGGCCCGGATAGCTTCGACAAGAGTAAGGTAATCGAAGATTGGGTTGAGCGCGGCAAGGCACCATCTGGGATCGTCGCTGCACATCACACTGCGGGTAAGGTCGATCGCACACGACCGCTGTGTCCGTACCCGCAAATCGCCAAGTACAAGGGCAGTGGAAGCATCGATGATGCAGCGAACTTCACCTGCTCGGCGAAGTAATATCGAGACGCTGAAATGAAGTCCTTAGCTTCGCCCCGAAATCTTCAGGTGCAGTTCCTTAAGTTGCTGCTCAGTCGCATGACTGGGAGCATCGACCATCAGGTCGATCGCCTTCGCGGTCTTCGGGAAAGCGATCACCTCGCGCAGGCTCTGGGCCCCGGCAAGAATCATCACGATGCGGTCCAGCCCCAGCGCAATTCCGCCATGCGGAGGCGTGCCATACTCCAGAGCATCCAGGAAGAACCCGAACCGTTCCTTCGCCTCTCCATCGCTCATACCCAGCGAGCGGAAGATCTCTGCCTGCACATCCTGCCGGTGGATACGGATCGATCCTGAGCCCAACTCGGTGCCGTTCAGCACAATGTCATATGCCAGCGCGCGCACTGCGCCCTTGTCGTTGAAGAGCGCACCCGACTTGATGTCGTCCTCGTGTGGCGAGGTAAACGGATGGTGCGCCGCGTTCCACACCTTCGTCTCCTCATCCCACTCGTACATGGGAAAGTCGGTAACCCAGAGAAACTTGTAGTCCTCTGCGGTGCCGGTTTGGGTAAAGCGCCCATGCTTGTCCGCGAACTTCTGCGCCAGCTGTAGCCGCAGCGCGCCCACCCGCTTGAAGATCCACTGCGGATCGTAGTTCCACTTCTCCGGCGTCCCCAGCTTCGGTGTAATGACCACGACGAGATCGTCGGGAGTCACGCCATTCTCGAGCGTCGGCTCCGCTGCCAGCTTCGCTTCGATAGCATTCGCCAGCGGAGCGAAAGCCTCGTTCGTCTTCAAGCGCGATACGTCCAGCGAATCCAGCCCGGACTCGCCGAACGTCTTGCGGATCTCATCCACCAGACCGCGCCGCTGCGTTCCGCTCAGCCCACCGGCCTTTGGAATCACGAATCCCAGCACCGGCAGCTTCTGCTCGATCTTCAACTGCTCGCGTAGCTCTGATGTCAGCTCCTCGGTCAGGTCGGTCAGCGCAGGCAGTCGCATGTCTGGCTTATCGATCCCGTATCGCCGAATCGCCTCGTCATACGACATCTGGATAAACGGCGCCGTCAACGAAATCCCCGCCGTCTTGAACGCCGCCGTCAGGAAGCCCTCGACCACGCGGAAGACCGTTGCTTGCTGCGGAAACGTCATCTCCAGGTCGATCTGCGTGAACTCCGGCTGCCGGTCCGCGCGAAGGTCCTCATCACGGAAGCATCGCGCCACCTGGAAGTACCGATCGAATCCCGAGATCATCAGGATCTGCTTAAAGATCTGCGGCGACTGCGGCAGCGCATAAAAATCTCCGGGATGTACGCGGCTCGGTACCAGGTAGTCACGCGCGCCCTCGGGGGTCGAACGCGTCATAAACGGAGTCTCGATCTCCAGGAAGCCGTTCGCCGAAAGATACTCGCGAATCGCCCGCGTGACATTGTGCCGAGTCAGAAAATTCTTCTGCATCTGCTCACGACGCAGATCCAGATAACGGTACTTCAGCCGTACCTCTTCGTTCGCAATCGCATCCTCGGCCGGCGAGAAGGGAGGCGTCTTCGCCTCGTTCAGCAGCAGTAGCTCCTTTGCCACGACCTCAATCGCGCCCGTAGGCATATTCGGGTTCTGCAGACCTTCGCCACGCTGCCGAACGTGCCCCTTTACCGCGACCACGTACTCCGACCGCGCCGCCTCCGCCTTGGCATGTGCCGCGCCCGAGATCTCTTTATCCAGCACCACCTGGGTGATGCCCGTACGGTCGCGTACGTCCAGAAAGATAAGGTTGCCGTGGTCCCGGCGCCGGTTCACCCAGCCCATCAGAACCACATCCTGCCCATCCTGCTCCACACGGAGCTCGCCGCACCGGTGGGTGCGTTGTAAGTTGCCTAAAAAGTCGAGAGTCACAGTCTTTCTATTGTACGAACTTCAGGCCAAATCGCTAAATCCGCTCCGCATGAGCCCGAATGTAATCATCCATCGCATGGTCCGGACCGATGTAGTGAAACTCCTCGGCGTACTCCAGCCCATACTTCGCGCCTGTGCGTTTGTCTCGCTCGATAAAGGCCACCTGGATGAAGGCGTCGTTCGCCGCCTCCTGGCCTCCGGCAAATGCCGCTACCTTGAGCCCCCGTGCCTTCAGCGAATCGTTTGTGCTCTTTACCATGTTCGTGATCATCGTCCGGCACGCTGCAATGTACGTCGCCTTCTGCTTGATCGTCGGCCCAATATCCACAATGCGATTCACCAGCTGAGGCCCCCGCGCGAAGTAATACTTCTCCATCACCGCGTGCACCTTCAGCCCTGCGTCGAACTGCTCTGGAAAATCCAGATGGTCGGCTGACATCCAGCACGCAGCCTCTACCGCCTGCGCCGTCACGTAGTGGTCAGGATTCTCCTCATAGTGCCCCCACGGGTCGTAACTCAACACCGTGTCCACCTTCAGCAGGCGAAACAGAAACATCAGGCGAACGCGAATCTCCATGCGTGAAACGTCATCCAGCCCATGGTTGCGATAGTGCAGGTCGTACTTCTTCTTCAACCCAGCCACCTCGACAAACCGCGCCGCATCCTGCTCGTTCGCCAGCACCGTCTCACCCAGCGTCAGGTTGTACGAGTCCTTCTCGTCGTTGCTCACGCGGATGAAGTAGCCGATAAAACCCTCGTTCAGCAGCTTCGCAATTGTCCCCCCTGCAAAGATCGGTCCATCGTCCAGGTGCGGCGTAATCAGCGCGAAGACCTTGCCCCTACCAGGCTGATCGGGATTCGCCCGCTCGATCACCGGCTGTGGCGCGGCGGTCTGCGCTACGTTCGCGCCGTGCGCCGCCCCAGTCAGACCGGCCGCTGCAGCCATCTTGAAGAACCCTCTTCGCTCCATTGAGAAACTCCAACCAATCGAGATCTAACTTTTCAACGCGCCAACCAACTCCGCCCTCGCGACCTTCACCTGCTCGCCCGCAGCGAAGTCCTTCACGGTAAACAGGCCGCTCGAAACCTCATCCTCGCCCACAATCACCATCTTCCGAGCCAGCTTATCCGCCGCCTCGAACGACTTCTTCAGCCGGAAGCTGCCCTCCCCGACCTCAATCGTCAGCCCCGCTGCGCGCAGCTCCTGCGCCAGCTTCAACGCCGCAGGATTCTGTCCCAACCCCATCGGCGCGATAAACGCATCCAGCTTCTTCGCCTCGACCTCCTTTGCCTGCGCCTGCAACGTCAGAATCAGCCTATCCTCGCCGATGGCAAACCCGATCCCGGGAGCCTTCGGCCCACCCAGCATCTCGCTCAGCCCGTCGTAGCGGCCGCCGCCCAGCAGAGCATTCTGCGTGCCCAGCCCGCTACCGTCCGGAACCGTAAACTCGAAGGTCGTCCGCGTATAGTAGTCCAGCCCTCGCACCAGCCGCGGCTCTTCAAAATACGGGACCCCGCACGCATTCAGCGCCGCCTTCACCTGCTCGAAGTGCGTCCGCGATTCCTCGCTCCAGAACTCCGAGATCTTTGGCAGAGCGTTAATGATCTCCTGGTCCGCCTCTTCTTTCGAGTCCAGCACACGCAGCGGATTCGTCTCCGCGCGCCGCTGATTGTCCTCGCAAAGCTTATACTTCACCGGCTGCAACGCCGAACGCAGAGCCGCGCTGTAACGCGCGCGATCCTCCGCCGACCCCACCGAGTTCAGCGCCAGCCGCCAGCCGCGAATCCCCAGTTCGTTCAGGAGAGTCGCAAGCATCTCCAGCACCTCGGCATCCCGCAGCGCCGAATCCGACCCCGACCACGGAGGCCCCAGAACCTCCGCTCCGATCTGCCAGAACTGCCGGTACCGCCCACGCTGCGGACGCTCGCGCCGAAACTGCGGCCCGATATAAAACAGCTTCTCCAGCATGCCCGTCTCGGCCATCTTGTGCTCGATGTACGCCCGCACCACGCCGGCCGTGTTTTCAGGCCGCAGCGTAAGGCTTTGGCCCTTGTCACTCTCTGCCCGGCCGCGGTCCTCCCACGTGTACATCTCCTTCGCGACGATGTCCGTCTCCTCGCCCACCCCGCGAGCAAACAGCTCCGTCACCTCAAACACAGGTGTCCGTATCTCGCCAAACCCATACCGCGCGAAGACGCTCCGCGCCACTGCCTCTACGTGATTCCAAAGTGCGGTCTCAGGCGGAAGAAGATCCCGAGTCCCGCGTACTGCCTTGATATTTGCCATCCGTTCCAGTGTAGCGAAATTCTGTGATCGCTAACTG
>Ga0163163_10002234_pt1 | contig 16305 bp, 15 predicted proteins | sample S65metaG_FD_119766 | JGI IMG/M metagenome (GOLD analysis project Ga0163163, IMG submission 119766) | Switchgrass rhizosphere microbial communities from Kellogg Biological Station, Michigan, USA - S6-5 metaG | ecosystem: Host-associated > Plants > Roots > Rhizosphere > Soil | place: USA... | reverse complement strand
CGAGATGCTGATGCGCATGTATATGCGCTGGTGCGAGCGAAAGGGCTTTGAGACAGTACTGAACGATTACCAGGCCGGTGAAGAAGCCGGCATCAAATCGGCAACATTCTCCATCACGGGCGAGTATGCCTACGGATTGATGACCAGCGAAATCGGCGTGCACCGGTTGGTGCGGATTTCGCCGTTCGACCAGGCCGCGCGACGCCATACGTCGTTCGCGAGCGTTTTCGTATCGCCGGAAATCGACGACACGATTGATGTAGTGGTGAAGCCGGAAGACATTCGCATCGATACCTTCCGTTCGGGCGGTAAAGGCGGACAGCACGTTAATACGACGGACTCAGCTGTCCGGATCACGCACTTCCCTACGGGAATCGTGGTGAGCTGTCAGAACGAACGCTCACAACATAAGAATCGCGAACGCGCATTCAAAATCCTGCGCTCGAAGATTTACGAATACGAGCTTGAGAAGAAGAAAGAAGTCTCGAAGAAGATCGAAGACTCGAAACTGGATATCGATTTCGGATCGCAAATTCGATCGTACGTGCTGCAACCCTACCGGATGATCAAGGATCATCGAACGAAGTTCGAGGTCGGCGATGTGGACCGGGTGCTGGAAGGCGATATCGACGGTTTCATCCGGGCGTATCTGTTGATGCGGCGATCGGAGCAGCGAGGACAAGGCGAGGCGGCAGCTTCCTAACTGCGGCGGAGTCAGGTTGTTTAGGTATCTCAGTGGCGACTGTCAGCCAACCCGGTGATTGGGCGAATGTTCGAAGGAAGGCCCTTGTTCGCGGACGCCGCCTGGAATACCTGACGATCGTTTGGAACTCGCTCGAGGCGCTCGTCTCGATTTTCGCGGGAGCAATTGCGGGGAGCATTGCACTAGTTGGCTTTGGGTTGGATTCCGTCATTGAGACTTCGTCAGGATTCGCGCTCCTGTGGCGACTCAATCACTCCAATGAGCGTACGCCGGAGAGGCGCGAGAGGGCTGAACGGATTTCGCTGCGGATCGTAGGAGTAAGTTTTCTCGCGCTGGCGGCGTATGTTGGCTTCGAGGCGGGGCGGGATCTCTGGTACAAATCGGCGCCGGAGCACAGCGTTCCGGGCATCGTGATTGCAACTCTTTCCCTTATAGCGATGCCGCTCCTGGCGCGTGCCAAGCGCAAAGTTGCGCAGACCCTGAACAGCAGCGCATTGAAGGCCGATTCTCGACAGACGGATATCTGTGCGTATCTCTCGGCGATCCTCCTGGGAGGTTTGCTTCTGAATCTCCTGCTTGGATGGTGGTGGGCCGACCCGGTGGCCGGGCTTATCATGGTGCCGATCATCGCCCGTGAGGGCGTGGAAGCACTGCGCGGCGATGCGTGCGCGTGTAATGAAGGTTTGGAAATGCTCGACGCAAGCTGTGGTGATAACTGCTGTGACGACGATAATCCGAGCGGCTGTTGATAACGATGGAAGCGCGACACCTGAGTCCAAAGTTCGAAGAGGCCTTCCGCCTGGCGTTTGATCTCCATCAAACCAAGGGCAAGCAGGGAAGGAAAGGGAAGGATACCCCTTACGTCTCCCACCTGATGGCAGTGTCCTCGCTGGTGTTGGAATACGGCGGCTCGGAAGAGGAAGCGATCGCCGCATTGCTGCACGATGCCGTGGAGGACCAGGGCGGATCGGATACGTTGCGGTTGATCGAGCAACGGTTTGGACCGCAGGTAGCGAAGATCGTCGGCGATTGCAGCGATTGTGACGGCGAGCCCAAGCCGCCCTGGCTTGAGCGCAAAGCGAAATACATCGCGCATATCCCGCACGTAGCTCCGAGTAGCCGGATCGTTTCACTGGCAGATAAGATTCATAACGCCGGGACCATCCTTCGGGATGTTCGCGAGCATGGAGTCAAAACGTTCGAGCGTTTCAATGGAAAGCGCGATGGTACGTTGTGGTATTACGACTCGCTTGCAAGGATATTCCTGGCACAGAGGCCTGACGAGATGGCGAAGGAATTGAACCGCATCGTAGATGATCTCTACATGGCGGCAGAAATCGAAAGACCGCAAGAACTCAAGGTCCCGGAGAACTGAAAATGACCCGGATGCTCGACATGATCAAGCAGTCCACGGTCCCGGCGAACCTGATGCGGACCGCTGCTAAGGGAGCGCTCGCACTCCCGCCGGCCGAGATGGTCGAGATATTGGTCCATTTGTCTCATCACGCGGTAGTTGGCGAGCAGGCTCGGATGACGCTTGCCGGATGGGATGTGAAGCAGGCTGAAGCCATCGCCGCCGATCCCGCCACCCCAGTGGAAGTTCTCGAGTATTTGGTCGACCCGAAGAACCTTAGACCTCAGCTGTTCATGCCCTTGCTCGAGAACACCTCCGTTCCAGAGATTCGACTGCAGGAGATCGGGGAGGCTGCTTCTCGCGACATGGCGAAGATCATGCTTTCCAGCGCGAGAGTGCGATCTTCCGAGAAGATACTCCGATCGCTGGAAGCGAACCCGCATCTGACGGGCGCAGAGCACGAAACAATCAAGTCGGCACTTTCGGGAAGTTCCGTGCCAGAGCAGGGTCCCTTGGAAGACTTTGCGGAAACGCCTGAGATGCGGGAGTTTCTGGAGAAGCACGCGAGCGAGATCGAGGCGGAACAGAATCGTGAATTCGAATTGTTTCGCGACGAAGGGGTCGAGAGTGACGAGCTGGATGATCTTCTCGGGTTGGCGCGACTGGATTGGAAAGACGAACAGGCCACGCACAAGCCGGCCGACAAGCACGTACATCCGGAAGAGGAGAAAAAGCTCTCCACACTTCAGAAGCTAGCGCGCATGACTGTGGGTGAGCGAGTGCAGGCTGCGATGAAGGGAAATAAGGACCAGCGCTTCATCCTGATACGCGATGGCTCCAAGGTGGTCGCGCTTGCCGTACTGGAGTCTCCCAAGGTCACCGACACAGAAGCGGAGATGTTTGCCGGGATGAAGAACGTTCAGGAGGCGGTACTGCGAGGCATTGCAGCCAAGCGCAAGTACATGAAGAATTATGCGGTTATTCGCGCATTGCTGAACAATCCTCGCGTTCCGGTGGATGTCAGCCTGCCCTTGTTGCCGCATCTTCTCTCGATGGATTTGAAGCATCTCTCCATGAACAAAAATGTCAGTGAACTACTTCGGAAGCTGGCATTGAAGATGTTCCGCGACAAGAATGAATCGCGGAAAAGGGACTGATCCCGGCGTTGGACGCTCACCACTGGCGAACTATTGAAACTATTCTGCCGTTTGACCCTTCTAAGTTCATCTAACATCGGCGCGCTCGTCCGGATACTTTGCGAGGGAGTTTTCCATGTCTGATTCACAGATCAAAGAAGTTTTAGAAAATGCTAAAACGATCGCGGTTGTCGGACTGGCGAGTAGTCCATTGCGTCCCAGTTACGGAGTCTCGGCGTACATGCAGCAGCAAGGTTACCGAATCATTCCGGTGAACCCGACGATTTCTGACGCCCTTGGTGAGAAGGCATACGCTTCACTTCGAGACATTCCTAAAGACATCAAGATCGATATCGTCGATGTGTTTCGCAGGCCTGACGCCGTACCGGACGTCGTGGACGAAGTCCTGGAACTCAACTTACCCATGCTGTGGTTGCAGGAGACGGTCGTGCACGAAGCTGCTGCGGAGAAAGCGCGCAAAGCAGGAGTGTTTGTCGTCATGGACAAGTGCATCCTGAAAGAGCATCGCAGGCTGGTTCGCTAGGACTTGTTTACTCAGACTTGTCTGGCTTTCGACGAATAGCCTTCAACTTCCTTATTTCCTGCAGGCGCTCACGGATTCGTGCTTCCAGTCCGTCATTCGTCGGATGATAGTAGGTGCGGCCCTTCAAGTTGTCGGGGAGACATTGCATGTCCGCTACCTTTTCGTCCAGGTTGTGAGCGTATTCGTATCCCTCGCCGTAACCAATGTTTTTCATTAATCGCGTAGGCGCGTTTCTGAGGTGCAGAGGCACGGGGTCAGAGGCCGTCTCTTGTACGTCGCGCTGAACCGCCCCATAAGCTGTGTACAGCGCGTTCGACTTGGGGGCGACGGCGAGGTACACCACGGCCTGCGCCAGGGCCAAATTGCCTTCTGGCATGCCGAGAAAATCCACGGCATCGCGAGCGGCAATCGTTAGTTCGAGCGCGCGAGGATCGGCCAGACCGATGTCCTCCACAGCCATGCGGACAATGCGACAGGCGAGGTAGAGCGGGTCTTCACCCGATTCGATCATGCGGCCCAGCCAATAGAGAGACGCGTCGGGGTCGCTGTTTCGAACCGACTTGTGCAGTGCCGAGATCAGGTTGTAGTGCTCTTCGCCTGATTTGTCATAGCGAAGCACGCGTTTCTGCAGAGCATCCTGCACAATCGCGTCGGTGATGGTTCCGCCATTGGCACCACCATTCGCTTCGACAGCGAGAGTGGAGGCGATCTCCAGAACGTTGTAGGCGTTGCGAGCGTCACCGCTTGCGTATGCGGCAATTCGCGCGAGGGCGGTATCTTCGGCGCTCACTTCCAACCACCCCAGTCCGCGATCCTGGTCGGCCAGTGCTCGACGAAGCAACTCGACAATCTGCTCTTCCGTCAGTTGATTGAGGGTGTAGACACGGCTTCGAGACAGTAATGCCGAGATGATCTCGAAGGATGGATTCTCGGTGGTAGCGCCGATCAAGCGAATGTTTCCCCGTTCTACATGTGGAAGAAACGCGTCCTGCTGAGCCTTGTTGAATCGATGAATTTCATCGACGAAAACAATCGTCCGGGTTCCATACTGGCGAGCCTTTTCGGCATCTGCCATAACCTGCTTGATTTCCTTGATTCCAGACAGGACAGCCGAAAATTCGATGAAATCAGCCTTGGTGCGCTTGGCGATGATCTGGGCCAGTGTCGTCTTACCCACACCCGGAGGACCCCAGAAAATAATCGAGCCCGTGTCGTCGCGCTCAATCTGCACGCGTAACGACTTGCCCGGACCGAGAATGTGCTCCTGGCCGACGAACTCATCGAGATCGCGTGGCCGCATGCGATCCGCGAGAGGCCGGGTTCGATCGAGCGATTCGTCGGACGGTAGTGGGTTAAAGAGACTCACGAGTGAACCCTTTCACCACAGAGACACAGAGGCACCGAGGGATTCAATCGATCGAGACAAAATACATCTTCCGAAGTTGTTACAAAAATTCTCATCCTACCGTGACCTCTGCCGCTCACACTCGTAAAGCACTACGGAGGCAGCGATGCCGGCGTTCAGGGATTCGACCTTGAGTGCGTGCGGAACCCGGATAACCTGGTCGGCTTCTTTCAGTAATTCACGCGGAACTCCAGCGCCCTCGTTGCCAATGATAATCGCGAGTGGGCCGGTGAGGTCTGCTTCCTGCACAGGGACGCTCTTGTGCGAAGAAGTTGCGAGGATGCGAATCCCACGCGCGCGCAGGGCCGCGATCGCGGCAGCTCCGGCTGTGCGAGCCACAGGTAATCGGAAGATTGACCCTGCCGAACCACGGGCGACCTTCGGATTGAAGGGATTCACGGTGCCCTCGGCGGCAATCAGTCCTGTGGCACTAAAAGCTTCCGCCGATCGAATTATGGTGCCAAGATTGCCGGGATCCTGGAGCCCAGCAGCGATGATGATGAGTGGTTCAATCACCCGCACGAGGTCATCGAGAGAATGCTGTTTCAGGCGGACAAGAGCAGCGATACCTTGCGGCGCTTCGGTCGTTACGGCGCTTCGGAAGATGTCGTCCGGGAGCAGAAGCGTTTCGGTGTGGCTTCCGAGTTGAGGGAGAAGACGAGTAGCGCGCTCGCGGCCGGACTCGCTGATGAACACGGCGCTCAGGCGAAGACCGCTCCGAATCGCCTCTTCGACCAGTTTGATACCCTCTATAGCGCACTCACCGCCAGCGGCCAAGTCTCCGTTGTGAAATGCGGAGCGAAGCTCTTTGACAAAACTGTTTTGTCGGCTTTCGATCAATCGGAGACGGTCTGGCTCGGTCATGTTGGAGGTATCGTGCCGGAAACGCTTTCCCGCTACATCATACCGCGCGGTATCGTCACAGCAGCCAAATCCGTGATTCCGACAGCAACGTCGGTAGGTCGCTCCGTTAGAACAAGGGGTCTCGAGTGCACTGTCCTTGCGGCGAACCCTTGGGTATGTTAGCTTTTGCCTTCGAACCTCGGATACTCAAAAAGGAAGCCACGGGTGCGTCCCGAAATATTAAAAATTAATCCCGAAACCCCTGATCCTTCGCTGATCGCCTATTGTGCTGAGCAGATCAAGCAGGGAAACGTACTGGGCATGCCGACCGATACTTTCTACGGACTCGCCACAGATCCATTCAACTTACGAGCCGTGGACAAGGTTTATGAGATCAAGAGCCGCAATAGACATAAGCCGCTCTCGCTGTTGATCGAAAGCGTCGACCAGGCCGAGCACCTTTCTGATTCACTTCCTGACGAGTTTCATATCCTGGCCGAAAAGTTCTGGCCAGGACCGCTGACCATCATCGTAAAAGCCGCGTCGCGACTGCCTTTGAAGGTGACAGCGAATACCGGAAACATCGCCATTCGCATTCCGCAAGCCGAGATTCCACTTCAGATCATTCGCGCTGCAGGGCTTCCGATCACCGCTACATCGGCAAATCTACATGGCAAAACGGAATGTACGACTGCTGACGGGGTCCGCGAGCAATTACAGGAGCGCGTACCGCTGATCGTCGACGGTGGTACCTCGCCACGCACTACCTACACCACCATCGTGAACCTCAATGAAAGAGGGATGAAGTACAAGATCATGCGTGTGGGCGCGGTGCCGGAGCACGAAATTGAGGACCTTCTCGGCGACCAATGAGTGAGAGGGACAGCACCGGGCTGACAGCCAGAGAGCCCAGCCGGTTTCGCCGGATAGTCTACTTCGCTTTCGCCGGTCTCTTGCTCTTCTACGGAATATCCTGCATTCGAATCGCCCGTCAGTCGGAGAAGGATGAGGCTCAACCCGCCGATGTAATTGTGGTTTTTGGGGCAGCCGAATATGCGGGGCGCCCGTCTCCCATCTTTCGTGCCCGCCTGGACCATGCCTACGGTCTCTTCGAGAAGAAACTAGCGCCGATCGTCATCGTTTCTGGCGGAGCAGGCAATGATCCAAAGTTCACAGAGGGAGGCGTCGGAAGAGACTATCTGATGTCGAAAGGCATTGGCGACCGTCATCTGATCGCTGAAACCCAGGGCGACAATACCTCCGAATCTTCAGAGCGGGTGGCCGTCATCATGCGGGCAAACGGCTGGCATACCGCCGTCGCAGTGAGCGATGGATATCATCTTTTCCGGATCAAGCGGATGATGGCACGCCAGGGAATGAAGGCGTACGCGTCTCCAAGGGCACAAGACATCAAGGTGAGCACGGGCTCGAAGATCCTCACGGTCATGCGGGAAGCCCTCAGCTATATGCTCTGGACGTTCCACATCACATAGGCATGTGACTCGATTCGTTTCGAAACCAACTTGAGAACGCTAAGATCGGTTCACCTGGCTAGCTCAGGAACGAGGGAGTATTCATGTCGAATAAAGCAGGCATGCCCGCGCCACAAACGGGCATCTATTGGTGCAGCGTTTGCAAGACTCCGGCGAAGTTTCAAGAGGGAGACACGCTGCCTGCGTGCAAGAATCTGTGTGGGCGGGGTCACTGGGAATTCGTGAAGGTGCTGGAAACGGTGAAGTAAAGCAGGTCAAAAAGTCTAACCGGCACGTTTCCGTGCCGGTCACAGTGGACTTAGTCCGGCGCCTCCCCGAAGGTACCGCACTAAGAACGAATCCAATCTAGCCGCCCGACTCAAATCCAGTTTACTTTTTTTATTTCTGTTCCGTTTTTGGAACAGACTGCTCAATTGCCCCACTTTGGGATGGAATCTCCCGCTGGAGAGCGAAACTGAATGACAGCGGGTTCAAGCCGTTGTAATCGACCTTTCGCTGCTGGGAGGTGAAGCCAGCCCGCTCGGCTGTCACTTTGCACCCTTCGCATGGCCGGTCGTCGGGAATCGAATACTTGCCGTCTTTCCTGGTCTCAAACGACCCCAGGGCCTTTCCAGTCGCGTCAATGAGCGTGATCCTGACGCGGGCAATGGGCCATCCCTCGGTGTCGGTGATGACGCCGCGAATTTCGCCGCGCGGCTGCAGGCCTTCCGGGGCATAAGCCCGCATCGAGTAGCCGGGACCCCTTAGCGGTCGACCGCCAGTCTGTGCCGTGACTTGCTCGTGTTCCACTGCCAGAACACCGTTTACGAAAACGTATTCAATCCCCGTCGAAATCTGCGAGGAACTCTCGAAGGTTGCCCGATCGGCGACGGTGTCAGGATTGAAAATCGTGATGTCGGCAAAATAATCAGGGCGAAGGAGCCCGCGACGCTCGAGCCGGACTCGCTGGGCCGGCAGGGAAGTAAACTTCCGGATTGCATCTTCGAGGCGGAGTAGTTTCTCCTCACGAACGTACTTACCAAGAATGCGAGTGAAGCTGCCGTATCCCCGGGGATGGCCGCCGAATTGAGCAAGCGGTCCGTCCGGCGCAACGCCGCCGAAATCAGTACCCACACTGACCCAGGGCTGCTTCAGGGCAAATCTGACATCATCTTCACTCATGCTGAAGTAGACGGCGCCCGTGTTGTCGTGGTCAGCGATCACTATGTCCATTAAAGCGTCGAGCGGGTCCTTGTTTTCAGCGGAGGCGATTTCGGAGAGACGCTTTCCCTGGTATTTCTTCTGGAGCTCAGGATTCAGGCACGAGGTAACGAGAATGCCTTGGGCGCCGCCAACGCCGCGAAACATATTCTCGAAGCCGCCGCCGTTCTGCTTGCTGATTTCATCGCGAATGGCGGCTCGTTGGGCTGGATCTTTCAGTCGATCGATAAATGCATCGGTGCCGCCCGAATGGAATTTGGGTGGTATCGGCGCGCTCAGAGAGGTGGCAGAGGCGATATAAGGGTACTGATCGGCGGTGACGTCGAGCCCGGAGGCCCTTGCCTGCTCGATCGCGGCAATCACCTTGGGCATGTTGCCCCAATTCTCTTTGCCGGATGACTTGAGGTGAAATATCTCGACGGGAATCTTGGCTTCCCGGCCGATCCGGAAGGTCTCCTCCAAGGCTTCGAATTCCTGCGCGCCCTCATTACGCATGTGAGTTGCGTAAACGCCGCCATGAGCGGCTGCGGCCTTTGCCAGTGCGATCAACTCCTCGGTGCTGGCATAGTTGTCGGGCGCATAGATCAAGGAAGAGGAGACGCCCATGGCACCGTCGCCCATCGCGTCTTCGACGATCTCCTGCATTGCTTTGATCTCATCAGGCGATGCGGCTCGATTGTCGCCGCCGATCACCATCTTCCGGACTTGCCCGGCGCCCACGTAGGTTCCCAGGTTTACGCCCATCCCCTGCTGAATCATGCGTTGAAAATATTCATCCAGCGAAAGCCAATCGGGAACGATATGGAAGGTGTTGTAGAAGTCCATGCTTCCGCCGCGGGCGCGGTCGTTGGTCGGAGCGATCGAAGATCCTTCTCCTGTGATTTCGGTGGTAATGCCTTGCGTAAGTTTGCTGACTGCACGCTTGTCAACCAGCATGTTGTCTTCGGATTGTCCCAGCATGTCGATGAAACCGGGGGCGACGATGAGCCCCGAGGCATCGATGGTTCGCTTTGCCTTGACGTCGGGGGCGGCTGCACCGATGAATGTGATTCGATCTCCGATGACTCCGACGTCCGCGCGAAACCATGGATTGCCGGAGCCGTCGATCACGCGACCATTGCGAACAAGGACGTCGTAGTCCTGGGAGAAAGCAAAGGTTGAGAGAAGAAGAATGACGAGAGCAAAGCAGGAACGGTAAAGTCGCATGCCTGTTTCGAACACCTCTGGTGGAATTTCGAAAATCTGCTTACGACATCAAGAACAAGCCGTAGGCTAGCGTCACGGCAGCTGCAAAAACGGTACTGAGAAAGTTCACGGCATCGTTACCAAGACGTCCGGGCCGTTGCAACGTTGCACCCAAGAGGCTGTCGAAGAGCATGCCCACGAAGCCTGCAAGCGCCACGGACAACAACCAGCCCTCCGGGATCACCGAAAACGAGGAAGCTACTGCAGCGACGAGAAGGGCGGCAGCAGCTCCGGCTAAAGAACCGGGTGCAGTGATACCACCATCGGTACCTGCGGTCACCGAATTGAAAGTGGTGATGAGATAGGCGCGACGACCGGCGGCCTGTCCGATTTCGCTCGATACGGTATCAGCCGCAGCTTCGCAAAGCGCAGCCGTCATTGCGGCAAGTAAGAGTGGTGCTGTTCTCGGATAGAAGATGGCTGGGAATGCCGATAATCCGGCGGCGCTCAAGTTGGCCAGGACTTGGGAACCACGGCGACCCTCCCGACGTTCGGCGATCCCTAACGCAAGTTTTCGATGCAGGCCAAAGCGGGTCGCAAAAAGTGTCAGCACAAACACTGTCAGGACTGTAAGGAAACCGCCGATTCCCGCGGCAAGACAGATCGCGAACGTCACGACGGATCCAGCGAGTGCTCCGCGAGCCGTAACTCCACGCATTCCCCAGGCAACCAAGCCGAACGCCAGGGTTATCCCAAGTGCGGGCAGGGACCGCCAAATCGAAACAGGCCAACCGGATGGACCAGCCCACATCGCATTAACCAGATTAATAGTCAGGGTCATTCCGTTTAAGTGTGGCGGCACATGTTCCGGTGCTGCGCATCCTAACAGAATGAACTTGCCCGGGGCGAGTGCTCACAGACGCCCAGACAGGATCCTCTATGCCAGCATCGGTTTGGACCGGTTATCTCACCTTCGGCTTAATTTCCATGCCCGTTCGCCTTTTCTCGGGCGCGCGTGGAGAACACGTTTCGTTCCATATGCTTCATCGGAAAGATCTCTCCCGGGTGAAGCAACAACTCTGGTGCCCTGTGGACGAAGAGGTCATCGAGCGGAGCGACACCGTGAAAGGGTATGAGTACCGCAAGGGCGAGTACGTGGTAATAGAGCCCGAAGAGATCAAGAAAATTGAACCGCGCACGGCGAAGGCAATGGAGATACTGGAGTTCGTCCCATCTGACGAAGTCGACCCGATCTATTTCGAATCCTCGTACTACCTGATGCCTGAAGAGGCCGGCAAGCGCCCGTATGCGCTCTTAACTCGAGCGATGGAACAAACGAATTATTTGGCGATCGCGAAGCTGACCATGCACAACCGCGAATACACCGTGATCCTTCGTCCGCGCGAAGATGGTCTTATGCTGCACACGATGTATTACCAGGATGAGGTCCGGCAGATCGAAAACTTCGGTACAGACAAAGTGGAATTGAAGGATGCCGAGGTTAAGGTGGCCCACCAGTTAATTGAGGCCCTGGCGGCAAAGTTTGAGCCGGAAAAGTATCACGACACGTTTCAGGATAACCTCAAGGAACTGATCAAGGCGAGACTCGAAGGCAAAGAGGTGGAAGCCGTCGAGAAGCCCAAGAAAATGGAGCCGGTGACGGATCTGATGTCCGCCCTCAAAATGAGCCTGGACAAGATGGAGAAGAAGGGTCCTCAGCGCGTGGAGAGAGTAGAAGAGGGTACTCGGACTCATGCTGTGGCTAAGAAATCTACTACAAAGGGAAGAGGTAAGAAGGGCAAGGTAGCCTGAGTTTGGCGTGAGCACCTCCTTCCATTTACAATAGCGGTTTCCCGTTCGTGTACATTCAAATTGGAAGGACCCGGGCGAACCGCTAATGCACTCATGTTGGTCGAAAGCCGGCATAGTGGCACTGCTGATTGTTGTGCTGCTAGGCGTAGGCTGCAATGATGTTTACCGCCCTATTGTGACTCCCGTTCCGCTACCCGGCGGAGATCCAGGCACCACGGATTATGTCGCCGTTCTCAATAGCAATCCTTCAGGTGCCCAGGACGTAGTCACGTTTATCAACGTAAGCGGTGACACGAACGTCGGCAATCGACTGGTTGGGCCTGGAGCGGCCTGGCTTGCGTGGGATGGCGCCCGCACCAGCACCGTGGTGCCGAACACGGGTCTGAACACGGTCTCGCAGGTGACGTACAGTTCCACGGCTGTCACGACTGCATCTCTGTATCCCGGATCGCAGCCGACCTACACCTTCAGCCGGAATACCAGCAATGCCTATGTTTTGAACCAGGGCACGAATACACAGTGTCCCAGCAGTGGTTCGATCGGCGTGCTGTTGTCGACCAACAATTCGTTGCAGTCGAACATCTGTGTCGGGCCCCATCCGGTCTATTTCACTCAGACCTCCGACGGGTCTCGGTTGATCATTCTCGACGACAACCTGAGCGAGGCATGGATTTTCAACCTCAACACCAACGCTTTCGAGGCGAAGCTGCCGGTGGGGTCAAACCCAGTGTGGGCGTTGGTGTCACCAGACAACAACACCGCGTTCGTACTCAACCAGGGCAGCAACGACATCACGGTGATCGACATTCCGAACAGCGCAGTCAGAACAGCCAGCGTGCCGACGAATGGAAGTTCGCCCAGTTTCATGGCCATCGACAGCCGGCGATTGCGCCTTTATGTGACCAATCAAGCTAGTGCGACGGTCTCATCGTTTGACATTACTGGTGGGAATCCGGTCACTCTGCATGCTCCTGTAAGCATGGGTTCGGGCACAGCGCCTAGAGCCTTGGCGGTCCTTCCAGACGGTTCGGCAGTGTTCGTAGCCAATACTGCTACAAACTTTGTAACGCGGATGGATGCGAACAGCTTCCTGACGACGCCGATTCCGGTCAGCGATTCTGCAGGAGCAACCGTCACCTGGGTTGCGGCCTCGCTTGGAGGCTCAAAGGTATATGCCTCATTCGTGGAGCCGACCAATATCAACAATGGAACGACGATCATCCGAACCATAGACAACGGAATTGGGGCGACCCTACCGGCCCCACGGCAGGATGTAGCATCGTGTGATCCGACGGTGTCGAGCACTCCCTGCTCAACGTTGCGGATGAGACCGACCCAGGTAGCCAGCCGGCAATAACTCATCGAAACAAGAAAAGAGGGGCGGTGTGAAGCCGCCCCTTTTTTGATTTATTAGAAAGTTATTGCACTGCGGCGTTGGAGCGTTCGCTGCGCCTTCTCCGGTTGTAGCGCATCGCAATGTTCATGTAGACGCATCCGGCATTCGTGTCGAACGCCATCACGAGAGCTTCCAGGTCCTCGGTGCTTTTGTAGCCTTCTTCCGCACTGTGCAGTTGCGGAGGATCGATCTTGAAGCGGAAGCCCTGATCATTCAAAGTTGTTACCGCGTTGCCGATCACGAGATTTGCGAGTTCGCTGACGGTTTCCCGGACGAGCTCATCGCTCTCCTGCACTTCGGATCCAGCGAGGGCGCTGGCGACCTTGGCTGCGGTTGGGCCTTCGATGTCGAAAATGACTCGGCCCTCAATATCACCGTGAATCACAACGGTGGCGGCCATTCCCTTGCGGCGATACGCTTCTTCTTCCATCGCCACGTCGCCAACCCGAGTGGGGCACTGCAGAGTCTGCGAGAGAACCGCGTCTGCCGCATTGATGAATGGTTGGATCAGCTCCATCTTCATTGCGAGACCTCCCCGGCACCTGCGGCAGCGGAAGCGACCACCACGGCATCCTCGCCCATGACGTACTTGATCACCTCGTACAGGACCTCCGGCTTTACCGGCTTCTGAACAAAGTGGCGAGCGCCCTTCTGCAGCGCCGCAACGATGTTTTCCTGGTAGCCGACCGACGAGACCATGACTACGCGAGCATGAGGATGCTGGCGCACGATGCGCTCGGCTGCCTCGATACCCTCCATCTGGGGCATGGTGATGTCCATTAGGACGATGTCGGGCGAAACCCGGTCGTATTCGGTGATGGCGGTGCAGCCGTCACCGGCTTCACCGGCCACGAGGCCGCCGAAAGTCTCGATCATGCGCGTAAGGTTCTTGCGCGCAAAAACGGAATCGTCCACTACCAGGTAACGGACTGGTTGTCGGTCTTGCGATCTAAGAAGAGCAGGGAATTGCTCCATACCTGTGTCCTCAATTGGCCGTGCGTTTCCGCACAGCGAAACTTAATCCTTTTGCACCAGCACGCGCGATTTCTCGCTGCACTGCGCTACCAGCGTGTTTGCCAAAGCGTCGAGTGGAACGACTCGCACAACGTTGCCACGATCAATCGCGGCACGAGGCATTCCGTATACAACGCAAGATTCTTCATCCTGGGCGATGGTCATTCCGCCCGTATTCTTGATCTCACCCAGCGCTTCCGCGCCGTCTTCACCCATGCCGGTCATGATGAGGCCGATCGAATCTCGCCCGAACTCCTGGGCAACCGAGCGATACAGCACATCCACAGATGGCCGATGCCCGCTGACCTTCTCCTCGTCGGAGAGGACCACGATGTCGCCCAACGGCATGCGTTTCACCTTCATGTGGCGGTTGCCGGGACAGATAAGAGCCCTCCCGGCCAGAAGAAGGTCTCCAGAATTCGCTTCTTTCACATCGATGGCGCAGCATTCGTCGAGACGCCGCGCGAACAACTCGGTAAATCCTTCCGGCATGTGTTGGACTACGACGATGGCTGCCGGGAAATCCGCAGGCAGTTGCGACAGAACGTATTGAAGCGCGTTGGGACCGCCGGTCGAGATGCCGATGGCGATTACTTTGCGCGACGGCTGCCGTTTAATTGTTGTCTTCTTCGGACGCCGCCCAACCGGAATCTCCGGCTGCGACTTCGGCATGCGGGTCTTGGAGGCGACTTTGATCTTATTGATCAGTTCGGTCGCAATCGCATCCATCTGTGACGAGAGTGCGTCTTGTGGCTTTGCGACGAAATCAAATGCGCCTAATGCCAAAGCTTTGAACGTTGCGCTAGCGCCCTGTGTCGTATGCGCGCTCACCACGATTACTGGAAGTCGCGACTGCCGCATGATGTTGCGCAGCGTCTCCATGCCGTCCATACGCGGCATCTCCAGGTCGAGGGTGATCACATGGGGCCGGAGTTCCTCGATCTTCTTCAGCGCGAACTCCCCATCCATGGCCGTACCGACAACATGGATCGAGCTGTCCCGTTCGATGATCTGCGGGATCAGTTTGCGCATCAGGGCGGAATCGTCCACCACGAGAACTCGTACCATCTCTTTACTCATGCGGACGCTCCTACCTGTTTGCGTCCGCCGGATGTAGTGCGGCCGAGCCGCTCCACCACTGCGGTAAGGTTTAGGATCAACACCACGGTTCCATCACCCAGAATTGAAGCGCCGCTGACTAATTCACTTTCCACGTAGCCGTCATCGAGCGCCTTGATGACCAATTCCTCTTCCCCAACAAGCTTATCGACGATCAATCCAAACTTACGTTCGCCCAGGCTGATAACGACGATGAACGACTTCCCGGACTTATTGTCCGAGCGGGCTGTTCCGATACTCCTCAGCCTCACCAGCGTTAGAACCTCGTCCCGCAGCTTGATGACTTCATGTTGATCGACCACGTGAATCTCGGATTCCTGAACGCGGGTGATCTCAAGCACCGAAGTGAGCGGGATGGCATACAGGCGCTCGCCTTCCCGGAACAGGAGCGCCTTGATGATCGCCAGCGTCAAGGGCAGTTTCAGCCGGAATGTGGTACCTGCGCCGGGCTCGGTCTCAATGCTCACTGTGCCCTTGAGTCGTTCCATGCAGGCTTTCACGATATCCATGCCGACACCGCGTCCGGATACTTCCGTAACAATGTCAGCGGTGCTCAAACCAGCCTGGAAGATCAGGTTAAGTTTTTCGCTGTCGGAGAGGCGAGCAGCATCCTCGGCTGTGATTACCCCAGTTGTGATCGCCTTCTGAACAACTTTCTGCGCATCGATTCCACGGCCGTCATCTGAAATCTCAATGACTACCTGGTTGCCTTGGTGGAACGCGTTGAGCTTGATGATTCCCTGTGCGGCCTTACCCTTGGCAAGGCGCTCGCCGGAAGACTCGATGCCGTGATCGACCGCATTTCGAACCAAGTGTGTCATTGGTTCTGCGAGGGCGTCGATAATGCTCTTATCGAGGTCCGTTGACTCACCCTCGAGCACCAGTTTGACATCTTTCCCCTGGACCTTCGCTACATCGCGAACAACGCGCGGGAAGCGCCGGAACAGTTGCTCAACCGGCACCATGCGGATCTTCATCACCGATCGCTGCAGTTTATTGAGAACCTGCTGCTGGAACGCCATCGCGTCGACAAAACGAGAACGCAGCGGGTCCTTCGGGAAACGCCGCGAGAACTCACTCAAGGTCTGGAGAAGCATCGAT
>Ga0163163_10002232_pt1 | contig 16309 bp, 9 predicted proteins | sample S65metaG_FD_119766 | JGI IMG/M metagenome (GOLD analysis project Ga0163163, IMG submission 119766) | Switchgrass rhizosphere microbial communities from Kellogg Biological Station, Michigan, USA - S6-5 metaG | ecosystem: Host-associated > Plants > Roots > Rhizosphere > Soil | place: USA: Michigan... | reverse complement strand
GCACGGCCGCGACCGAACGCCGGAACCATCGCATCAAGCATGGGAATAGAAAGCACAGTCCCCAGGCCACGCAGAAACGTTCGCCTCGGCAATCGCTTCCGGGTAATGATCATCGTGAACTCTCTCCTCTTTGCTTTTGAAATGGTTCGCTATTAACTATCGCGAGAATCAGACTCGAGATGCGGTAATTGTCAGAAGATACCTTCCTGACGATTTCTTTTACAGGCGCGTCGTCAGAATTTTCAAGCCCTCTGCCCAATGCATAGATAAGCATCTTCCGAGTCAAACACTCTGTGAATGCATCGGGCTGAGCTTTCAGAATTGACTTCAGTCCCTGCGGACCTGTGAATGACCTTCCGTCAGGTAGTGTTCCCATAGCATTGATCGGAAATTCCCCATCCTTTGTACGCCAGGCGCCGACGGCGTCAAAGTTTTCCAACCCAAATCCTAAGGGATCCATTCGGGCATGACATGATGCGCAGATTGCGTTCTTTCGGTGTTGTTCCAGTTGCTCGCGCATGGACGACGTCGTTCCGATCTTGGACTCGTCAAGATTAGGAACATCAGGTGGAGGAGGAGGCGGTGGTGCCCCCACAAAATTTTCCAACACCCACTTGCCTCGCAGCACCGGTGAAGTGCGGTTAGCGTACGAGGAGATCGTCAACACGCTTGCTTGAGTTAGGAGTCCGCCACGTTGTGAATCGTGAGCAAACAAAACTTTGCGAAACTCGGGGCCCTGCACATCAGCTATACCGTAGAGCCGCGCCAGTCGTTCATTCAGGTAGGAGTAGTCGGCATCGATGAAGTCGAGCACGCTACGATCTTCATGAAGGATGCTCTCAAAAAACATCTTGGTTTCTCGCGCCATTGACAAACGCAGGTACTCGTCGAAGTCGGGGAATTTCTTGTGATCGGGTTTGACTGATTCGAGCTTGCGTACCTGTAACCATTGACCGCCGAAGTTATCAATTAGCGCATCAGCTTTTGGATCGAGCAACATTCGTCGTACTTGTGCTGCAAGCGTCTCCGGTCGCGCCAACCTGCCACGATCGGCCGCTTTCAACAGAGCGTCGTCCGGCATGCTGCTCCAAAGAAAATAGGAGAGTCGTGATGCCAATTCGTGTTGCGAAAGTGAAGGTGTCGCTTTAGAAGATCGAAACGATAGGGATGGGGTTGGCCGCGATTCAATTCGAAAAAGAAAGTTGGGCGAAAGCAACATCGCCTGGATGGCTACTGCAAGTCCGTCTTCAAACGATCCATTGTCCTTTTGCACTTGCGAAACCAAATTAGTTAGCTGTGTAACTTCGGTTGTTGTAACTGGACGACGATATGCGCGATGCGCCAGGTGCTCAACGATGACACGAGCACAACTCTTTTCGTGATGACCATTCAAGTGTCCGCAAGCGTAGATCTTCTTTTGACTCTCAATTGAAGGTCCCTTGGCCGCTGCATATGGGCCACCCAACTCTACCGATCCGATGCGTGCACTATTTGCAGGAATCTTTTCAGCTCGTTTTTTTTCAAACTCGGTTCGGCGTTCTTGAATCTCCTGTGGTGTAGCGTCCCGCGGTGGCTTGAAAGTTAAAGGCGGCGGCACCGGGCGATTGGATGGATTCGGACCGTTGTAACTGATCGGTAGCCCTTCGTAGAGATGTGGAATGGTGACCGCAACCCAGTGATCGCCGGCTGTAAGCGCTACCTTAAACTCCGTTTTGACTCCCCAGAGTTGTTGAGGTTCCGAGGCGCTCGCAAAAGAAGCAAGGGCTGCCGGATCAACTTGAATCTCCTGACTTCGTTTTCCATCAATCCACAGTGCGAGTTGTAGCGCTTCCGATCCTGGAGGACGCTCTCCGCCCAGGTTGACTCTAAGCACGTAGTCACCGTCCACCGGAAACCGGTAGGTTGTGTGAAACGAGTTCGGCATGCTCAAACCGGTAAGATCGTAGTCAGTCAGTGGCGTCAACTGCGACTTTTGGTTTCGCTCGCCAGACCGCAGTCTCACTAGAGTCGGCTTCATCGGTTCCACGCCAAAAACTGCAGTCCGCGAAATTTTTTCCGCGGCGGACAAATACTTTTCCATCAACACCGGTGAAAGCGATAGCACGGCGCCAATATTGTCGAAGCCATATCCGGAATCGTCCTGGGGAAAGTCATCGGAGGCATGAACATCGATGCCGAGTAGATCACGCACAGTGTTGTCATACTCGACTCGGTTAAGGCGGCGCACAGTTACTCGACCCGAACTAGTGTCTGCTGGTTTGGCGGGGCCGGCAGAGTCATTGTTCGTTTCAGGTGTCGCAGCGAGTCGATGCGCAAGCCATTCGGTAACAGGAATTATCTCCTCCGTTTTGGGCGGGAGCATTTCGGGCGGAGGCATCTGACCCGCGCTAAGCTTTTCCAGAATGCGCTTAAGTGTTGCTCGATTATTGGTGAGTGAAGCCGCGTTAGTGAAGACCCCGAGATCCAGATTGGCAGTCATCCGTTCCTTGTTGTGACATACATAGCAATGATTAGCGAAAAAAGGCTGGACGACTTTGTCGAACGTGAGCTCTTGTTGTGATTTGTCCTGGTCGTCGATGTTAGCGCTTTGTGTGTGTGGCTCAAGCACGACAAGCATGACGATATATACGCCTAGAAGCGAGATTGAGAACAATAATGTGCGCCAAAGCTTTGTTCGCTTCATGGCTCCCCATTCAAACCGACTATTAAGAACTTTGATTGTTTGCCCGACGTTATGACTGGCCCCCCTGCAAAACAATATAGTCCATTGCCACTTATTGCGGAAAGAGTGACTGCAACATCCGGCGGAAGCTTTGGAACGCCGAGTTATAAACTGCCCTGTAAGGCAACGGCGAGCGGTGAAACCCAAATTGGGGTTTTACTGCTCGCCGTGGCAGTTTAGTGCGGTCAGGTCCGCGTGACGATCTCAGCAGGGAAATGATGACGATGCTAATGAGTGATGATAGTGCGTATCAGTCAAATATGGCGCACCAAAACCAAGCACTCAATCTGCGACGTTTAGTCTGACAGAACCTTCCTACGGTCCAAATCTGCCACGATACTCAGTCGATGCGATGAACGCCTTGACGCTTTCGGCGTTGATGAAGTTTCCGTTGAACTGATTGAGCTTCGTTAGCCAGAAGTCAAAACCGGTGTAATCAGCATCAGGCTGATCATTCGGATTTCTTCGCAGATAACCATAGTACTCGAACAGGATGAAAGCCCGGTTGAACTCGGCGCCGCTCAAGTCAGCGTCTTCAGCAACCTGTCGGATCGCCTGTGCTCGTGCGGTGGTGTTGCTCGTATCGGTCGCGCTGCCGAACAATGCGATCGCGGTACTGCGTTCACTTGCGGATAAGACGTTACCGGCATTCACATTCAACTTATCGACAAACTGCGCCGGTGTCATCGTCGTTGGAAACGCAGTTGTGAAACGCGAACGTAGTACAAACGCGGCGGTGAACGCCTGCTTGTTATTCTCGAGTAGTTGTTCCCAACCCGTCGCGTTTACGACTACTCCGTCTCCAATCGTCTTGGTATCGGTGAGGAATTCGTTGAACCGTATGATCGGAACCGGAAGTTGATGCGTGCCGTTGAGAGTTGAGGTGCCGGTTGCGTCTCCATATGCGGATTTGTAGAGCCTCTCTACCAGGTAACCAGTTTGCTGAAACTCGATCGATAGGTAGAAAGCCGCAGATACATTGATGCGCTTGACCTCGATACACTGCGCATCATTGCCGCATGAAGTTATTTGGTTTGTCCAGAAGTCCCAGCCGCTCTGATCGGCCTGGCGACTTAGGAAATCGTGATACTGCTGTCCTGCGAAATCCCGAGGATCATCAATTACATTTGTCGCAGGCTCCGTGGCGTCATCCACAATCGTCACCGTAGCCACGGAAGGTGTGCCGAGACTTGCATTGCCCACAATGCCCAAGGTGACATTGAAAGTCTCATTGCCTTCGACAAACGAGTCTTCGTTGATTTGCACAGGATAGCTCTTCGAAGTCTCCCCGGCTTGAAACTGTAGAACGGTGTCAGCGGCGTTGTAATCGCTGCGCGAGCTGGCGGTACCGTCTGAAGTTGTCAATCTAACAAATGCCTGCAAAGACGTATCACCAGTCAGAGTTACAGTAACAGTGACAACAGTGCAATCTTCTTGGACGCTGTAATTCGACGCGCTGAACTGCACGATTGGGGCTGGGTCATCATTGATGATCTTCCCAAAGGCGCCCAAACTGTTTATATCAAGTTTTGCGTTGACTGAATTCGACAGGATCATTAGGAACGACTCATCCGGTTCGAAGTGTGTATCTCCGTTGATTGTGACGTTAATGGATTTGCTCGTTTCCCCAGGATTGAACGTCAACGTCCCCGAAGTAGCGACGTAATCCGACCCGGCAGTGGCGCTAAGATCCGTCGTTGCGTAGTCAACGTTGACGGGGTGCGTGTCCGCTGCCGAGAGCGTAACCGTGAATGTTAGTTGGGTTGTGCCGCTATTGCCTTCAGCAACGCTAGCATCGGCGATTGAAACCCCTTGTCCAGTCGAGAAGACATACGCTGAACCCTGACCGAGGTTGGTACCAACTGTATCTGCCTGCGCTCCGCCAATAAAGGAGTCGCCGCTCATTGCGACCGAACAACCAAATTCCCGCAGAACCGCAGGCAGCAGCTCAAAGCGGTTCTGTTCGGTCCAAGTCGTACCAGAGCGAGCAAAAAGATATACGACGCCTCTCCCGTTTCCATCGAGGGGATCAATCTGCGGGGCTCCGGCGATCAATGTGTCTCCGTCAACGGCCACACTTGTGCCGAAATGGCCTGTGAAGCCAGTAGCCATTCCCAGGCTCCCAATTAATCGCTGTTGTTGAGACCAGGTCGTACCGTTGCGCACAAAGACATACACGGAACCTCTATCGTTTGGCGTCACTTCGTCGTCGTTTACGGCTCCGACTGCTATGGTGTCAGTGTGGTGACTGATAGCCACAGAATTCCCAAAGGCATCGAGTGTTGAACCGTCACTGGCGGTCAACTTCTGCTGTTGTGTCCAGGTCGTGCCGTTGCGGACAAACACATAAGCTTTGCCGTTGCGACTAGCGCCAAAATTATCTTCACGCGCCCCAGCCACAGCCGTATCACCGGCGAGAGCAACCGCGCCCCCAAGTTGATCGCTAACCAAACCATCGCTGGCAGTGAGCTCCTGTTGTTGGGTCCACGTCGCTCCGTTACGCACGAAGACATACACTGCGCCTTGCCGAGAGTTGGGCCCAACGGTATGGTTCGGAGCTCCTACCAGAATTGTGTCGCCACTAATAGCTACTGACGTACCGAAGAACTCATTTAAACCACCGTCACTCGCAGTGAGTTGTTGCTGTTGAATCCAACCTGTGAAAAAATTTCCGACATAGACATATGCCGCGCCCTTACCTGCTGTACCGCTGAGAGCTTTTATTGGTGCGCCAACCACAATCGTCGTCGTGTCTCCGAAACTGTCTCCGTCAATAGCAACAGATGTTCCAAAAACATCCCCGTCGACTACGTCTGAAGGAACAAGCTTTTGTTGTTGCGACCAAGTCGTTCCAGCACCACTGCGTACGTAGATATATGCTGCGCCACGATTGTTTTGTGAGGTTTGCCTGCTCGCGCCAACAACGGCTGTATTGTTACTGATTGCAACCGCGTTACCGAAACTGTCGCCGGCACTACCGTCGCTCGCTACGAGTTTGGCCTGCTGTGTATGTGATAACTGTCGGATGTCGCGTACAGCTTCCGGGTGTTGTGCTGAAACTTTGCGCGAGGTTCCGACCTGCATGATGGCAAGTAGGCAAATAAAGGAAATACCGGAGAATTTTAGTAGCTCAGATTTTGTTACGTGAAGACGCATGACCAGAACTCCTTCTTTCATACTCGAGCTTGAACTTATCGCGGCGGGCACTCGGCGCCCGACCCATTTTGGTCAACGGTGTTCCGCTGCTGACTGCGGCGTCTCTACGACCATGTCATCCCAATGAATTCACACAAAGCAGAAGTAATCCATTTTCGGTTTCCACAAAATGAACGCGCTCAGCTTCGACTAATCTATTAATGTGACGCACTGTCACTCCGGCTATTGCGGCGGCTCGCTGTGGTGTAACCATTGTCGTAACGGCGGAGCATTCCTGACACCAAGAGCGAACTGACGCACTCCGACCAAAATCGATGAACTTGATCTCGTCGATCTCGATCGTGATTTCGGTTCGCTTTTTCTTCATGTTCGGTTGGGCTAGCTGTTTTCAGGACTATGTGGGCGGTGGCGAATAAGTCAGACAATCTCCGATTTCCTGAAACTGTTGCCAGTGTCTCAATTCGCATACTAGAATCGGCGCCACAATCGCCAAGGTTTAGCGGCGCTGATTCCCCCGACTCGAACGGCAAACTACTCCCCTTGCCACGAGAAGTCTTTTGAAAGTTCTCGGAAAGTTCTCCAAAAGTTCTCCTTTCCACATGGATAACCAAACCCCCCAGTTATATGAGTTCGGCGAGTATCGACTTGAGCCAGCGGAAAAGCTCCTACGTCGCGATGGCAACCCAGTGCCTCTCACTCCAAAAGCCTTCGAGATGCTGTTAGTGCTTGTTCAGAGAAGTGGCTGTCTGGTCGACAAAGATGAATTGATCAAAGCAGTCTGGGCGGACACCTTCGTTGAAGAAGCAAACCTGGCGCGAAATATCTGGGCACTCCGCAAGGCACTCGGCGATGATGATTCCCACAGTCATCGTTACATTGAAACCGTGCCGAAACGCGGTTATCGATTTGTGGCCTCGGTTAGGGAAGTAGTGCTCGACGATCCAGCCCTCTTAATCCAGCGGCGGGTCAGAGCACGCATCGTCAAAGAAGAATTCGAAACTTCCGACGAGCCAGCGTCTCAAACAAATGTTTCCCGTGGTTCGACACAATCTTTAGAGTCCCTTGCGGCCAGGAACGAAGTGACTTCGAGTCGAAGAGCGACGCGAATCATTTATGTGACAGCAGTTGTTGTTATAACCGGTCTCGCTGCTGCGTTGGGATTCAGATTTTGGAAGGGAAGCGCTCCGGTTCCGCCCGCAAGAATAAACTCCATTGCAGTGTTGCCCTTGAAGTCTCTGACAGAAGAAAACGGAGAGATTCTCGGTCTGGGTTTGACCGATGCCGTAATAACTAAACTCGGCAGTTTGCGAATCGTAACAGTGCGCCCAACCAGCGCTGTATTCAAATTCGCTTCATCAGATTTGGATGCTCTTGAAGTTGGTAGGCGCTTGCAGACGGATGCGGTGTTGGAAGGCACAATCCAACAATCAGAAGGGCGCATAAGAATCACGGCACGTTTACTGAACGTCGGAACTGGCGATCAAATGTGGTCTGAGAAATTCGACGAACCGGCAAATGATATTTTTGTTTTACAAGACGCGCTCTCCAAGAAGATTACTGATACCGTTGCCTTTGAACTGGAAAAGGAACAACGGCAACTACTCGCCGCGCGACCCACATCAAGTTCGGAGGCCTATGAAAAGTATTTGCGTGGCCGTTTCTATCAGACGCAGAACAATGAGCGCGGGTTCATGCAGAGCATGGAGTGTTACGAGCAGGCAATTGCACTGGATCCCAACTTCGCTGAAGCATACGCCGGCTTAGCCGACGCCAACGTACTTCTCTATAATTTTGGCTTGCGACCTCCTGACGATGTGCTTCCGAAAGCGCGCCAGTACATCAACCGCGCATTACTGTTGAATCCAAATTTAGCAGATGTTTATGACTCGCTAGCGTTGGTTCAGTTCTTTTCAGACCATGATTGGAAAGGAGCAGAACAGTCCTTACGAAAAGCCATTGCGCTAGATCCCAACAACTCTGTGGCCTTCCTGCGCTATGGATATTTTTTAATAAACATCGGGAGTTTTGATGAAGCTTTGTTGAAGCTGGAAAGGGCTCGCGAACTGAATCCGCTTTCGCCAATGGTGCAAGCGAACATCGGTCTGGCGTATCTCTGCGCGAGACATTACCAACCTGCAATTGAACAGCTCGAAAAGGTTGAAGCCGAGAATCCAGAGCTTGCATTGGGTTCATGGTTGTTAGCTGCGGCCTATGAAGGAAATGGAGACTCGGAACGAGCATTTGCGTGGGATCTGCGAGCTTTGACAGCTGAGGGTGACGGTGCGTTAGCTAATCGTTTGTCGAAGGTAAAACAATCAAATGGTCTCATGGCGGCGAATCAACTTTGGCTCAACGAGTCGTTGAAAGCTCGTCGCGATCGATCCGCATCTGCTCTAACGATAGCCTCTCTTTACGCGGAGTTGAAGAATCGTCAGCAAACATTGACGTGGCTGGAAAAGGCTGTGGATGAGCATGAGGAGATGCTGTCTCAAATAAAATATGTTGCTAAGTATGACTTCGTGCGAGACGACGAGCGATTTCAGCTCATTCTAAAGAGGATTGGTTTTAACGAAACCTAGTTTTTCTTTCAGCGAGGGTGAATCATGAAGATCCTTTCGATAGTGCCGCTTCTTTTTCTCGTCGCCTTTCTTCGACAAACTGTGACTCCGGAAAAGTCTCCTGTTGACGTCGTCTCATTTAAAGTGAGTCGTAGTCATCGGACGATCGAAAAGGGAGACACGGAAGGCATAACCCCTCCGGCCAGTGCGATGATACCGGCCAACAAGAATTTTGCCCGCAATGTAAGGGCGAATGATCCAGCCGGTGTACGCGATCCGAATGCGGATACTCTGGATGGCCGCAGTGCGCAATTGGAGAAGAGTGTCCAGGAATCTCGCACCCCTCAATCAAGACAAGTTGACGGTTATGCTTATCGGATCAAAGTCCAGAACACTGCCGCGAACGCTGTCGAAATTCTGTTTTGGGAATATCAGTTCATGGATGGCAAGGACGCAACGATTCTCACACGTCACCAGTTTTTGTGTGGTGTAAACATACGACCAGGTAAGGATAAAGAAGTGGAAGGCTTCAGTCAGTCAAATCCGAGCAGCGTCATAAATGTCGATGCTGTAGCGAATAAGGATTCGAATCCCGCTCAGGGGAAGATAGTAATAAACCGAGTGGAGTTTGCTGATGGGACCATCTGGCAGCGAAAGGACTGGAGTCTTAAAGAAGTGAAACCGTCGTATGAGCGTGCGCTCAAAGAGCCGTGGGTTCCTGGAATGTGCAAAGGACTCTAGGTCTCGTTTCTCCAACAATCCCTCAACGCAATCTACTGCTCCCGCCCTGCTCGTTTTGGTTTTACACCCCCAGTCAGCATAATCTAGTAGCGCGTTACAATTTAGGTTGGATATGTCCGCCATACTAAAAAACCAACGAGCCACCGTGCTCATCATCGACGACGACGAGGAGATTCGAAATCTACTGGTCGACGGACTTAGTCATGAATATTCCTGTCGAGCTGTTGGATCTGCCGAAGAGGAACTGGCGACCCTTTCTGCCGACGCCTTCGACCTCGTAATTAGTGATATCGACATGGCTGGAGTGAGCGGCGTTGAATTAGTACGGCGATTACACTTGTTAGTCCCCGATACGGTTGTCGTCATGATCAGCGGACAGCAGAACATTTACAGCGCCATCGAGGCGATGAAATTCGGCGCGTTTGATTATGTTATGAAGCCTCTCGATCTTCGACACGTGGAAGCTGCAGTTCAGCGCGCTCTTGCTTACCGTAATCTCCTCAAAGAAAAACAGCGATACAAAGCTGAACTCGAGCATCTGTTGGAAGAACGAAGTGCTGAGGTGGATCGCCTAGCTTACTACGATACGATTACCCAGTTACCGAATCGCACCTTGTTTGAAGATCGTCTCGCTCAAGCAGTGGCGATTGCAAAATCGACCGATCAGACCCTCGGCGTTCTCTTCATATCACTGGATCAGTTTAAGAACGTGAACGACACGTTGGGACATGGTCCAGGTGACAGCCTGTTACGTGAATTTGGCCAACGTCTGCAAAGTTGTATTAGTGAGAGCGACACGGTAGCGCGATTCGGCAACGACGAATTTGCAGTTTTGAGAACTCAAATCGAGAGTACCAAAGATGTCATCGAAACCATCGGGTCGTTATCGCAGTTGTTGAAGTTTTCGTTTGATATCAACGGTCAAGAAGTGTTCGGGACCGCAAGTGTAGGGGTTAGCTTGTTTCCACTCGACGGCAAAGACGGCCAAACTCTTTTGAAAAATGCCGGCGCCGCCCTCTACAAAGCTAAGAGATCGGGTGGAGCAAATTATCAGTTTTACACCGCCGACATGCACGAACTGGCATCGAGGAGATTAGCGCTTGAGACAAGTTTGCGTCGCGCGATTCAGAACGAGGAGTTTTTGATTCACTATCAGCCAAAAGTCTCGGTCGATTCACTCACGATTACAGGTGTCGAGGCTTTGGTGCGTTGGCAGCATCCTCAGCTCGGGTTGATTGCGCCAGCCGAGTTTATTCCGCTCGCCGAAGATACAGGGTTGATTGTGCCGATCGGCGAATGGGTTCTTAAGGAGGCTTGTTTTCAGAATAAGGCCTGGCAGAACCAGGGCTTTGCTCCTATTTCCATGGGAGTGAACATTAGCGCGCGTCAATTGAGTGATCAAGATCTTGCGGAAACAGTGATTCGCATTCTGGATGAAACCGACCTCGCGCCGGAATATCTAGAGTTGGAATTGACTGAGAGCTCCATTATGCAGAGCGAAGCTGCGGATGTGTTGAGCAGGGTAAAGGCTATGGGCGTGAACATTGCGATCGACGATTTCGGCACTGGCTTTTCGTCGCTCGCTTCTTTGAAGCGACTTCCTATAGATGCGCTGAAGGTGGACAAATCTTTTGTTCGCGATGTCACCGCAGATCATGACGATGCCGCATTAGTGATGGCCATCATTACGCTTGCCCACAATTTAAGATTAAAAGTAATTGCCGAAGGCGTGGAGACTGAAGAACAACTGAGATTTCTGTACCTGCAGCACTGTGAGGAATTCCAGGGCTCGCTATTCAGTAAACCTTTGCCGGCAAAAGCTCTTGAATCGTTGCTTGATTCACACTCCGGACGTCAACCAGATCCCAGCGTGCGAAGATAGCCCAAGACTTGATTCAAGAAGCAGGCGATGACGCCTGCGGTCCCAGCACTAATTCACGTATTCAAAGCGCGCAACATCCGACTCGCCGAGAATGACCGTGTCACCTGGATTGAGTGAGGTCTCTTTGACCCTTGCCGATTTCGGATCATTAACGAACGTACCGTTGCGAGACTCCTGATCGACAATCACAACGCGTCCTTCCCTGACACCAATCCACAAATGACGCTTCGAGATTCGTGGATCAGGAATGACCACCTGTGCACTGGCTCCGTCACGACCAACAAACTCTCCGTCAGGCTTAATCTCAAATTCCTTTCCTGCAAGAGCGCCTGAAATAAACTTAATTGACCCGTAGTTGATCGGTTCCGTGTCCGTCTCAGGTGTGATGGCCACAGTTCGGGAAAGATCGATTGTCATTCCCTGATCACCGGGACTGTAAGCGGCAGGAGATGGTGACGGTGGCTTGAGTGATGATGAAGGTTTTGCCGCTGCCGGGGACGGAGAATAACCTGGCGTCGGTGTGGGTGAATAAGCCGGTGCGGGTTTTTCCCTGGCCGATCCCGAAGGCGTTGACGATGCGGCGGCACTCTTCTTCTTCCCACGCCGACGCATCATCATGATCGCAATGATTACGATGATTATGATTGCTACGATTACGAACAAAACTATCAGCACAACCGCTACAAGCCAGAAGGGAAAACTCGACTTGTCTTTACCTTCAGCTTTAGCTTGCTGACTGGACTGAAGCAGCCGATCTATTTCTGAGTGCTGTGGGAAGAGCCGTTTGACTTCTTCAAATTTTGGAATCGCATCGGAGTAGTGTTGGGCCCAGTAAAACTCCAGCCCTTCTCGATAGAGTTTGTCGGTGGGACCGTCTTCATTTGTAGCTCCAGCGCTACGAACGTATTCCATTACCGTGTTCGAGGGAACCACGAACGAGAAACCCGAGACTTCCTGTCCATTGATGGTGTCGCCACGGAACGTTAAGAGCCCCACAACTTCGCTAGCGTCGTTGACTACCGGCCCCCCGGAGTTACCGTGTGTTGCGGCTGTATTAGTCTGAAGAATTGGCGCCCCGCTCGTGGCTGTTTTCTTGGCTGAGATTTTCCCGTCGTTGATAGTGGCTTCGAATGCCGACTTGCTGTCGAGCAAACCAGAGTTGAAAGTATCGGCTGCTCCCGGAAAACCGATCACAGTGACGTGGTCTTGAAGTTTGACCTTCTCAGAATCGCTGAGCTTCAGAATCGGCGCATTCTTGACTTCGATTTTCACGATCGCAACGTCCTTGCCTTGATCCTGAGTTTCTCCGGTTGGTGCGCCGTATTGTTTGATCTCGAATGGAAAAGAACTGCCGTCGGGAATAAAGACGTGATGAATGAGTTTGAAGGACTGAAACTGACTGTACTGGTTTAGGAAGTTTACATTTAGGCTGCGCGGATCCTTCCCAAGTTGTTTCCCGATTTGCTCCACCATTTGATAGAACAACACTTGCTTCGCTTTATCCTCGCCATCGTGGGTCGTTGAAACCACGTGAGCGTTGGTGGCTATGTAGCCATTAGCGCTAATAAAGAAACCGGAACCGAGTGCAAGCGCGGAGACGTTGTAGCTCTGTCCTTGATAGCCTGGCGGCTGGAAAACAATCGTACCCACGGCGCCATCAACGATTCGTACAACCGCTGGTTTGCAGAACATGGCTAAGCGTTCGCCCTCTGCGTCGGCCTTAGCAGTGAAGTCCTGGTGCGTTGGTAAGAATACGGCGCCAAGAATAAGAACGCTCAGGGCAACATAAACCAGTCTGCGCATACGAATAGCTCCTCGGGGATTCTTTTAACGATCAGTATTGCTAGTCTCAATTTGAAAGCACTGGAAAACGCGGCGCGGGCTATGCTGGCACAAGGCTAATTTCCGACGCCACAAGGAAACCTGCAGTAGAGTGCTTCTAAAGGAATTCCCAGCGAAAGTCAATGGAAATTGCCTAAGGCTTTGTCTGTCAGAATCAATAGGAGTAACGTACTGTAATTGAACGGTGAGAGACATTGACCGTACCGCTTTTGCTCGTGCTGCGAGATAAAAATAAGGCCAATTAAGGTCATGGCGCACAGTCAAAGTTGGTACGTTGCTTGCTCAAATGGATTAAATTAAGGAGGACACTGACGTGATCATCAGGCTTACTATTATTAGTCTTTTGCTACTAGCTGCTTTGGCGGTTGGTTGCACAAAGACAAACGATACTGCAAGTCAAAATGCGAACTCGGCTGTAGAAAACACAACGAAGCTGGGTCCCGATAATTCAGAAATTGCAACGAAAGTTGATGCCAACGGGGTGAAGACGGAAGAGCGAACATTCCACGGCAATCCAAGAATCGCTCGCGTAGTCGTCACAACACACAACGGCACTCGGAGCGCTAAGGCATATTCTCCGAGTGGACAAGAGCGCGATTTGAATGAGAGTGAGACGGAGAAGGCACTGGACGCCACGGGCGACAAGGTGGCTGACGCAGCGGGTTTTGTTGCCGATAAGAGCGAGGATGTCGCTGGCAGCGCGAAAGATGTCGGCGTAGCCGCAAAAGACAAGACAGTAGCTGTGGGCGAAAAGACTGTTGATGTCAGCAAGAAGGTTGGAGAAAAGTCAGTCGACACAGCTAAGACAGTAGGAGACAAAACGGCGGAGGGCGCTAAGACTGTAGGAGATAAAACCGTAGAAGGCGCTAAGACAGTTGGGAATAAGACTGCTACCGGCGCTAAGAAGGCCGCGAACGCAGTTAAGAAGGTCATACCCTGAACTGTTTTTCTAACGGTAGTCAATAATCAGGGCGGCTCCTTAGGTGAGCCGCCCTTTTTTGATTTCCGTCGACAATTCGGGCGATCAGACTGGGATGCTATACTGGTCATCGAATTGGTGAGATAGAAAGAGGATCTCTTATGGCCGACACGTCAAAATTCACGATCATCTGTCCGTGTTGCGAGTCGACATTAACCATCGACGTCCAGACCGGTGCGCTTCTATCACACGACGAAAAAACAAAACCCATTGCATCGTTCGATGACATGGTTAAAGGCTTGGACAAACAGAAGCAGGTGCGTGAGCAGATCTTTGCGCAGGAGCTCAGCTCGATGAAGGATCGGGATCGAATTCTTCAGGAGAAGTTTCAGGAAGCAATGAAGCGAGCAGACAAAGACAAGGACAAGCCCTATCGCAACCCTTTAGATATCGATTGATATAGCCTGACCTGCGTCCTTCCGCCGCTTTCGCGTTATCTTTTGTAACGACTCCCCAGATACGATTTTGTTTCAAGCCGCTGCCCCACGAAGCATTCATTGATGATTTGCCAGCCACGTCGATACGCGTTACACCCAGCGATCGTTTTTCGAATTAGCCTTCTCGTTGCAACCATCTTCATTATTCATGCGGCAGTGTTTTCTCAACCGCGACTGCCACCGATCAAGTTCAGCGTTCGTACCCTTTCAAATGGTCTGCGTCTGATTAGTGCACTTGATCAATCGAGTCCGACTGTGGCGATCCAGGTCTGGTATCACGTCGGGTCTAAAGACGATCCGTACCAACGCAGCGGTTTTGCTCATCTCTTTGAGCACATGATGTTCAAGAGCACTAGGAACATGAAGTCGGAGATGATGGATCGTTTGACTGAAGACGTCGGCGGCTCCAACGGTGCCTCAACAAATGATGATGTCACTATCTATAACGAGGTCGTACCTTCAAACTATCTCGAGACATTGATCTGGGCTGAAGCCGATCGCCTGGCTGGACTAAACGTCGATGAAGCAAACTTCAAATCGGAACGAGATGTCGTCAAAGAAGAATACCGCGAAAGCGTATTGACGCCTCCTTACGGTCGGTTTGACTTCCTGCTCCAACAGAAATCGTTTCTTCAACATCCTTACAAGCGACCGACAATCGGAAGTATTGAAGATCTTGATGCGGCATCTCTCAGTGACGTCCAGGAGTTTCACGCCACTTATTATCGTCCTGACAACGCGACTCTCGTCGTCGTTGGCGATTTCGATCAAAAACAACTAGATAGCTGGGTGGACAAGTACTTTGGGCCCATCGAAAAACCAAATCGGCCGATTCCTCGTGTACAGATCAAGGAGCCGTTACGAAACTCTGAAACCCGCGTCGTCGAGCACGGCATTAATGAATTGCCCGCAGTGGGCCTGACGTACCTGACTCCGGGACTTTCGAATCCGGATACAGATGCCCTCGAAGTTGCCGCGGCGATTCTTGGAGGTGGTGAGTCGTCGCGTCTTTACCATGCGCTTGTCTATAAACAGCAACTCGCCGCTGACGTCGGAGCTTCAGAGGATTCTCGTGAAGACGTGAGTTTGTTTGAAATCAATGCCGTCTTATCGGAAGGCAAGAAGCCGGAAGACGTCGAACGTTCATTACTCGCAGAGATTAGAAAGTTACAAGACCAGCCAGTAGTGAAACTGGAACTCGACAAAGCGAAAAACCAACTGATCACTAATCTGTTTCGAGAACGCGAAACCAATGAAGGCACCGCTCAGGTGCTAGGTGAAGCCGCCGTACTTCTAGGCCATCCCGAACTGGCAAACTTTGACCTGGCAAGATTGCAAGCGGTCACTGTGGCGGACGTCCAGAGAGTGATGAAGAAGTACTTTACGAGTTCCAATCGGCTAGTCCTTTACTATCTGCCCGATGCTTCAAAGACGAGTGAGGCCAGGTAGTATGACAAAACGGCTCATCTGCATCGTCGGCCTCATTGCATATTTGGGTGCTGTAGCGTTTGCTCAAACTCAAACGACGCCACCGCTTCCCACAAAGCCCCGTTCGGTCACTTTCCCGAAGCCCGTTGAACAAACTTTGCCGAATGGTTTGCGCGTCATTGTCGCTGAGCGTCATGATATGCCGATAGTGACTGCCTCACTCGTAATAAAAAATGGTAGCGAAGTTGACTCTCTTGCATCGGCAGGAGTAGCCGATCTGACTGCAAACCTTCTTGCCAAGGGCACAACAACGCGCACTGCCACGAAAATCGCGGAGGAGATTGAGAATCTTGGTGGTGAATTGGAGGCCGCTGCGCGATGGGATTCCACGAGTGTTTCAGTCGGAGTGATGTCTGACAAGATCGATGCTGCCATGACAATACTTGCCGACGTGGTGCGACGTCCGACCTTTAAGCCTGATGAGATCGAGCGACAGCGTCAGCAGCACCTCGACGCACTAACTTTATCCTTAGATGAGCCCAGTTCGATTGCACGTTTTGTTGG
>Ga0163163_10002231_pt1 | contig 16310 bp, 11 predicted proteins | sample S65metaG_FD_119766 | JGI IMG/M metagenome (GOLD analysis project Ga0163163, IMG submission 119766) | Switchgrass rhizosphere microbial communities from Kellogg Biological Station, Michigan, USA - S6-5 metaG | ecosystem: Host-associated > Plants > Roots > Rhizosphere > Soil | place: USA... | reverse complement strand
GGTCGCTTCCAACGGCCAGGTAATCGCGTCACCGGTGAAGGGCGCGGGTAGTGGCGAGAATCCGTACTGTAAAGATGCGCAGCAGAAGCCGCCTGATACCACCGAGAATCAGCGCAGCGCGGGAATCCTATTGACCTTTGGAAAGTTCAGATTTCTGGACCTGGGCGATCTAACCTGGGACGTCGAAATGCGGCTCGCCTGCCCCGTGAATAAGCTTGGCACCGTCACGATGTTTCAGGCTACGCACCACGGGTTCTTCAATGATTTCTCCGGCGCGCCGGCGCATGTGCTCGCGCTGAAACCGCAATTGGTGATCGTCAACAATGGCGCCACCAAGGGCTGGCAGAATTCAGCCTGGGAGACTACCTACAAGATCCCCGGCCTTGAGGATGTGTGGCAGTTGCATCAAGCCATGGGGCCCAACCGCGACCACAACGTGAAGCCGGACCAGATCGTCAACCTGGAATCCACGCCGCATGAAGGCCAGTGGCTGATGGCGTCGGTGACGCGCGACGGCAAAATCACCATCACCAACGAACGCACCGGATTTAGCAAGAGTTATACGGCTCGTTAGTGAGTGACTCTTACCGTCACCGTATTTGAATACGCCGAAACGCTGGTCCCGTTATAGGCTTGCACACGATAAAGGTACGTGCCCTTGCCGACTGTGTTCGTGAAGGTCTTCACGTTACCCGGCACGGTCCCAACGCGCACGAAACTGCTGCTGCCGGAGGGCGCACGCTCGATGTAGAAACCTGTCTGGTAGGTGGAAGCATCGGTCCACTTCAACGTTACGGAGCCCTTTCCTGCGCTGCCCGTCAAGTTCGTAGGCGCGACCAGCGAGTTGCCAGTCACCGTGACCGGCGCACTTGCCGTCCCAGTAGCGCCAAGATTGTCGGTGACCGTCAGGACCGCTGTGTAGCTGCCTGCGTTCTGATATGTATGCGCTGGCGAAGCGCTGCTGCTGGTTGCCGTGCCGTCGCCAAAGTTCCAGCTATAAGACGTGATGGTTCCGTCCGGATCGTTCGAGCCAGCCGAACTGAAGTCCACGGCCAGCGGTGCAACACCCGATGTGGGCGTCGCCGAAGCCTTTGCCACCGGCGGCACATTGGCTGTACCCGTAGGCAATACCAACAGCGTGATGCTCTGCGGAGGCGCCGTGAATGCTACTGTGTTGCCGCTGAAGCTCAAGTCCGTCAGACGTGTGATTGCATTGGCCGCGGTGAGCTGATAAACCTGTGCCGTGCCATTAGCGGCGAAGTTGTTCAGCGCGAGGCTGACCGGCGTATTTCCCGACAGATATTTATTGATCACCATCACCGTTAGCGCGCTATCGGCGTTGCGCTGCGCCGCGAAAACCGCCACGTTGTCGGGATTCGGACCGCTGGCCGCGACGCTGGTGTCACCGAAGCTCGACTTATTGCCGTCATAGTTGCGATAAAGCTTGATCGCTTTATAAGTGGGCGTCGACGCATCGGGCGTCGTCCAGCGCGCAGCCAGATTCAGGCCTTCGCGGCCAAAGATTCCCAGGATATCGGCCTGCGTGGTCGCGCCGTTGATGTACGGCTCCGCGCCCCAGTTGTATTCCGTGATGCCGATGGGTGTGCCCGCGTCGTAATACGTGTCGGCCCAGCCACGCAGCCTCGGAATCAACTTCACTTGAGTGCCGATCCAGGTTTGATCGACATAGTTGGGGTCCCACAAGGAACGCGTCGACTTGTTCCGCAGCAGTTGCATCGTCGTGCTTACGTCATTACTGAATTCGCCGCCCTGCGGATAATAGTGCACCGTGAATACATCCAACAGATGGCGGCCGTCCGCCTTGAGCTGTCCCAGCAGCCATGGCAGGTAGTCGGCGCCGCCGTGGTTGGCGCGGTCGGGCAGGAAGCTCCAGCCGTGCAGGCTGCCGTACTGCTGGTCATAGCCGCTGTAAAAATAACCGCTCCAGCCCCACTCTTCCGGACCGACAATCAGCGCACCAGGATCGGTCCCGCGTATTGTCGCGCCGTAATCTTTGATGCGTGCCAGAATCTCATCCATGGTCGCGCCGGTGGGATGCACATCGCGATGGGTGGAATGCCAGATGCTGTGCTCATTGTCCAGAACGTAGTAGCGCGGCGCGGTGGTGCTCGCCACGCCGAACGTGGTGGCTATATGTTGCAACCATTGCTGCTGATAAGAGGAAGTGCTCGGCACGTTGGCATCGTTGGGGTCGTTGCCCGTCACATATTGCCCGTTGGATTTCAGAATGCCATTGCCGGCATCCGGATACCATTGCGCGTCGTTCCCGGTCTGCGCGCCGTATTTGGCCTGCGAAAAACTCGCCAGTTTGCTGCGATTCGCGCCCAGCTTGGCCACCCAATCGAGCATCGGAATCGTAATCATGGCCCGCGCTCCGCCCGCCTGCGTCGTCGAAATGAAGGTGTCGCCGCGCTCCCCGGCCACAGCCGATGAATCGCCGATGCTTTCGAAATACCAGTCCTGATCGCGATTGTCGCCGTTCACCTGCCAGTTATAGCGGCTGCTGTTATTGCCACCGTAACGGTTCAACGGAACATTCAGGTCGGAAAGTTGCGCCGTCGTGCCGTAAGCCAGTCCATAGACCCGGGGATCGATCGCGTGCCGGTTGGCGTTGGCGTCCACCGTTACCGTGGCGGTCGGGTTCTGAGCCAGCGCGGCGCCACTCAACAGAGCAACGAGCAACGAGATTCTAAGCATGATTTATTTCCTGGTAACGGTAACCGAGGCACTGGCCGACTTACTGGGATCCGCTGCGCTTATCGCGGTAACCGAAAATTTGGCCGGCGAAGGCACGCTACTCGGAGCCTTGTAGAGCCCACTCGTACTGATAGTGCCGAATGTCGAAGTTCCACCGGTCACGCCGTTTACCTTCCATGTGACCGACGTATTCGACGTGTTGGTTACGGTTGCCGTGAACTGTTTAGTGGTCCTCACGCGCACGCTGGCGCTGGTGGGCGAGATGCTGATGCCTACCGGGGGCGGAGGCGGGGGCGGCAGCGGATCCGTAACCGTAACTGATGCGCTGCCTACCACCGGCGGATCCACCGCGCCGCTGCTGGCATGCACCGTTACTGTCGCTGGCACTGGCGCCGCAAGGGGGGCCCTGTACAATCCATTCACCGAATCGATGAATCCCACTGTTCCATCCCCGCCAGGAGTGCCGTTCACGTCCCAGGTGACCCCTTGATTCGTACTGCCGGTCACGGTGGCCGTGAATTGTTTCGTTGTATTCGCGGGAACGCTCGCGCTCGAGGGGCTCACGCTGACGGTCACGCCGCTTTGCACAGCCTGTCCTGAGTCCGGGCTCACCATCAACACAGTCGCGTCCACCGCTTCGAAATTGGAGCCGGCGATGGTCGTCAATGCGTGTAGATCGTCATTATCCCAGGCCGGATCCGGTGCGCCCGCGATGAACCAGGCCGCGCCGTTATCCGCCAGCATCATGCCGTACTGCTTCAAGGCGGTTAGAATCACCTGATTGGTAGCCGAGAAACCTGAAATATTGAAGCTCGCCTTCAGCCGGAAGCGCGCGCCCATCGGCGGGTACTGCGCGCCCGTGAGCGACGACGCATAATGCCGCGCCGGCCAGACATACGCTTTCTGTGATTGCGACACCGTAAAGCGGAGCGCGTGGCGAATGGCTCCGGCGGCAACTTCATCATGCCGCACCAGCCCCGGGAAAATAGGCAACCCCGCGGCGTCGGCCGAGGTCCAGGTGGCTGGCCGCAGCGCGTTCGAAAGCAGGTTGAAGATGGCGCCGGAACCGCCGGTCCAGCTTGACGCCTGCGGATAGGCGGCGAAAATCTCATAGAGGATGCAATGATCGGTATCGATCGCGGTCGCATGCCGGTCGCCCGTGCTCGCACTGCCGCCTTCGATTGGGGCGTTCAGTGGGATGGCGTATGGGCCGGTGTCGCTCTCGCTTTGGTACTGGAAGGTGGCGGGATATTTCGTCTGCGTTCCAGGAACCGTCACGTAGGGAATACCGATGGGCCCTCCGTCCCACAAACCGGAACCAAAGTCCGGGTGCAGCGGTGTAGAAGCGCCTATGGTGTTCACCCAAGTGGGAGAACTTGGATGCACGGGTAACTGGTCGATTCGCGTGTTCCAGATGTTGTCCGCGGGAAGAACCGTGCAATTCCCAATGGTAGGCGCCTGCGCGGACGCAAAGCCAGCGAACCCTAGCAGCAGGGCTATAGGTACAATGTTTTTCACAACGACACTCCTCCGAGGGCTTCAGAATAACGTCGAAGGGGTCTTCATACCATCGGGTAAGCACCCGAGAAACCTTAGTGTTTCCCCGCTTAGAAGCCGGAGAATCGCCCGTTCCCTAATCGCCGCTCGCCATCGCCACGGATGCGTCCACCGCTCCGCCCGGCTGGATCGCGCCGGCCTTGCTGCTGTCGAATTCGTTCTCCCATTTCGCCACCACAACCGTCGCTACGGCATTGCCAGCCAGATTCGTGAGACTGCGCATCTGCGACATGAAACGGTCCACCCCCAGCAGCAGGGTAATCCCGGCTACGGGCACGGTATGCAGCGAGGAGAGAGTTGCGGCCAAGGTGATAAAGCCTCCGCCCGTGACCGCTGCTGCACCTTTGGAGGTCAGCATGAGCACCACCAGCAATTGAAACTCCTGCGCCGCGGTCAAGTGGGTGTTGGTAGCCTGCGCCACGAATAACGCCGCGAGCGTCAGGTAAATCGACGTGCCATCGAGATTGAACGAATAGCCCGATGGCACCACCAGCCCTACCACGGACTTGTTGCATCCCAGGCGTTCCATTTTTATCATCAGCGATGGCAGCGCCGCCTCGGAAGTGGAGGTCCCCAACACGATCAAGAACTCCTCTTTCAGGTACTTCAGCAGACTCCAAATGCGGAATCCGTGCAGCCGCGCGATCGCGCCCAGCACTACAAAAACAAACAGCGCTGCAGTCGCATAGAAGCACAGTAATAGGTTGCCAAGCTGCACCAGCGTTCTCACTCCGTAACGTCCAATCGTGAAGGCCATCGCGCCGAACGCCCCCAGCGGCGCGAGATACATAATGAAGCCGATCATCTTGAACAGAATGTCATTGATGTAGTGAAACGCTTCCAGCACCGGCTTGGCCTTGTCGTAAGTGGCGAGCGCTATCCCGAACATGATGGCGATCAACAGGATCTGTAAAACTTCGCCTTTAGCGAAGGCGTTCACCATTTGATCCGGAATGATGTTCATGATGAAATCCACGGTGCTCAAGTGCTCGCCTGAGGTGGTGTATTGCGCGACTGCCTTGGTGTCGAGCGAACTGGGATCGGCATTGATACCGGCGCCCGGCTTCACCACCGTCACGATCAGGAGCCCGATCAGCAGCGCCGCCGTGGTGACCACTTCAAAGTACAGCAACGCCTTGACGCCCACTCGACCCAGTTTCTTCATGTCGCTCATGCCCGCAATGCCCGTCACCACCGTGCAAAAGATAATGGGCGCAATCATCATGCGGATCAGCTTGATGAAACCGTCCCCCAGAGGCTTCATTTTTTCGGCCAGCGGTGGGTTGAATACGCCCAGCGCAATGCCCAGCACGATCGCCACGAACACCTGGAAATACAGGGCCCGATAGAAGGGCTGTCGCGCGGCGGTCATCGGAGAGGGCGTTAGGTCTGCCATAAGCTCCTATAATTCTACGTCCAACTTAAGAACACATCCGCCGCAGCAACCGAATCTGTCCCGCGTGATACAGATCGTGCGCCGCCGCACCGCGGATCAAATGGCACACCGCCGGAGTAAACGCGCGAGCCGGTAAGTTCGCCACGGTGTCGCGCAACTTCCGGTGCTCCGCTTCCAGGATATCGATGTCGCGCTTCCATGCTAATTCGCTGGCGGCCGCTTCAGCGGCGGCCGATCCACTCTGCGGCCGTTCGAAAAAGTTGCTGCCCGCGAGCATGAACGACCCGCGCTTCTCGCGCAAGATCTTCCGTCGCACTACATATTTCCAGTAGGCGGCATGCAGCGTCAGCTCCCAGATATTGTGACGATCCCCAGCCGGACGCCATGCCGCTTGCACCACCGTCACACCGCGAATCGCACCACGCAGGTTGGGGCCGTGCCAGGACTTCTTATCAAATGCCTCGTCCAGGCCATCCAGCAACATCGACTTTGTGATTACGCTCATAAAAGATGCGCCGGAGTCGCACGCGGTCTCGACAACGCCTTCGACCGCAGGCACACGTTCACTTCTTCAAGTGACCCGAAGAATCCCACGAACGCCTGGTCCAAGTGCCGCCGGCGGCGCCTCGACTGCCTGAAATCGCGCGGCCGGAATTGGTCGGTGAACGAAATTACCGCAGTCCCCAGCGGCCGGTATTCGTGCGTGCCTTGGGCCCACGCGAGACCCGGCTCCGCATCGATCCACAGCGCGAAACCCATACTCTAATTATGCAGGGGCGGGAATTATGAAGACGCGGATGAGTCCCCGCGAGCCGCTTGCTCCAGGATGCGCGCGGCGCGGGCGGGATTAAACACTCCGCATGAGCAGAATCGCGTCATGCAGGCGGCGGCCTGCTCCGGCGTGCGACGACCTTCCTTCACCCAATCGATCATCTTCTTCGCCAGCGAATGGCTTACCATGCCGTGCCCACACATAGTTGAAAGCAGCAGAACGTCGGAATTTGGTAGCTTTTCCGTCTTGCCCTCGAAGCCCAATGAATAGCCGACGCTGTGGCGCGGAATCCCGGCTGCGAAACAACACTGCTCGGCGCCGTCGACGGAAGTCGAAATGTTGATGCTCAACCCCAGATCAGCTTCCTTGACCGCCTTCACGAAATCTTCCGCGGCAACACGATTGTCGAACACTGCAGCCGCTGTGGTGAGCGCATCCATGCCGTCTATCACCGCTCTAAAATCGGCAGTTGAATCGCGATTCCAGTGGGCCAGCGGATTCATCGCGCGCGAAGGCCGCAGGGCCCCGCCATGAATCGCATCACCCAGATTCACCGGCTTGAAGGGCACCGCCATTTCGAGAAACTGTCGCAGCTTCGGCAGGGCATCGTTATCATTCTTGCCGCGCGAGCACATCGCGAAAACAATGTAGTCGTCCGCGAAACTCTGCGATGGGCCAAAGCGATGAAGTGTGTTGGTCATGCGCTCACCGCGTTCTCCCGCGTCACGCGCCCCAACCCAATATTGGTCTTGGCGCGCTCAGGATGATACCCCAGTTTTTCCAGGAGCGGCGCCAACACATGATCTTCACCGTCTGCGTCGCAGCGCGCACCCACGCCCAGCGCGACCACGGTATCGATCTGCTTTTCGACGTCCCACACCAGCCGTATAATTTCTTCGGCACGCTCAACCGGCACTTTGATTTCGATAATCGCCGAGAGCACCTTTTCGTTCATAATGTCTGCACGTATCGTTCCCGTTGCCACATCGCTCATCAAAGACGTCACCGGATTGCGTTTCTCGAAACTCACGCCGGCCTTGGCCAGCGCCCAACACATTGTCTGCAAATCGCGAAACCACACGCCGACGCCGGGGCGTCCGAATTCGATGGTGAATCCCACTTCCCCCTGCTTCACGCGGTCGCTGACATCGTTGGTTTTCACTTCCTCAGTTCCGCGTCCATGCACGCCGGTCGATTCATGGGGCACGCGCGGATCGGAAAACGCCCGGCGCACGGTCCGTGGCCAGACCAATTCGTCGGGCGCGAAGGCCGCCGTGGGGCACACATCGGGTTCGGGATCAAAGCGCAACCGCAGCGTTTGAAATACCTTGCGCAAGGTGCGTACAAAAGTGGGGTTGAGGTGTTCCTGGCTCAGTCCGTTGAAGCACGCGTAACATTCCACGCATTCCTTGGAGTTGACTGTAGCGCGCCGTATCGCCGGATCGATATAAATCGCGCCCACCGGACACACGTAGGTGCAATTGCCGCACGCCACGCACTTATTTGGATCGATCTTCACACTTCCATTTTCATGCGACCCGTTTGGTCGCGTCAATTTTTAGGAACAGCGCCGCCGCGATCAAACACAGGGCGCACGTGACGAAGAAGGGTGCATTCCAGCCATAATCTCTCGCTGCATAGGTGACCACGGCCGCCGAAATCGCACCGCCGATGTTGCCGAGCGTGTTCATCACCGCCGAAACGGAGCCGGCGAAATCGCCACCGATATCGAGCGTTACCGCCCAGGAGATCCCCACGGTCCATTCGAGGCTGAAGAAGGCCACGCAGTAAAACGCCACGGATACCTGAGGATCGTGCGCCAACACTGCCGGAATCGTAGCCGCCGCGGAAACCAGGAAGCCCGCAATTGCCACCCAGCGCCGTGCCAGATTCACATTGTTGGTCAGCTTCAAAACGTGATCCGAACACCAACCGCCCAGCAGATCCCCCAGCGTCCCGGCGAACAACGGCAAACTCGCATAGATGCCCATTTTCGCCAGCGTCATGCCGCGCGAATCGTGCAGATAGGTCGGGAACCAATCATTATAGACGTTGAGATTGAAGTTGTAGCAGAAGTACATCACCGAAAGAATCCACAGATTGTGGTGCCCGAGAATCTTGCGCCACGGAATTTCGGTGGAGCGCTTGCGCCCGCCCCCGATCAGCTCGCGCTCGGCGGCATTCACACTGCGATGTTCTTCCGGCGTGTCGCGATAGTAGAAGTACCAGACCGCGGACCACGCAACGCCCAGCAATCCGAAAAGCATGAACGCCGCACGCCAGCCGTATAGAGGAATGAAACCACTCCAATGCATTCCAAAGATCGTGAAGCCTGCCAGGACCAAGGGCGTCAAAGCCGCTCCCAATCGTGACCCCGCATGCGTAACGCCTTGTGCGAAGCCTCGTTCCGTCGGCCGCATCCAACGCGAGAGCGAACGCGTGGCGATGGGGAACGCGCCCGCCTCGCCCAGCCCAAAGAAAACTTGGATCACCAGCATTGAAACCGCGTTCCACGCGAGCGCCGTGATCCCCGTGAAGATGCTCCACCAAGTGACCACGGCGGTCAACGCCCGGCGCGCGCCGAAACGGTCGCCCAGCCAACCACCGGGAAGTTGAAACAGTGCGTAGGCGATGCGAAAACTGAACGTGATCCATCCCATCATCACCAGCGAGATTCCAAGTTCATCGCGAATCGCAGGACGCGCCACGGCCAGGATCTGGCGGTCCATGTAGGTAATCATGTACGCCGCCACCGTCAGGCCCAGAACCACGTGGCGCACGCGTGTAGGGCGCTCGCCCGTAGGCCTGCCGCTATCGGAAGCGCTCTGCGTCAGAGGATGAGGAGGAGGTACGGCCACAAAGGAGTGATCATACCACTTCTATTAAGCTCCGGATCAAAACGGCGGGATGCAAGGCCGTGGCGTTGGCCAAATCCGCCACCTGATGTCTGCAGGACGTGCCCACCGCCACCAGCGCTTCGCCGGCCTTCATCGCCCGCACCGCCGGCAGCAGCTTGCGACTCGCGATGGTTACCGAGACGTCATAGTGATCCTTCGAATACCCAAATGACCCCGCCATGCCGCAGCAGCCCGCGTCCAGATCCACAACGCTGCACTCCGGAATGCGCGCCAGCAGTGTCTTGGTGGCATCCAACAGTCCCATCGATTTTTGATGACAATGCCCATGCAGCAGAATTTTCGACGGCCCCTTGCGGATCGGCAGGTCGAGTGTGCCCGCGAACTCTTCCCACAGCAGCACCGCCCCGGCTACCGTGCGAGCCTTCTCCTGTTGCTCGCCGCGCAAAAGCGACGCAGCGTCTTCCTTCAACACCGAGAGGCAGCTCGGCTCACAAAACAAAATCTTGTCGCCACCCGCAGCGAAAGGATAAAGCCCTTCCACCAACTGCCCGACTTGTGCGCGCGCCTCACTCAGCAGTCCCTTTGAGATCAGCGGCCGCCCGCAGCACCCCGGCCTGATTACATCGACGCCGCAGCCGCCGCGCTCCAGAACTTCGACGGCAGCGATGCCGATCTCCGGATCGTAATGATTGGTGAACGTATCGTTGAAGAGCGTGATGCGCCGGCCGCCGCTTGTCGGCTTCCGTCCCGCGACCCAATGACCGAACGTCTTACGCCGCCACTCCGGCAACTTGCGGCGTGGGTCCAGGCCGAGCAGCTTCTTGTTCAGCCCCGTACCCGCCACCCAATTCGAGATCGGAGCAAACGCACTCCCCAGCTTCGCCAGGTTGGCGGTATTGCCTAGCGCCCGCGCATGCATTGGCGTGCCGTGACGCGAATAGTAGTCAGCCAGAAACTCGCTCTTGTAGCGAGCCATGTCGACGCCCACCGGGCACTCCGCCTTACACGCGCGGCATTCCAGGCACAAATCGAGCGCCTTGTAGACCCCGTCATCGCCCAGCCCCGCCTCGCCCTCAATTTGCCCGCTCATCGCGAGCCGTAGCACGTTCGCACGCCCGCGCGTTGAATCCGATTCTTCCCGCGTCGCCATGTACGACGGACACATGGTGCCGGAAAGCTTCTTGCGACACGCCCCCACGCCGCTGCACATCTCGACAGCACCGCCCATGCCGCCGTATTCTGAGTAATCGAACCAGGTCTTCGGATTCGGCGTTTTATACCCTCCGCCGAAGCGCAGGTTCGAAGTCATCGGCGGCGAGTTCACGATCTTGCCCGGATTGAAAATGCCGTTCGGATCAAAAGTACGCTTCACCTCACGAAACGCGTCATACAACGTGTCGCCGAACATCTGCCGCATGAAAGGACCGCGCACCAGCCCGTCGCCATGCTCGCCCGACAGCGCTCCCCCGAATTCCAGGACCAGTTTCGCCACATCGTTCGCGATGGCCTCGAATTGCCGCACGCCTTCGTCGGTCTTCATGTTGATCACCGGACGCACGTGCAGACAACCCACCGACGCATGAGCATAGACTCCGGCCGTGGTGTTGTGTCCACGTATCAGATCCAGAAACCGTCCGATAAACGGGCTCAAATTTTCGGGCGACACCGCCGTGTCTTCGACGAATGAAATCGATTTCGCGTCGTCCTTCATCGCGGTCGAGAGCCCCAGCGCCGCCTCGCGCAAGCTCCAGACGCGAGCTTGCCCCGCAAGGTCAGTCTCGGTGTGATAGTGGTAGCCTAGGTTCCGCCCCCGCAGATCTGCTTCCAGCGCCTGCATACGCGGCGGCAGATCTTCTTTTTGATCCGCGTACATTTCGACGCAGAGCGTTGCACCCGGGTCACCCGAAACATAGGTATTGCGAATGCGGTCTAGTACGGCGTTCTGGCGCGTGAAGTCGAGGATGTGCTTGTCCATCACCTCCACCGCGGAGGGCTTGTGATGCAGAATCACCGGCGCGGCAGAGAGCGACTCCAGCAACTGCTCGAAGCCGATCACCATCACCGCTTTGGCCTTCGGCAGCGGCACCAGGTTGAGCTTGGCTTCGAGCACCACGCCCAGCGTGCCCTCCGATCCCACCATGATCTTCGCCAAGTTGACTGGCTTGTCCTGATCGACAAATTCGTCCAGATTGTAGCCGCCCACGCGGCGCACTACTTTAGGAAAGCGCCGGTCGATTTCGGCGGCGTGTTCGCCAGCGAGACCGAGCACTGCGCGATAGCACGCCGCTTCGAGCGTTTCGCCCACGGGCACTTCGCTGCGCGGCATCTCGCGAAAATGCACGATGCTGCCGTCCGACAGCAGCACCGTCTGCTCCAACACGTGGTCGATGGTCTTGCCATAGAGCACGCTGCGCGCGCCGCAGGAATTGTTGGCCATCATGCCGCCGATGGTGGCCCGACTTGCGGTGGAAATATCCGGCGCGAAGCGCATCCCTAGCGGCGCCATCTGCGCATTCAGCTCGTCCAGCACTATGCCCGGCTCGACCCGCGCCCAGCGCTCCGCCGCATTCACTTCCAGCAGACGGTTGTAGTATTTCGAAGTGTCGACCTGAATCCCTTCGCCGATCGCCTGCCCCGCCTGCGACGTTCCGCCGCCCCGCATCGTGATGGGGCAGCGATAGCGTCCGCAAATCTCGACGACGCGAACGATGTCCTCGCGCGTCTTCGGGATCACTACGCCCAGTGGCCGGATCTTATACACGCTGGCGTCGGTCGAATAGAGCGCGCGCGATAGCGCATCGAAACGAACTTCGCCTTCGAGTTGTTTGCGGAGCTCGCCCTCGAGAGCACTCGCGTCGATTCGCGGTTCTAACTGCACCAGGCTCATGGAACCAAAAGATTAACATACGTCGTCCGCCGCGCCGCGCGAAGCGGACCCCGACGGTAGAATGGCCCCGGCCACTCGCCGCATTGACTTTCCCGTCCTCCGCAGCCTGTAATGGAAGCTTGCGATCATGCTCAAATCAGAAATCTTAACCCCCGCCCTGCTGCTGGATCTGGACGTGTTCGAAGCCAACCTCGCACGCATGATGGAACAAGTGAAGCGCTCCGGCAAAGCGATCCGCCCCCACGCCAAGGCCCACAAGTGTGTCGAGATCGCCAAACGCCAGCTCGCCGCCGGCGCCTGTGGTGTCTGCGTAGCCACGCTCGCCGAAGTGGAACTGATGGCCAGCGCGGGAATCACCGGTATTCTGCTGACCTCACCCGTCGCCGATCCAGCGAAGATGGCTCGCGTCATCGAGACCGGCGCCATGGTGGCGGTGGATCATGTCCAGCAGGTCGAGTGGTACCAGGAAGCCGCGCAAGCCGCAGGGCGGAAGCTCGACATGCTGATCGACCTCGACGTCGGCGATCACCGCACCGGCGCCCGCTCCACCGCACAGGCGGTCGAAATCGCGGAGGCGATCGCTCGTTCTGCGAACTTGAATCTGCGCGGCCTCCAGGGATATTCGGCGAAGGGCTCCCATCTGGCGGGTGAAGAAGGTCAGCGCCTGTCCAGCGAAACGTGGGCGCATGCCGCTGAAGTACGCAAAGCGTTGGCCGACAAAGGCATGGCAACCGACATTGTATCCGGAGGCAGCACCGGAACCTGGCAAATCGATACGGCGAATCCCGAAATAACTGAGATGCAGGCTGGATCGTTCGTGTTGATGGACCTGGAATACCGCAAGGCCGGCGTGGACTTCCCCCAGGTGATCACCGTACTAGGAACAGTGGTGAGCGCAAATCACGATAGCTTCGTCACAACGGACGCCGGGATCAAATCGTTTTCCACCGATCGCGCCTATCCACCGGAGGCCGCTAACTTACCTGGCCTGACCTACCGCTTCGGTGGCGACGAATTCGGCTACCTGAACGTCGACGATCCCCAAAAACTCCCGCGGCTGGGCCAAAAAATCGAATTCATTCCGCCGCACTGCGATCCCACAGTGAATCTGTATAACCGGATGTATGCGTGCCGCGGCGATCGCGTGGAAGCGGTCTGGCCCGTGAAGTCTCTAGCGCTTTAGGTCAGATTTCAACTACTTCTTCAAAAACATCCTGCCGCAGACGGATTCCGGCAGCCACTAGTTTTTCGTAGAACTTGGGCCGGATGCCGGTCGCCGCGAAGCGCCCGATGACCCGACCGTCCGGATCGATACCGCGCTTCTCGAACACAAACAGATCCTGCAAAGTGATGATGCTGCCCTCCATTCCGGTCACCTCCGTAATCCCGGTCACGCGGCGCGAGCCGTCGCTGAAGCGCGAGGCCTGAACCAGCAGGTGTACAGCGCTGGCAATCTGCTGGCGAATGGCGTTTACGTGCATGTTCGCATTGGCCATCGACACCATCACTTCCAGCCGCGAGATCCCGTCGCGCGGAGAATTGGCGTGAATCGTGGTGAGAGAGCCGTCGTGGCCCGTGTTCATGGCCTGCAACATGTCGAGCGCTTCCTCGCCACGAACCTCGCCGACCACGATGCGGTCCGGACGCATACGGAGACTGTTGATCAACAACTCCCGCTGCCGCACCGCGCCCCCGCCTTCCAGGTTCGCCGGGCGGGTTTCCAGGCGCACCACGTGCGGTTGCTTCAATTGCAATTCGGCGGCGTCTTCAATCGTCACAATCCGTTCTTTCGCATTGATGAAGACCGACAAGGCATTTAGGAGCGTGGTCTTGCCGGAACCCGTACCTCCGGAGATAATGATGTTCAGTTTCGACTTCACCGCCGCTTCCAGCATTTCGATCATGCCCTGCGTCATCGCCTTGCGCTCTACCAGGTCATTGGGCATCAGCTTGTCGGTCGAAAATCGGCGAATGGACAGGATCGGACCGTCGACCGCCAGTGGCGGAATGATCGCATTCACGCGCGAGCCATCGCTCAAGCGCGCGTCCACCATGGGCGTCGATTCATCGATGCGCCGTCCCACCTGGCTGACGATTTTATCGATGATGCGCAGCAGATGCTGATCGTCGCGGAAAGCCACATTGGTCAGCTCCAGCAGGCCGCGCCGTTCCACATATACGTGCTTGGAAGTGTTTACCAGGATGTCGGAGATGGTAGGGTCTTTCAACAACGGTTCCAGCGGCCCCAGCCCGAACACCTCGTCCAGCACTTCGTCGCAGATTTGCTGTTTTTCAGTCGCGCTGAGCAATGTGGGCTCGCCGTCGATTAATGCCAAAAGCGCCTGGCGCACTTCGCTGCGCATCTTGTGGTTGTCGATGCTGGCCAGCGCATCCAGGTTGATCTAGTCCACTAGTTTGCGGTGGAGCGTGAACTTCAACTCCTGATATTCGGGCGTCGGAGTACTTTTCGGACGCCCGGAAGCCTTGAGAAGCCGTTGCTCCCAGGATGCCTGCTGCGCGTTCTTATTGCTCTTGTCGATTGTAGAAAACATGAGAGACCGTCAATTCTTGCCACTCCATCGCCTGCTCCCGCGCCGCGAGTCGCGGACTTTGCCCGACGTCGCTTCACATTTGCGGTCCGCCTGGGATGTAAAGAGTTTGAAGGCTCGGAAGATCAGCTCATCGGCATCCCAGGGGCCCAGCAGGAAATCCCAGTTGGGTTCGGGAATTCCGGCTTCGCGCCGCAGTAGCGTCTCGGCCGAGCCTACAAACAGGATCGGTTTCGGGCTATCGGAAACCACCTCGCTGTTAACCCAGGAAAAGATTCCCTCGCCCTGGCAAACATTCACCACTCCGGCGTGGAACGGGTGCAGCGTGTCGTTATCCGGCAGATCCTGAAACGTCCGGCAGCGTGACCGCGCATGCTCCAGCGCTCGCGTGATGCGCGCGGCTTCCGCCGCTTCAAAACCGATCACCGCGAAGCTCTTGTCGCCCAGCGTCTCGCGCACCACCGGCGGCAAATCCGGAGTCTCCCTCCTGCCGCACATCGCTTGCGAAAACAGTTGCCGCATGGCAAGTAATTCCGCGCGCAACCGGCTGACGCATTCACCGGCGGCGATCATCGCGCGGGCCTCCCGGCTGCTCCGGCGACGCTCCCCCGGGTCCGCCAGGTAGTCTTCGATGCCCCGCGCCTTGCGTGCAATCTCGGCGAACCCCAGCATGCCGGCGATCCCCGTCCAGTGATGCACCGTCCGCTGCGCCCGGTCGAGATCCAACCCTTGAACCAACCGGCCCAGCAAGCGGCCGCTCTCTTCTTCACCTTCCACCAGGAAATTGGCGCGCATCTCCGCCAGCAGGTCATGGTAGTCGCCGGGTTCGAACGCCGGTTGCGCCGCCTGTCGCGCTCCCAGGTGCAATTTGACGGTGGCCGGAAGCGTGCGCGTGTCGACCGGCTTGGTGATGTAGCCGCTGCAACCCGACGCGTGGGCCTTCTCTTCGTCGCCCGGCATGGAGTAAGCCGTACAGGCAACCACAATGATGTCGCGGGTGGCCGGATCCGATTTCAGGCGCCGCGTCAGCTCGAAACCATCGGCGCCCGGCAGCTGCACATCCATAAGGATCAGCCGCGGCCGGAATTCGGCCAGAATTTTATCCACCTCCGGCCCGTCGCCCGCCGTGCGGATGTCATAACCGTCGGGCGCAAGCACCGCCCGCATCAGTTTTAGATTGACCGGGTTGTCGTCGACGATCAGAACCGGATCGCTACCCATGCCGATCCATATCGTTTGCGGATGGGAAAGTGTGAAAGAAGCGAGAATCTCAGTTGCTCCCGGAAAATCCCGACGCGCCTAAAATTGCGCCGCACGCGCCGATAAGGCAGTGCAAGGAAATTCGCTATGCCGACTCCACTTTTTGCTCTGATACTCGAAGACAATCTCGCCGATTTTGAACTGATCGCAAACGAGCTGGCTCGCTTCGGATTCAACGCTCTCTGTAAGAGGGTGGAGACCGAAGCGGACTACACCGAGCGGCTCCGCGAAATGCCGGATATCGTCCTGGCCGACGGTTCGCTCAAGGGCTTCGACAACCTGCGCGCGCTGGAGATTTTGCACCAGTGCGGGC
>Ga0163163_10002229_pt1 | contig 16316 bp, 19 predicted proteins | sample S65metaG_FD_119766 | JGI IMG/M metagenome (GOLD analysis project Ga0163163, IMG submission 119766) | Switchgrass rhizosphere microbial communities from Kellogg Biological Station, Michigan, USA - S6-5 metaG | ecosystem: Host-associated > Plants > Roots > Rhizosphere > Soil | place: USA... | reverse complement strand
GAAGCAGCAGGCACCGTGGCACCTGCGCTGGTTCTACAGTGTGATGCGAAAGATGTTTGGCAAAGATCTGACGCCGGTAAAGCAGCAGATGCGTGTCCCTGGTTTGGTTTGGGGCGGCATTGCGATGGAAACAGCTTTAGCAAAGAAGCGCAGAGTTTCGTTGCGCTTCATCCAGCTGGGGAAGGTGCGGACAGCCTGGCGAATCGGATGTCCTTTTTGAATCGACATCAACTCTGCAGTTGGCAGAAAGGCCGGACTCACAGACGAAAAGTTGTTGGCCATCACCGCTAATGACTTGTCTGTCTTCAACGCAACAGAACTCCTGGTTATTGAACTCGCCGACGCGATGGCCGACACACCGTCAAATATCTCGGACGATCTTTACTCTCGTTTGCGCGCGGAGTTTTCTGAAGAGCAGCTATTACAGTTGGGCGCACAACTCGCGTTTGAAAACTATCGAGCGCGTCTCAACCGCATCTTCGATGTTGGAAGTGATGAGTTGTACAAGCCTGGCGCGCCTTCGTGAGCACCCTCGACAAGCTAAAGGGCCTCTTGCAAAAATAAGTTGAAGCCGCCCCTATTTGCAGGTAGGGAAGGGGACCCTGTCCCCGCTGCTTCCCAGATCCTTACTGAGCGGGGACAGGGTCCCCTTCCTCACCTGAAAATTCTCCGACTTAGTGGTCTCTTTTGAGTTTTGCAAGAGTCTCTAAAGCTTATTGAACATTTATGAAGACAAATGCTGTGCGGTTGTTGGACCAACTTGGTATCAAGTATGAGTTGCGCGCTTATGAAGTCGATCCAAGCGATCTCACCGCTGAATCTGTCGCGGAGAAAGTTGGATTACCTCCCGAGCAGGTTTTTAAGACTTTAGTAGCGCGCGGGGATCGAAACGGAATCTGTATGGCAGTCATTCCCGGAGACGTCGAATTGGATCTGAAAGCACTGGCGAACGCATCTGGCGACCGAAAGATTCAACTCGTTCAGATGAAAGAGTTATTGGGTCTTACTGGCTACATACGCGGTGGTGTGACTGCCTTTGCCGGTAAGAAGGATTATCCCGTTTACGTCGACGAAACACTTGAGCTGTTTGATGTCGTCTCCGTCTCGGCGGGCATACGTGGTTTACAAGTACTGCTCAAACCTGAAGATTATTTGCGAGTAACAAAAGGAACGATCGCAACGTTAACGACAAACTCCTGAAGGGCGTTTTACCTCACTTTTCCCGCGTCAACATTTCCAATTCTTCCAGCGAGCGTGGCCAGTCTCTCTTCAGTAGTTGCGATAGGGCGCGGTCTGCCAAGAGTCGTCCACCGGTCTGACAATTTGGACAGTAGTTTGTTTCGTTAGATGCATAGCGAATCCGCTGGATCTTCGCACCACATCGAGGACAAGGCTCTTTGTACTTTCCGTGTGTTGCCATTTCAGCGCGGAATGCCGTTACCTTTTCCGGAAATTTATCGCCAGTTTCCGCACGCAACAGATCCACCCACTTCGTAAGACAGCTTTTAATTGCACGGAACAGGCGTTCGATCTCTTCCGCGGTTAGTTTTTGTGTAAGAGCAAAAGGTGAAAGCTGGGCTGCAAAAAGAATTTCGTCAGAGTATGCGTTGCCTATTCCGCTGAATATTCGCGGGTCGGTGAGCGCCCGTTTGAGAGTGTGGTTGGTGGCCCGAAGTGCGGTCGAGAATTGCGCAAGGTCCGATTCGAATACTTCCAAACCGCCGGGGTCCAGTCTTTGCAACCCAAATTCACCTTCAACGAGATGAAGTGAAGCGCGTTTCTGAGTTCCGGCTTCAGTCAAGGTAAGACTGCCGCGCGTGAATTCGAACAACGCCAACGCTTTTGCTCGGGAACCTTTTGCTTTGTCCTCGTACCAATGCAGTCTACCGGCGATCATCAAATGTAGTACGAGCCAGAGATCTTCTTCGAATCCAAAACAGATTCGCTTACCGAGTCGGCGAAGCCTGATCACTTCTTTGCCTTCAATAGTGCTCAAGGGAGGTACTGCTGTGCGTAAGAGAAAGGGCGACGAAATTCGAATCTGCGTCAGCTCTGTACCTACAATTCGCTTCTCAAGAGCTTCGATGTAAACGACGATGTCCGGTAGTTCAGGCATGTAAATGAAATGTCAGTACCACCCGCGGTAGCGGGTGGGTACGCCGCGGGAGGTTAGGCCCACACAGCCTCGACAATAAACTATCGAAATTGGCTCTGTGCCCACCCGCTACCGCGGGTGGTACTGACTTCTACTCGATCGGCTTCTCAAAATAAATACTCATCGGGTCGTCCTTGTACGCTCCAAATGGCGACCGGCGCTGAAATCCGTAGCGCTCATATAACGCGATCGCTTCGGTCTGATGAATACCTGTTTCGAGTCGCAGCACACTCACGCCTTGCTGGCGCGCGTAGTCGGCCAAATAGTTCAGCATTTGTCGTCCCAAACCACTGCGTCGGTATTCGGGTCTCACAAACATTCGTTTCACTTCACCATATTCAGTTCCGAACAACTTTACGCCGCCGCAACCTGCGGGCTGTCCTTCAAGGCGCATCACAAAGAAGGCAACCTCTTCGCGAATCAACTTGTCGATACTAAACGCGTGACGACTCTCCTCCGGATAGTCGTGCGAAGTCAATTGCGCGTCGAGTTCGCTGATCAATTGAACAGCGTCGTCAGAGTCGGGTCGTTCTTTAATGATCGAGATGTGGTTCACGTACGCGAGGTTATTCAATCATGAGACGATTACTTAATCTTCTTTGCTCTCAATGTGTCTGTCGCCTCCAGTTTACCCACAAGAAATTCCTGCCCGGTTTGATCCTTCATGAAGATGAAAGTCACACGCGGATTTTCCCTCGTGAAGAAGTTCGTTAGGCTCTCCGGAAGCAATTCTCGTTTCTCTCCGTCCGTACCCTGCTGGATTAATAGCTTGCCGCCTTCACGCGTGATCGTCACTACTGATGACGACTCAGTTTGATATTGGCCCACGTGGCCATCAATGATCTTCGGGTCGACTTTCGTTACCACACGATGCGGAATCAACCCTGGGATGTAAAAGTCCGCGACGCCCAGGGCAAACAAACCGGCGTTCGCATTGTCGCTGTTGGCCAGGACTACGACGGTAAGTTTGTTATCCACGAACCGCGTGATTTCAGAACGAAAACCAGGCAACGAGCCACCATGATGAAATTGCCGGTGACCGGCAACGGTATCCACCGACCACCCGAATCCGTAGGGATACGTTGTGCCGTTGTTAAGTTTAACTGCGGTCCACACTTGATCGCGTGATGACTTCTTAAGAATTTTGTCGGTGTAGAGCGCCGCATCCCACCTGGCAAGGTCAATCACGTTGGAAAGAAACGCACCGCTGGGTCGTAGCGCAAAATAGATACTCGAATTCTGCTGCTTACCGTTTTCCCAGTAGTAACCATTTGCGCGGTTCGGCACGAGATCGGTCATGGTGGTGGTGCGTGTTGCACTCATCGACAGAGGAGCGAAGACCCGCTCGTTAAGAAAATCAGGCCATGGCTTGCCGGAAACTTTGTGAATGATCTCGGCCAAAGTGAAGTAGCCGACGTTGCAGTATTCCCATTTGTCGCCGGGTGCAAATCTCAGAGGTAACGGGTAAGCAGTTTTTATGACGTCGACGTCGCTTTGAATCTTCAGCGGATCAAATCCCGGAGCCTCGCGAACAATTCCTGAAGTGTGCGTGAGCAGATGTCTAATGGTGATTGGCTTCCACGAGTCCGGTGTCCCTTCGAGGAATTGGCTGACGTGATCGTCAAGACTTAGCTTTCCATCTTCGATCAAGAGCATGATTCCGGTGGCGATAAATTGCTTACTCAATGAACCAATCTTGTAGATGGTTTCCGGGCTTGCGGGAACGTTGAGCTCAATGTTTGCAAGACCGTAACCCTTCAACTTAATAACCTTTTCGTTCCTCAGTACTACGATCGAAACCCCAGGTACGTGTTGTCTGTTCATTTCCGAGCGGACATAGTCGTCAACTTTGTCGGCCCGCGCAGCCGTGACGGAAAGTAAGAAAAGAACGAGCACACAAATGGGGTTACGTGTCAGGTGCATAAGTTTGAGTTTCCTTGTTGTGATGTCGCGATAAAAAGATGCCATCCGCAGATTACGCGGATTACACCGATTCACTTTTAGAAAGGTTGGGCTATACCTCTCTTCGCAAGAAATCTGCATAGCAAACGAACAACTTTTTGTTTTCCAAACAAGATTTCTTGGTTTGCTCGTAGTCTGATCCTTTGCCCGCGGAGCGGGCAAAGAATCTTTGCGGCCTGAGCCCCGCTATCTAATCAGCGGATGAAAGATTTAATCAGAACCGATGGATCTAGCTGTTCCTCGTCCATGAATCAATCTTGATACAAACGCTGCTGTGACGACAACTATGATGATCAAGACGCACGAGACAACCGGAAGAAGAACGAACCTGAAAACCGGCTGCGAGACTGGGGGTCTCAATACTGTGTCCGCGTACAGTGCCAGAGAAGCGACCGCAAGAACGAGCATTGCAACGTGCAACGCAGTTCGCGCGATAGCTGGCCCACGCTTTTCGATTAGTGCGTTGAGTAGCAAGCTCCCAACAAACGGCGCCAGAACCCAGATCGAGAAAAGAACCATCAAGACTATTGATTTGTTTCGGCGCCCCATGTAAAGCAACAGCGCGACTGAGCCGACAGCTGAGACGATTGTTGCCACCTTGGAGATTACGCTAAGCATGTGCATCTTTGCGCCTTCTCGCCGTCATCCCGTTTTCACGTCACCCCGTCACCGTGTCTCCAGCAACGCGCCTTAACTCGGTCTCCACTGACATGTGCTTGACGACACACGCGACCGTCCTCCCACCTTCTACCTTGAAAATAAGTGTCGCATAGTTGTCTAACTCGATGGGCCTGAAACTGACACTATCTATCGCAAACAAACTCATCGGCTGTTGTCGATCCAGCGCAGCGAAGAGTTTTCCGCCTTTCAGGGTCACATTAATTTCAAATCCCTGTTCACTTCGATAGGTACCTGCGTAGGAGCGCAATGTTTCATCGTCGACGTTATGTGGCGGAAGGGCACCAGCCTTGTTGAGTAGTTCAGCAATCTCGGAGTTGTTTTTGTCGGAAGACGCTGCTGCCAAAGCCGCGGTTAGTGTTTCCGGCTTGAAGTCCGCATTCTCAAGCGTTGTTCTGAGCAACTCGATATTGTTTTCACGAACGCTGGTCAGCAGTGATTGGAAAAGGCTTGGTTCGCCGAACGTCAACCAAAAACGGTTTAGATCGCCGATGATTAGTTCGTGCATCCCATAAAACGTGTCGTGCGGCTTTTCTATAACTTCGACGCGATCCTTAAGACGTTTGTAAATGTCGTCAACTTTATTTGTGTAGATGTAGAGATCGACTTCACGTCGAAATTGGGAACTGGGTTGGCCTCCCTGGTTGAACATAACCCACGTTTCTCCAAACGACACAATGGCGAAACTGAGCCCTCCAGAATCATTTCCGTATGTGTTGACGATGGAGAAGCCAATGCTCTGGTACCACTCCACAGTCGCACGTACGTCGGGAACATGGATCATGGGTACGACACGCTCATTCATTTCTTTTACCTCGGCGTGGTTCTGATTTTTGACGGTGGATCGGACGGGATTCTTAAGGAAGTGTTGTCGCAGGTCAAGACGGGAGGGTCATCCGCAGATTACGCCGATTACGCAGATTTTTTTACGACAACGAAATACTGACCCAGCCGTCCTAAAGAAATCTGCTTAATCGGCGTAATCTGCGGATGATTCTTTCACCTCGGTGGCGCAGTACTGCTCTTTGGTGGATGAGGTAAGGCACCGATATGCAGTTCATCGTTCATCGTTACGCCGGCAAGTTTCGCGCCTTCCGGGGTTAACGAAATCCAATCATTTCCTTCCCTGGTGTAGCGGACTAGAAGACGCAAACTCTTCTCAAGGTCTTCAAAAGCACGCACGAGATCTCCGTTCGAGAATTCACTCGTGCTTCCGAAGACTTCTTTGGTGAGCACTCGCGAGATCTTTCGTCGTTGAAAGAGCGAGAAGATGTACCGTTCGATCGCTTCTAGTCTTTGTCGTTCCATGATTGCACTGCCTTCACTGCTTTACATGCGCTCTTTCGAAAGCACCTTCGAAATATATTGGTTCTAATCCAGTCGCCCAGTACTCCAGGGCCTTTCTGTTTGGTTGCGTAGTCTCTCGTTCAGTCCGCAACACGGGTAGGTTGCTTTCCAGTGGATAAAATTCCAGCCAACCTTTCCACAACCCTGATGGCGTTGTGTCACCACATGCTTCAATTTTGTAACTAACTCCATTCTCATCTTCAATCAGCGATGAGTATTGCTCGATCCTCTCAGCCATCGTCCGACTACCTCATCTAAGTTTTGTCCGATCATAAAACCAAAGAAGTGATAAACGGGCACGATTTGATTGCATTATTGTTGTAACGAATGAACGAAGGCTGGCACTTAAGAGAGGTGGCTTGACACCACTTAGTAAATCGAGAGTTAGAAAATTAAAAAGAACCCATCAAGCTGAAGAGCCTCTTGCAGAATTCAGCTTTTCATTCTCCCCTGGCTTTAGCCTGGGGCTGAGAGCATTGCGTGGAGTCTTGGAACCGTTTTAACGGTTTCCGAAAGATTCGAGTGTTTCTATATAAACCGTTGAAACGGTTAACCGTGTTTCCGAGTCGCCCCTAACCCAACCTGAGGCTAGGGGAGAATGAGACGATATTTGTAAGAAGCATATCGGACACTCGATTACTCTTGCTTCTTGCTCACACGACCGATGTAGACGCCGGCGCCAAAGATCATTGTGAGGAGAATGAACACTGGTATGAGCATGACGAAACTACCCCATATTTCTTGCAGCATTGGACGAACCCCTTTCCTGACATTCTGCCGTCATTCCAGTAAGTAGACATCTCTCAGTTTGAGTATGGGGCGTAAGGTTAGGGCGGTCGTTACAAATCTAATTGAGATGGTTTGAGTTGCGCAAGAAGAATTACCAAACACGTGGTCGGGAAGGGGCAAGCGCGAACCAAACATGTGGCCGGGAAGGGGCAAGCGCAGCGCGCCCCCGCAGATTCCTTGCAGTTCGTGGTGATAAGTTCTTTCGGTTCACCTCATCCAGCCAAGAACTAATCGTCACGAGCCGCCATAAACCTGCGGGGGCGCGCTAGGTTCATCAAGGAAGAGGTTGGAGAACTGACGCTCTGCCCCCTTCCCGACCGCTTGTTTGGCGAGTGCCATTGTCAATTTTATCTAAACCTTTTCGCAGGCTTTCAGCGCATGTCTTAGTAGTCCGACAGCAGTGTCAGGCGCTAGCGGTCGAATGTATTCGACCCATTCGTAAGAAGGAGCGAGAAGACTGATGTATCAAATGAAAATAAAACAAGCGGTTCGCCTAGTTGTTCTGCTCGGCATTACTTGCCTCACAATATTGCCGGCTTCTGTTGCATGGGCGGTCGACAATCCGAATGGTCCGGTGTTGCCGCCTCAGTGCGACAGCATACAAGCGCCCGTCGGAACTAAATTGTCGTTCCATGTTTACGCGCGTGGCGTGCAGATTTACCGATGGAGTGGAACCAGCTGGGATTTTGTTGCGCCGGTGGCGACGCTGTTTGCTGAAGAGAATTATTTTGGAGAGGTCGGTAATCACTACGTTGGCCCAATCTGGGAAAGCAAGAGTGGCAGCAAAGTTGAAGGTCGTCGTGTGCCGGGAACTGGTTGCGCTCCGGACCCGAGCGCGATCCCTTGGTTATTGCTCTACAATTATTCCTCAAACGGACCAGGGATCTTTAATGCAGTGAGCTACATTCAAAGAGTGAATACGACAGGCGGATCCGCTCCAGCGAACGCGGGATCTTCCGTAGGTGAGGTTAAAGAAGTTCCTTACACCGCGGAGTACTATTTTTATCGCAATCACAATTAGAGCGATTGATTTGTAGGGCGTCCCTCCGTGGCGCCCCATAGCAGATAAGTAAATAATTTGATAGGTAATGCGGGGCGCCCACGGAGGGACGCCTCTACGAAATCACATTCACATAGACCCAGGTGGTCGCACCCGATTTCAATGTAGCCTCGACACGTTTGTAACCTTCAGGTTCATACGCATCGGCAAGTTCGAGTTCTTTCAGAGTTACTTTGAAGACCGTGCCCTCAACGGAGTCTGATTCACTTCCAGTAAATTGAAGATTGCGATGATGGGCTGTACCGCTGGTCTCAACAAAGTGTTCGTCCTTGATTCGAATCATCGTGAGGCGGTAGCCGATCAAAGCATCAGGACTGCCATCCAGCTTTCGACCAAACGTAGAGAGTTGAACTTCCTCTTTACGCAGAGTTCCGTACGAGAACAAAAGCTCCGTTGCTTCATTGTTTGAAATCATTCTTAACCTTGGTAACGAGCTGGCAGATGCTGGGACCGCAGGCGTCCTCGCCTGCTAATTTGATCTTAGTAACTTTAAGGGTCACCGAGCAGGCGGGGGACGCCTGCACTCCCAGCCTTAACCGCCTTAAATAAGAAGAACTGTTCGCTCCCCGTTTGTCACAGGTTAGGGCCTTCTAATCACAAAACAGTTCTGTACGCAAAGGGAAATACGCGAGTTTCGTCTTCGCTAGACTACTCCCTACTCGTTGCTGATCGAAAACAAAGATCAGAAAGGACCAGTGTCTTGAAATGAAAACGCGAAGACTCACTCGTTTTTTATCTTACGCATTCGTAAAGATCGGTACTGCTGCAGTGTTCGCGGCAACATCAGTCCTCGGTGCTCAAACTCAAGGAGCACTTTCCATTCCTCCCGATTCGCCACGCTGGGAACTTGAGGGCCAGGCCAAGCCCGCTGACTATCAAGGTCGCAAGTCTCTCTTCCTCGATGGCGGCGCCGCTGTTCTGAAGGATTTTGAAATGCGCGACGGCGTTGTCGATGTGGATGTCTCAACCCAGGCAAGCCGCGGTTTCTTTGGAATTCAATTTCGGATCGCAAACGAGGGCGCCAACTCGGAACTGGTTTATCTTCGCCAGCACAAGTCTGGTTATCCGGATGCTATGCAGTACACGCCGGTTCTGAACACTGGTCTCAACTGGCAACTCTATAATGGACCAGGCTTCACCGGTGCTGTAGACATTCCGAAAGATGTTTGGTTTCACCTTCGACTCGAAGTTGCAGGCGCGCAAGCACGACTGTTTGTGAAAGACATGGATAAACCGGCGCTGGTGATGAACGATCTCAAGAGTGGTGTACAGAAAGGACAAGTCGGATTGTATGTGTTGACCGGCGCTACGTATTTCTCGAACTTCGAAATTCACTCGACTCCCGATGTCCCATGGGAACGGCATCTGCCTTCGATACCGTCCGGAACTCTAACAAGGTGGAAACTGTCGCCGTCGTACGATGCGCTACAACGTAATCTCGAGCAACCACTCTCGACTTCCGACATGGAGAACATCCATTGGCAGGAGGTTGAGGCAGAGCCACCCGGGCTGGTTGTCGTTTATCGTTATCGTGAAGCACCCCACCTACGCGTTTCGTTCGCGAATGATTTTTCGAAGCGGCTGGAACCGCAACCTGGAATGAAGCTGGTATACGCACGTACCAGCATCGATTCCGATCGCGAACAAGTGAAGAAGCTTTACCTCGGTTATAGCGACGACGTGAGCGTGTTTCTCAATGGCAAGACTTTGTTCCGCGGCCGTAGCGCTCAAAACTTTCGAGATCCGGGATTTCTCGGCATCGTTAATCCGGAAAACGACACCGTCTATCTTCCTCTCAAAAAGGGGAGCAATGAACTGGTGCTGGCGCTTAGTGAGTTAGGTGGCGGCTGGGGATTTATTTGCCGCGTAGCGGATTTAGAAAATTGAGCTCAAGTCAGAATTGAATGCGTAGAGTCGGCATCCATGATAGCCAGGTCAGGCCAGCGCACAATCATACTCTGACCTACTTCCAGTCGAGACCAATGGGAGCTTAACTTATCAAGGTACTCGCAGATTTCCTCAATCTTTCGTTTGCTAAGATTGAGTAACTCTTGTTCACCGCCGACATTCTTAACTTGTCTCGCTTGTGAAGTCATCGAACGAGCTTCAGATCGTTGCTTGTCTACGCTTGAACGATTGCGCCATTCATACCCACAAATATAAGTAGCGCGTTCTGCCTGTGCCGATTCCTCTCGACCTTCTCGAAGAAGTTTTTCTCCACGCGTTCGCAAACGGGTTCGCGCGCGTGATAACTCACGCGTCGTCTGTTTGTCGATACTGAGATGAAACGTCCCTGCGTCGCCGCCGTCCGCCAGCTGTCCAAAGACACTGCGTGTGAAGCCAAGCCTCGCTTCAACGACAAGATGCATCATGTCGTGTGGCATCAATTGATCGTAGCCGGGTGCTGGCGACATTTCGACGTTAGGAAACGGTGGTCGCCTTACGTGGATTCCGTAACGTCGTTGACCAGTTCGTTGAAACTCAAGAATCATAATTTTATCAAGCCCCGAGTGCTGGGACCGCAGGCGTCCTCGCCTGATGATTTACAGTCAATAACACTAGTGGACGCTGGCAGGCGAGGACGCCTGCGGTCCCAGCAGAAGTCTCATTCAATACTTGCTGATTGTTTGAGTTTGGGATTTTCCGCCCACGACTTTGCCGAGACGAATGAGACTTTGTCGTATACCAGCACGATTGTTCCCAAAGGCATCAACTTACTCAACTCACGAGCAGCAAAGAGTGGAATCCGAATACAGCCATGACTCACGGGTTGATTGGGAACGTTTCGGCTTCCGTGAATTGCGACGCCGCCGCTGATGTAGTTGGCGTAGTACAAAGATCCAAGTGGGCCGTACTCCCATCCATCCTTTTTGTTATAGACAATGAACCTGCCGCGCGGTGTGTAAGCAACGCTGGTTTCACCTTCGTCGATAAAATTTTCACCACTCCCTGTCGAGACAGGCAAGACTTTGACTGAGCCCACGCCGTTTACCACCAAAAGTACCTGTCGATCCAGATCGACTTCAACATGTTCATAGCCGACGTCGCGTACTTTTGGCGGAGTGCTGCTGCGAATTGCCTCGAGTTCATCGAGTGTAAGTTCGCCAGTGATGATTCGGCCCGAATATTTCTGGAACGCGATGAGTGCTTCACGCGTCGCCGGATCTAACAATCCATCGATCGGGCCGGTCCAGTAGCCAATGTCAGACAGCCGTCGCTCGGTTTCTTTTATTTGAGAGCGCGACAAAGACGCTTGCTGCTTCACCCCAGATTGAGCGCCAGCTTGCTGAGTTGCGATTAGCAATAAACAAATGGTGAGCAGAACTTTCATTCCAAATAAGTATCTCAAGAATCGAGCGTCATGAGGTCAGAAATTAAGAATCCTATCCACAGATTACGCAGCGCAGGCCGCAACCAAATAACACTTGCGACCTCACTCCTCAGCTGGAACAATTTTCAGGTCGGGAGGGGACCCTGTCCCCGCTTGGTTAGATTGGAAACCTTGGAAAATCTGAGTGTATTAAAGCCGCGGGGACAGGGTCCCCTTCCCGACCTGAAAATTTGTAAACTGAAAAATTCTTGCCTAGACAAAAGTAGTTGTTCGTTTGCTACGCAGATTGTTTTGGGAAAAATGGTACGAACCAACCCGCTCTGAAGTGAATCTGCGTAATCGGCGTAATCTGTGGATGATCGCCCTCCTTTGCAGTCGGGCTACTGCACTTTCTCGATCACAATGAGGTCTTGAAACGACAGTCCATCGCTGCGTCCTGCCCAACGTCCATAATGAATTCCCCTGACGACCAACTGGTGTTTGAGCATCAGATCCATGACAAAGCCTTCACGATATGCAGCCGCACTTTCAGGACTGTGCTCGTACACATAACGCCAATGATCTTCACCATAGCAAAAACGTAACGCCGCCTTGCCTTCTTCATCCAACTCTTCTTGCTTCTCATTTAAGAGAAAGAACGTTGCCAGGCAGCGACCTTCATTTTTTAGCAGACGAGCTATTTCGCCCAGGTAGTTATCTACTTCAGTCGGAGGAAGGTGTGTGAATACTGACTTCAATAGAATGACATCGAATGATTGAGCTTCAAATGGTAGTTGATAAGTTTCCCCGCGATGCTTGCCATTCGGGTTGTAGGCGGCACTGAAAATGTCAGTGTGCACAAACTGAAAATTGTCTCGCTCACTCGCGATGTTTCTCTGACACCATTTGATCGAGGGTTGATGTATGTCCACACCAGCATAGTGCCCATCGCTGTCGAGATACTCCTTCAGATAGATGGCCATCAGACCACAACCGCAGCCGATATCTAAGACATGTTCACACGGTTTCACTTTGCCAAGCAGTTGAAGATAGTTCATGAACTCCGCCCCCGATGACTCAAAAGTCCGGAGTGGTCCAACATACCGGCGTAAGTGCAGAGGAGGGAAGTCTGTTTTCTGATTGATTACTCGTGAAAAGTAATCAAGAGGGCGCAGAGTGAACAATGCCGCATGTCGCAACCTCCTTAAGAGGTTGATGATGGGGCGTGGCAGTTGTTGCTTTGGTGATGAATTCAAGTTGAAGAGCTATTGTTGAAGAGCCTTCTTTAAGGCTGCCCTGGCGAGCAAGCGCGTGGAGTCCAGAGTTGGAAGGGGAGTGTCGTCCGGACGAACGATCAAAGGAATTTCGGTGCAGCCAAGGACGACGGCGTCACATCCTCGCTTCCTAAATTTGATTCCGAGTTCATTGAAGTACAAGCGGGAGTCTTCCGTGAAGATGCCTTTGACTAACTCCTTAAAGATGATCTCATTAATTCGTTCTCTATCGGTCTCGTCGGGTATTTGGCTCTCTATCTTGAACTTCTCTAAAACATCTCGATAGACAGTTCCTTCCATTAAATACTTTGTTCCCAGCACGCCGAGGTGCTTGTAGCCGAATCTGTAAGATTCTTCGGCGACTGCCTCGGCGATATGTAGCCAGGGGATGGGAGATCGTGGAATCACATACTCAAATGCCTGGTGATATGTGTTATCCGGGCAGATGGCGAAATCGGCTCCCGCCTGCGCAACCTTACGCGCGGACTCGGCCAGGAGACCGGCCAGAGTTTTCCAGTCACCAGCGCGCACATACTTCATGTGCTCGGCAAGAGGAACAGAGCTCATCGTAATCTCAGGATGATTATGCTCACCCAGGACGGCCGGCGCTTCTAAACAGATCGTTCGATAACAGAGAGCCGCTCCCTCAGAACTTCCGGCGACGATGCCTATGTGTAACGTCACAACTTCTTACCTCCACAATGCCATCCACAGATTTCGCAGATTACGCAGATTTCTTGGCGAAGAGAAAGTGCCGCTTTGAAGTGAATCTGCGTAATCTGCGTAATCTGCAGATGATCCTTCTTTTACTCTCGCGAACGCTTCTTCCACTGCCACAGTCCGCCCGTCACTTCAGCCGGCAACCGATGACCCAGTTGCCGCGCCAACATGCAAAGCTGACCACGATGATGTGCCTCGTGAGCAACGAAGTAACTGAGAAAGTGCACGACATCAGTAGGGAAGTTCTGCCAGTTGGCTGGTGGCACATCACCGCCACGCGCTACGCCGAGCCGGATCAATTCAATGATGCCACGACTGCTCTTTGCGAGAGCACGCGATAACTCAGACGGACGAACTGCGCGACCATCGACAGTCCGTGGAACTACAACGCCATGACGCGCTCCAATCATCTTGATCCACATGCACCTGGCGTTGTGAATGTGCGCCGCGATCGTTCGAACTGTACGGCGTGAGTATCCAGGGACACTCTTCGACCACAGTTCACGCGGCAGGTTCTCGATGAGATATACCGTCGTGCGGTTACTTGTGTGCCACGCGGCTATCAATGCTTCGGCGTCTTTTGTTGCGTTTACCATTGCGACCTGTAGCTTATAAGCTGACCCATGCTGGAATGTATAAGCCGTCAAGCTGAACAAGTTAGGAAGGGTGGTTTACCCCCGCTGTTTTTAGAACTTAGGTTGACTGAGCTGTGGTAGCGGGGGTAACCACCCTTCCTAACTTGTTCGATTGGAAGTTTCAGTTTGTTATCTGCGTGTCCTGGAAAAGTCGCAGCTCGTGGTAACGCACGAGTCCTGCCCCACCACAGAGTCACGGAGACACAGAGACGCACAGAGATCAAGAACCCTCGATAGTTTTCAACCGGTTATCTGATTGTCGAAACAACTCGGGAAGTTCAGCGACCTTGAGTTCGAGTTGAATCTATTTCACGCAGCATCTTCGCGATGCTGCCATGCGGGTCGTGCAGCACTTTAATCCCACCCGACACCACTCGCTTAGTTCCTGCATCAATCGGTGCCTTGGCCCAATCCGGTGTTACAAAGCCGAACTCGACTTCCAATCCACTCGCGTAAAAGACGCGTACCGAAGTAAGTTTGCCATAGTCTTCTTCCTGGTATCCTTGTGGCTCTTCTAATATTGAGACCCATGACTTATGAAGGAGATGTTTTTCGGGTTCGGCCGTGAGAAATGACCAGGTCAATGTCGGAGTCTTCATTAGCATCCTCGCGAGCATGCGATCCAACGAGGGCCACAGCCTCAATATCTGATTGTCTTCCGGCCCAGGAGCTAAATGATTCGATGAAGGTTGAGACATTCACGAGCAACATTTGAACTTCACGAGACATGAAGGAATTTAACACTCCTACGCAGGCACTCCACAATCGCGATAGGAATACATACCGCATTCGCATTCATTATTAACTCGGCGAGTGTGTGGCGGCTTTGCCTCCTCCTGACAGCGTGTCGGGTGAACCTGTTATTTCTGACAGTTTTTCGCACCAGCGGAACGCTTATCGTTTGGTCGTTCGTAAAAATCTTAGCCCGATTATCTGCAAATTAGGTAGGAGGAGATAGGTCATGAAGAAGATAGTCTTTTCTTGTTTTGTCCTGGCACTTGTTTTTGCGTTCCTGAGCACTTCGGCATTCGCTCAACGAGAAACAGCGACCGGTGTGAACGTTGAGAAAGATATTACCCTGCTTCGTCGTGACCTGCGGGGAGACAAGAAGCAGTTAATTGCTTTGAATCTGCCGCTCACTGAAGTCGAGGCAACGAAGTTTTGGCCAGTCTACGATCAATACATAGCTGAAATGGCCCAGCACAATGACGAGTTCTATGGGCTCATCAAGAATTATGTGGAGAACCAGAAAACGCTAACGGATGAGCAAGCAAGCAGCATGATCAAGAAATGGGCTGAGATTCAAATCCAAGTGGCCCAAACGCGACAAAAATACATTCCGCTTGTTGAAAAAGTTCTGCCGGGAAGAAAGGCTGCGTTGTTTTTTCAGGTTGACCGCCGCCTCTCAACGCTAATCGATCTGCAGGTTAGTTCGCAGCTTCCATTGATGGCTCAGTAGACTTGAACAAATCACACGCTTTGGGTTGCGACGCGTAGCGACGACTGAATTCAAGCGTCGCTACGCGACCTATCAACACCCTGCCACTGCAACCAGGCGGTAGCGAGTGCTAACGCCCCAAACGAAACTGGTCCACCCGGCCAGGCGTGCGTCTTAAAAATACTGAGACCGAGTCCCGACACCACCAGGAGAATCGCAGCCACCAACGAATCTCTTCGTCGCCACACCACCCACGCTGCCGCAGTCGTGCCTACCGACCATGCGACACTACCTACAATTGCAAGTAGCGGCGAAGTTCCGGGAGCACCGCCAATCACCGGGTGCCTCCAGACGGCCATCACTGCAGGCTGCCACTGCTCCGGCGCTGAGCTTGATTTTGCTGCTTGTAACAAGATGCCAGTCACGATTCCAGCGGCAGTATCAAAAGCGACATAGCTAACGGCGAAGATGAACATCGCAACCCGAGCAAAGCATGCAGCAATGCCTGGCAGTTCACGCAACAGGATGACTACAGCTAAGGCGCTAAGCGGGAAGAGAGGGATCTGGAGGTAGTGCACAATCAGCCAGGTGCGAAGATCGAGTTGAAACAGATCGTGCGGGTGTGGATGAAATATCTCGACCACTGCGAGTGTGAGCGGCGCGCCGATAGAAAGTAGTGTGTAACAGAACGACTTTGCTTTCATAATTCAAATACCTCGTTGCCGTCCGATATGCTTTAGAGCCGCTTGCAAAACTTTCGTGCGACTTCAAGGTTGGCCATTGAATCAAACGTGTTTAGGTTTTTCTCTGTAATAGCGCGGCCTAAGCCGCAAGGATTCTTTGCCTGCGAAGCAGGCTCAAGAATATAGCCCAGGGTGAAGCGACGCTTTGTGAGCGGAACCCTGGGATCGCCGTTGATTATTACCTGGCGCGCAAAGCGCGCGAGAG
>Ga0163163_10002228_pt1 | contig 16316 bp, 14 predicted proteins | sample S65metaG_FD_119766 | JGI IMG/M metagenome (GOLD analysis project Ga0163163, IMG submission 119766) | Switchgrass rhizosphere microbial communities from Kellogg Biological Station, Michigan, USA - S6-5 metaG | ecosystem: Host-associated > Plants > Roots > Rhizosphere > Soil | place: USA... | reverse complement strand
GTGCGCGCCTTCGGCATCAACGTGCCGCGTATGATTACACTGACATACGGTCTCGGAGTGGGTCTTGCCGCGCTCGCTGGCGTGTTGTCGGCGCCAATCAACCAGGTGCGTCCGCTGATGGGCGCCGACCTCATCATCGTGGTCTTCGCGGTGGTGGTGATCGGCGGCATGGGTTCGATCATGGGTTCAATCATCACCGGCTTTGCGCTCGGCGTGATCGAAGGGCTGACCAAATATTTCTACCCGGAGGCTTCCAACACCGTGGTGTTCGTTCTCATGGTATTGGTGCTGCTTGTGAAACCCTCAGGACTTACGGGGCGGGCGACCTAAAATGACGGCAACGACCGACGATAGCTTACCGGTGACAGGGCGCACGATCCGCGACGAGGTTATCGCCTTCGGTATCATGACCGTGCTGCTGCTGGTCGTGCCGCTGACCGGTATTTATCCGTTTTTCGTGATGCAGGCGCTGTGCTTTGCGCTGTTGGCTTGCGCCTTCAATCTGCTGATCGGCTATGGAGGCCTGTTGTCGTTCGGACACGCGATGTTCTTAGGCACCGCCGGCTACATCAGCGCCCACGCGCTGAAAGTGTGGGGCGTTACCCCCGAACTTGGCATTGTGATCGGCACCGCGGGTTCGGCAGCGCTTGCCGTTATAACCGGCTCTGTTGCGATCCGGCGCCAGGGCATTTATTTTGCCATGATCACGCTGGCGCTTTCGCAACTCCTCTACTTCATCTATCTGCAAACGCCGTTCACCCATGGCGAGGACGGCATCCAGGGCATCCCGCAGGGTCATCTGTTCGGCATTCTCAACCTCGCGAAGCCGACCATTCTCTACTACGTCATCGTCAGCGGTTTCCTGTTCGGCTTTCTGGTGATCTTCCGGGCCGTCAATTCGCCGTTCGGCGAGGTGCTGAAATCGATTCGTGAGAACGAGCAGAGGGCGATCTCGCTCGGCTACAAGACCGACCATTACAAGCTGTTGGCCTTCATTCTGTCTGGGACATTGGCGGGATTTGCCGGCGCGCTGAAAGTCTTCGTTGCCCAAAACGCCTCATTGACCGACGTGCACTGGAGCATGTCCGGCGAAATTGTGCTGATGACGCTGGTCGGTGGCCTCGGGACGATATTTGGCCCTGTGGTCGGCGCCTTTGTCATCATCGCCATGCAGCAATACCTGGCGGGCTTCGGTCAGTGGGTAACAGTAATACAGGGTGTGATTTTCGTTGTGTGCGTTCTGACCTTCCGTCGCGGCGTTATCGGCGAGATCGCTCACTATTTCCGCCTGTCGCTCTAAGAGCGTAATCCGGAAACTGGAAAAAAATGTCTGGCAGGTTTGTCTCGCGACAAATCGGAAAACGCGTTGACGTGGAGATCAAGCGCAAGCAACAACCTGGGCGCGATCTCGCGCCCAAGGGTCGGGGCTTCTTCTCGCCCGGCTTTTCGTCATTGCCCAAGGATGATGATTTGGACACTCGATAACGTCGATTTAACACCCGATAAAGTGGTGGATGATCCAGTCCCCCTTGGCGGTTGCGGCGCACTTTGCCCCGAAATAGTTTATGACGGATGGATGACAAGACGGTCTCCGAGCCGAGTATTTTCAAGGATATAGGCAAGTCAGAATGCTGGGCTGGTTTCGCAGTTTTCTTCCCAGGGAGGAACGTTTTTTCGATTTATTTGCCCGGCATTCTCAGGCCGTCGTCCAGGGGGCTCTGGCGCTTCAGGGCATGCTGCGTGGGGGCGAGGAGACGCCGATCTACTGCCAGCGCGTCAACCAGTTCGAAAACGATGCCGACAACATCACGCGCGAGGTCCTCACCGCCGTCCGCCGCACCTTCATCACCCCGTTCGACAGAGGCGACATCAGGAACCTGATCGCCTCGATGGACGACGCCATCGACCAGATGCAGCAGACCGCGAAGGCGGTAATGCTGTTCGAAGTGCGTTCGTTCGAACCTCCGATGCGCGAAATGGGGACGCTTCTGGTCGAATGCGCCAACCTGGTCGGACGCGCGCTGCCGTTGCTGAAATCGATTGGAAGCAACGTTTCAATGCTGACGATCATCACCGAGGAACTTACCAAGCTCGAGGGTCGCGTCGACGACCTCCACGACATCGGCTTGAAGGAGCTTTTTCTCAAGCATCGCGATGCCAATGCGATGGACTTCATCGTGGGTGCGGAGATTTACGATCATCTCGAGAAGGTCGCCGATCGGTTCGACGATGTGGCGAACGAGATCAATAGCATCGTGATCGAGCAGGTATAGGCAGGGCCGCGCAGTGGACGCCACCCTTGGTCTTCCGGTTCTGGTCGGATTGATCGCCGTCGCGCTGCTGTTCGACTTCCTCAACGGACTGCATGATGCCGCCAACTCGATCGCGACAATCGTATCGACGCGCGTGCTGCGGCCTCAATACGCGGTGTTCTGGGCAGCCTTTTTCAACTTCGTCGCCTTCCTTGTATTCGGGCTCAATGTCGCCCAGACCATCGGCGTTGGAATCATCGAACCCAGCGTCATCGATTTCCAAGTTGTCTTTGCAGCTCTGGTCGGGGCGATCGTCTGGAACCTGATTACTTGGGGGTTGGGTATCCCCTCATCGAGTTCGCACGCCTTGATCGGTGGGCTGGTCGGAGCCGGGGTGGCGAAGGCCGGACTTTCGGCCGCGGTCTGGAGCGGTCTTTCAAAAACCCTGATCGCGATCGTTCTGTCGCCCCTGATCGGGCTCTTGCTGGCAATGGTCCTCGTCGCGGTCGTGTCCTGGGCATCGGTGCGCTCGACGCCGTTTGCCGTGGATCGAGCATTCCGGATTCTGCAATTCGCTTCCGCCTCGCTCTATTCTCTGGGGCATGGTGGAAATGACGCACAAAAAACCATGGGCATCATCGCCGTGCTGCTGTTCTCGCAGGGAAAACTTGGCGCGGAATTTTTCGTGCCGTTCTGGGTGGTGCTGGCGTGCCAGGCGGCCATGGCACTGGGCACCCTGATGGGCGGCTGGCGGATTGTCCGCACCATGGGCTTGAGGATCACCAAGCTGACACCGATGCAGGGGTTCTGCGCCGAGACAGGCGGCGCAGCGACGCTTTTCATGGCCACCTGGCTTGGGGTCCCCGTGTCGACGACGCACACGATTACCGGCGCGATCGTCGGCGTCGGTGCCGCGCGGCGGGTCTCGGCCGTGCGCTGGAACGTGGCAAGCTCGATCGTCTATGCCTGGGTCATCACGATTCCGGCGGCGGCGGGCGTTGCGGCGCTGGCCTACTGGCTGGTGCGGCTGGTGTCGCGGTTCTGACCTTTCGATCGTGCAGCCTCGCCTGCGGCCGCTTACGAGGCTGGAATGCAAGCGCGTTTTTGGGTGCCCTGACTGGAGGAAAACCGCGTAATCCCCATATGGACAGGGCCATTCGTTCTTGATCCGGCGAGCTTTCTTTGCCAAACGCTCCAAACTGATGTCCGACCTCGCACTCACCGCCGATTCGCCCCCGCGCTCAGCACTCGCTGCAGAGGTGGCGCGTCGGCGAACCTTCGCCATCATCTCGCATCCGGACGCCGGCAAGACCACGCTGACCGAAAAGCTCCTGTTGTTCGGGGGCGCAATCAATCTGGCGGGGCAGGTCAAGGCCAAGGGTGAGCGGCGCAATACCCGGTCCGACTGGATGAAGATCGAGCGTGAGCGCGGCATCTCCGTCGTCACCTCGGTGATGACCTTCGAATTCGATGGGCTGGTTTTCAACCTCTTGGACACGCCGGGGCACGAAGACTTCTCAGAAGATACCTATCGGACTTTGACCGCAGTTGATTCCGCCGTGATGGTGATCGACGCCGCCAAGGGTATCGAGGCGCGCACGCGAAAGCTGTTCGAAGTATGCCGCCTTCGCGACATTCCGATCATCACCTTCATCAACAAGATGGATCGCGAGAGCCGCGATACGTTCGAACTGCTGGACGAGATCGAAAAAACGCTCGCGCTCGACACCGCGCCGATGACCTGGCCGGTCGGTCGTGGCCGTGATTTCCTCGGCACCTACGATCTTCTCAGCGGGGGCGTGCGGCTGCTGGAAGACGGCGGCGCGAAGACCGGCGCGGCGCTGCAGATCGACATCGCCGAGCTTGCCAGCCGCAACGCCAATCTCGACGTTGGCGAGATCAAGGAAGAACTCGCGCTGGTGAGGGAGGCGTGCAAGCCGTTCGAACTGGTGGCCTTTCGCGATGGCCACCTGACGCCCGTGTATTTCGGCAGCGCCTTGCGCAATTTTGGCGTCGGCGATCTGCTGGAGGGTTTGGGCCGATTTGCCCCGCCGCCTCGTGCGCAGGAAAGCAACCTGCGCAAGGTGGACGCGGCCGAGCCGCGCATGAGCGCTTTCGTTTTCAAGATCCAGGCCAACATGGATCCGAACCACCGTGACCGCATCGCCTTCGCGCGGCTGTGTTCGGGCAAGCTTTCCCGTGGCATGAAGGCCAAGCTGGTGCGTACCGGCAAGAACATGTCGCTCTCCAGCCCGCAGTTCTTTTTCGCGCAGGATCGCGCGCTGGCCGACGAGGCCTTTGCAGGAGACGTGGTCGGCATCCCCAATCACGGCACGCTGCGGATCGGGGACACGTTGAGCGAAGGCGAGGACCTCACCTTTGTCGGCGTCCCTAGTTTCGCGCCGGAAATCGTCCGCCGCGTCCGCTTGACCGATGCGATGAAGGCCAAGAAGCTCAAGGAGGCGCTGCAGCAGATGTCGGAAGAGGGCGTGGTGCAGGTGTTCCGTCCGCGCGACGGAGCGCCCGCATTGGTCGGCGTGGTCGGCCCCCTGCAGCTCGACGTCCTGAAGGCGCGGCTGGAAGCCGAATATGCGCTTCCGGTGGAATTCGAGGTCTCCGAGTTCCAGCTGGCGCGCTGGATTTCTTCCGATGATCGCAAGAGGCTCGATGCCTTCATCGCGGCCAATGGTTCGGGCGTTGCCGACGACGTCGACGGCGATCCGGTGTTCCTTGCCAGGAATGAATTCTATCTCGGATACACCAGGGAACGCGCCGAGGGCATCGTGTTCGCAAACGTCAAGGACGTGAAGAACAGGGCATAACTCCAGCCTCATTCATGAACGAGGTTGTGAACGGCACCCATGCTGCGCGGACTAACCGAACACGCAGGCCGGCATTATAATCGGCGCCAAACCGCTTGTGAGGGTGCGCTGCATGTTCCATCGCATCGCCGTCGCTCTGATCGTCGCAGTGGCCGTATTAGCTGCCGCTGCTCCGGCGGACGCCAGACGGCGCCATCAGGTGATTGCCACGCCATTTTGGCATGCGCCCTGCAGCGTGTTGTCCCATCGGCCCTGCACGCCGTATTTTTGCAGCGTGTTTAATCGTGGGCCCTGTATTCCCGAGATCGATTATCCCTACGGCGAAAACCTGCAGCTGACGGTCGAGAGCGTGCCGCCAGAGCAGGACGCCGCCAAATACCAGAAACCCGATCACGAGCTCGACAATATCGGTGACCTCTTTGCGGCCCTTCGTTCCTGCTGGACGCCGCCGCACGGTGACGACGCCAGGGAAGGCATGCAGATGACCGTGCGCTTCAGTTTCAAGCGTGACGGCGACATGATAGGCCCGCCGCGCATAACATTTGCTACTGTTGGCACGCCGGCAGACGTACGCGACACCTACTTCAAGGCGATAAGCGATTCGCTCCAACACTGCGTGCCGCTGAATTTTACCGGTGGTCTGGGCGGCGCCGTCGCCGGGCGGCCGATTGCGATCCGCTACGTCGACAATCGCGATCTTGCAAAACAGCCGCCGACACCGTGAAGGTCGCTTGAGTTTCACCGCGCCGGATCGTCGAACACAGGCCCGCCAATTTGGCTTATTGCCGTCGGCATGCCTGAAGTGATAGGCGATGCCGGCATTGGAGGCATCGGGAGGAGGGCGTCATGGGATTGGTGGTGATGATCCTTGGCCTTGTGCTGTTTCTTGGTGCGCATTCGCTTCCCGCGCAGCGCGAATTGCGGGCACGGGCCATCATGTCTTTGGGCGAGGGAGGCTACAAAATCGGCTATGCGCTGGTTTCGCTAGCCGGCCTGGTGCTGATCGCCTGGGGTTTTGGCCACTATCGTGCAACCGGAATGATTGACGTGTGGGAGGGGCTGTGCGCGCCGGCGGTGCTTCGAGCACTCAAGCACATCACCGTGGCATTGATGCTGCCGGCCGTCATCCTCGTGGTGGCGGCCTTCATCCGCGGGCACATCTACACAACCGTTAGGCATCCCATGCTGGCGGGGGTCAAATTGTGGGCGGCGGCGCACTTGCTTGCCAACGGCGACCTCGGTTCGATCATCCTGTTCGGCTCATTCCTGGGATGGGCTGTGTATGACCGCATCTCGCTCAAACGGCGTACCGACGCCGGCGGTCCCAAAATTCCGGTCGGCGGTTGGGGCAACGACCTTATCGCCGTGTCGGTCGGAATTGTCGCTTACCTGGCCTTGGCCTTCGCGTTCCATCCCGTCGTGATCGGCGTTCCCGTGATGGGAACGTAGCCAATGTCAGTCCTGGACAACCGCGCGGCGCGGTTTATGGCCCTGGTTGGGGCAGCTTTGCCTTGCCACTGCCATACGATTAGTGCCCACTTTCCGAAGTTCGTGCTACATCTTTGCGCTCACGTTTCACGAACTTCGGAAAGTCCTAGGCACTGGCAAACTGATTGATTCTAGTACCGCTTTTCGATTTGAAGTTCCAAAACGACATTCGCCGCTTGCACGTTCACGGGAACTTCAAATAGGCGGTACTGCTGGTAAGGCGCCGCCTCCGAGGCACGGGTTTGGCTTGCGGTCTTTCACTGCGTCGCAGCCAGGGATGGGATTGAACTAAGTGTCTGAATTATTTGACGAAGTAGACGAGGAGGTCCGCCGGGAACAGCTCAAGAAGCTGTGGGACCAGTATTCGATCTATATTATTGCTGCGGCGCTTTTGATCATTGCCGCCGTCGCCGGCTGGCGGGGATACCAATATCTGGAGGCCAAGAAGGCGGTCGAAGCGGGAGCCGCTTTCGATGTAGCAGTTAATCTCTCCGAACAGAACAAGCATGCCGAGGCAGAAGCCGCCTTCAACAAGCTCGCCGCGACTGCGCCACCGGGATACCGGGGGTTGGCGCGGCTGCGCGGTGCGGCCGAAGCTGCAACGCTTGATCCACAACAGGGTGCCAAGCTCTACGACGAAATCGTGGCCGACCGCAGCGTGAGTGCGGCGGAACGGGATCTGGCGAGGATCCGCGCGGCCGGTCTGCTGCTGGAAAGTGCAAGTTATTCGAACATGCTGGAACGCTTGGAGCCCGCGACCAAACCGGACGCGACGTTTCGTCATACGGCCCGTGAACTGCTGGCGCTGTCGGCTTGGCGCGCCAACGACACCGCGGCCGCCCGGCAGTGGCTGGACATGATCGCCAGCGACACCGAGACGCCGGCGGGGATGCGCTCACGCGCCGAGGCGTTGCAGGCCTTGCTTCCGCCGGTTGCCAAGAGTTGACGCAGGGAAAGAGCCGAACGAGAGATCGACCATGCGCCGAATGCAACGCCTGATCGCGGCTTCCGTTCTCATTGCGCTGTCGGGCGCAATGGCGGGCTGCTCGAGCAACGTCTCCAGCTTCGATCCGATGGACTGGCTCGATTGGATCGACACAAAGAAAAAGCTGCCCGGCGAACGCAAGCCGGTCTTCCCCGACGGCGTCCCGGGCCTGGAGCAGGGCGTGCCGAAGTCGCTCTACAAGGGCGCCGGGCAGCAGGAAGCCGATCAGCAGAATGCGCAGGCCGCAGCTGCGACAGCACAACCCGTGCAGGATACGAAGCAAAAGCGCTCGGCGAAGTCCAAGGCCAGGCAGCCGGCGACCGCGAGCACCGAGGCTGGCGCGGCACCCGAGGAGGATGCCACGACACCGCCTCCCAAGCCCAAGAAAACCGCGCGCCAGCGCACCACCACCCCGCCGCCCGACCAGCCGGCTGAAGCGCAGCCTGCCACCGCACAGCCGGCGCAGCAACCACAGCCGACGCAGCAATCGGCTGCACCGTTCCCGGCGCCGCTGCCGGGCGGATCGTTCTCGCGCTAATCTGTCTTGAAGACCCGGTTGGTCGTTTTTTCGGATCAAGCTGTTGCGCGCCTGGATCGCTGATGTCCTTTACGATCGCCATTATCGGCCGGCCCAATGTCGGAAAATCGACGCTGTTCAATCGGCTGGTCGGACAGAAACTGGCGCTGGTCGACGATGAACCGGGCGTCACGCGCGACCGGCGCGAGGGTACGGCGCGGCTTGGCGACCTCGAATTCACCGTGATCGACACCGCAGGCCTCGATGCGGGGGCGAAAGGATCCCTGACTGCGCGCATGCAGGAGCAGACGGAGGCCGCGATGCGTCTTGCGGATGCGATGATGTTTGTCGTCGATGCGCGTACCGGTCTGACGCCGAACGATCGCGCCTTTGCCGATCTCGCGCGTCGCGCCAACAAGCCAGTGGTCTTGGTTGCCAACAAGAGCGAAGGCAAGCAAGGAGAGACTGGCGCGATGGAGGCCTACGCACTGGGTCTCGGCGAGCCGATTCAGATTTCGGCCGAGCATGGCGAGGGCATGAGCGATCTCTACGACGCGCTGCGCGCCTTGATGCCGGAGCCTGCAGAAGCGGAGGGGCTTGATGACGACGATGTCACCGAAACCGATGAGGAAATGGCGAGGCGTCCGATACGGGTGGCCGCGGTCGGTCGCCCCAACGCGGGCAAGTCCACGCTGATCAATCGCCTGCTTGGCGAGGAGCGGCTGTTAACCAGCGCAGACGCCGGGACCACGCGCGATTCGATATCGGTTGAAGTCGACTGGAACGGCCGGAAGCTGCGGGTGTTCGATACGGCCGGCCTGCGGCGACGCTCGCGGGTCGAGGAAAAGCTGGAGAAGCTTTCGGTGGCGGACGCGCTGCGCGCGGTGCGCTTCGCCGAGGTCGTCGTGCTGATGATGGACGCGCGGAACAAATTCGAGGAGCAGGATCTGCGCATCGCGGATCTGGTCGAGCGCGAGGGCCGGGCGCTGGTGATTGCCGTCAACAAATGGGACCTGGTGACCGCAAAACCCGGCGCGATTTCAGCGCTGCGCGCGGAAGCCGATCACTGGCTGCCGCAGGTCAAGGGCGCGCCCATCGTCGCCGTGTCGGGCCTGACGGGCGAAGGCATCGACTACCTGGTGAAGGCGATCGAGGCGGCTTACGCCGTGTGGAACAAGCGTATACCCACCGCCTCGCTCAACCGCTGGTTCGAGCAGGCGGTGGACGCAAATCCGCCGCCCGCGGTCTCAGGCCGGCGGTTGAAGCTGAATTACATCACGCAGGCCAAGTCGCGGCCGCCGAGTTTCGTGCTGTTCTGCTCGCGTGCCGATGCCGTGCCACAGGCCTATCTGCGCTATCTCGTCAATTCGCTGCGCGAACATTTCGACCTGCCCGGCACGCCGGTGCGGATCTCGCTGCGCGAGAAGGCGAACCCGTTCGCACACAAACGCAAGCGGCCGTCATGAGCGAACCGGCGCAAGTGGCCACGGTCGAACTTTCGCAAACACCACCGCCGTCACGTGGCGCGGCCGTGGTTTTCATTTTCGTCACGGTCCTGCTCGACATGCTCGCGCTCGGCCTGGTCATGCCGATCCTGCCGAAGCTGGTGGAAAGCTTTGTCGATAATGATACCGCGCGCGCGGCGCGTATCTTCGGCCTTTTCGGAACGGCCTGGGCGCTGATGCAGTTCGTCTCCTCGCCGATTTTGGGCAGCCTGTCGGATCGGTTCGGCCGAAGACCGGTGGTGCTGTTGTCCAATTTCGGGCTTGGGCTCGACTACGTCTTGATGGCGTTGGCGCCATCCCTGATTTGGCTTTTCGTCGGCCGCATCGTCTCGGGCGTCACATCGGCAAGCGTTTCGACCGCCTTCGCCTATGTCGCGGACATGACGCCCGTGGAACGGCGCGCCGCCGTGTTCGGAAAGGTCGGCGCCGCCTTCGGCGCGGGGTTTATCTTGGGCCCCGCGATCGGCGGATTGCTCGGCGGCATCGATCCACGGTTGCCGTTCTGGGCCGCGGCCGGCTTGAGCTTTACCAATACACTCTACGGTTTGTTGATCCTGCCCGAATCCCTTCCGCGGGATCGCAGGTCTGCGTTCCGCTGGAAATCTGCCAATCCGCTCGGCGCCATCCGCCTGTTGCGCTCTGAGTCTGTGCTTGCCGGCCTGTCGGTGGTGAATTTCTTCGCGCAACTGGCGCATGCGGTTCTGCCCTCGACTTTCGTGCTCTACGCGACATACCGCTACGGCTGGGATACGCGAACCGTCGGCTTGACGCTGGCGATGGTCGGGATATGTGCGATGGTGGTGCAAGGCGCTGCGATCGGGCCGATCGTCGGCCGGCTCGGCGAACGCCGGGCATTGATGCTGGGACTTGTCAGCGGCGCATGCGGATTTTTGATTCTCGGCACGGCACCGACCGGAGAGCTTAGCTGGCTGGGGATTCCGGTGCTGGCGCTGTGGGGGGTGTCGGGCGCGGCGCTGCAGGCGCTCAACACCAGGCTGGTCAAGCCGGAAGAGCAGGGCCAGCAACAGGGTGCGACAAGCAGCGTGCAAAGCATCTCCCAGTTGCTCGGCCCGTTCCTGTTTACGCTGACCTTTGCTCATTTCATCAGCGCGCAGGCGCCCGTCAAATTGCCGGGGGCACCATTCCTGCTTGCCACCGCGCTGTTGCTGCTGGCCCTCGTGATTGCGTTTCGCACGCTGGCAGGGAAATCGCTTCCGCCTTGAGCCGCCGGCTCATCGCACTTATGCCGGCGCGCGAAAACTCAGCAGTTTCCGGGTCGGATAATCATAGAGCTTGCCGGTTTCGTTCCAGGAAGGCAGGCACATCGGTACGATGAACTCGGCGGCCTGCTCGCTGGTATCGAGCGTCAAGGGGTCCTCGCCGGGGAAGACGGTGGCGCGCATGCGCGTACGGATCGGGCCGGGATTGAACAGATTGACGCGAAGCGGCGTTGTTTGCGTCTCATGCGCCCATACGCGCGCCAGCACCTCAAGCGCCGCCTTGGAGGTTGCATAGGGGCCGAGATAGGCGGTGGCCTTGCCTGCCGCGCCAGAGGTAATGAACACGGCGCGGCCGGCATCGGATCTTTTGAGCAAGGGCTCCATGCAGCGGATGATCTGGAAATTGGCGGACAGGTTGACCGCGATCAGATCGTTCCACGGCTTCATCTCGATATGACCGAGCGGGGAGGAGGGTCCGGCGATGCCGGCGTTGCCGACGAGAACGTCAAGCTTGCCGTGCCGTTCGTTCAGCGACGCCCCGAGCCGGGCGATTCCATCGAAATCGGTGAGACTGAGCGGTACCAGTGTCGCGGTGCCACCGTGCTTTCGAATCTCGTCGTCAAGTTCCTCCAACCCGCCCTGGGTCCTCGCCACCGCGATGATATGCGCACCGCGCCTTGCGAGCGCACAGGCGGTGGCATAGCCGATGCCGCGCGAGGCGCCGGTGACGAGTGCGATGCGATTGGCGAGAGGAAGGGTCATTCGAAGCGAGTCCAGGAGCTGCAAACACGGTGTCATACGCAGGGCTAGTGCCCTCCTTCCGAAGTTCGTGTGACATCGCGGCGGTCACTTTCACGAACTTCGGAAAGTCATGGGCACTAGCAACCTCATGATTTTAGTGCCGCTTTCTATTTGAAGTTCCTGAACTGAATTAGCGGCTTGTGGTGCAGGAACTTCAAAATAGGCGGCACTAGACCCGCCTATCCATCTACTTCGGAAGAGATTTGCGCCAGAGGATCGATTGCCGGGGGCAGGCCCGGCAATGACGAGGCGTTAGCTCGCTTCCGCCAGCAGCGACAATTGCCGCGGCTGCGGTTCGACCTGGCTCTGGTCGGTGAGGCTGGTGGGATAGACGCCGGTGAAGCAATGATCGGAGAATTTCGGATTTGCGGGATCGCGGCCCTGATACCCCATGGCGCGGTACATGCCGTCGACGGACAGGAATGCGAGCGTGTCGGCCCCGATCACCCCGCGCATCTCTTCCAGATTGTGCGTGGCTGCGAGCAGGCCGCCCCGGTCGGGCAGGTCGATGCCGTAATAATCGGGGTACAGGATCGGGGGAGAAGCGAGGCGAAAGTGAACCTCCCGGGCGCCTGCGTCGCGCATCATACGGACGATCTTTTTCGAGGTGGTGCCGCGTACCAGCGAATCGTCGATCAGGATGATGCGCTTGCCTTCGATCGCGGCGCGATTGGCCGAGTGCTTCATGCGCACCCCAAGCTCCCGCACGCTCTGGGTCGGCTGGATGAAAGTGCGGCCCACATAGTGGTTGCGGATGATGCCGAGTTCGAACGGCACGCCCGAATACTGGCTGTAGCCGACCGCGGCCGGCACACCGGAATCGGGCACGGGAACGACGACATCCACCGGCACGTGGCTTTCGCGGGCAAGCTGGGCCCCGAAGGCCTTGCGGACGTCGTACACCGATCGTCCGCCGACGATGGAATCCGGACGCGAGAAATAGATGTATTCGAAGATGCACGGACGGGGCGGTTTCGGCGGAAAGGGCTTGTGGCTCTGCGCGCCACGCTCGTCGAATACGAGGATTTCGCCGGGCTCGACATCGCGCACATACTTCGCACCGATGATGTCGAGGGCGCAGGTTTCCGAGGCCAGGATCGGACAGCCGTCAAACTCGCCGAGTACCAGCGGCCTGATGCCGAGCGGATCGCGCGCACCGATCAGCTTCTTATTGGTCAGGCAAACCAGCGAATAGGCGCCTTCGATGGCGCGTAGCGCCTCGATGAAGCGGTCGATGAAACGGTTGCGCTTGGATTGCGCCACCAGGTGCAGGATGACCTCCGTGTCGGTGGTCGATTGCATCATGGCGCCAGCCCGCACGAGTTCGCGGCGAAGCGTCAGGCCGTTGGTAAGATTGCCATTGTGGCCGACCGCAAAGCCGCCGGCGTTCAGCTCGGCAAACAGCGGCTGCACGTTGCGCAGAATGGTCTCGCCGGTGGTGGAATAACGCACATGGCCGATGGCCGCGTTGCCGGGCAGCCGTTCGATCACCTCGCGGCGGGAGAAGGTGTCGCCGACCAGGCCCAGCCGCCGTTCGGAATGAAACCTGGTTCCATCGAAGGAAACGATGCCGGCGGCTTCCTGGCCGCGATGTTGCAGCGCGTGCAATCCGAGGGCGGTGATGGCAGCCGCTTCGGGATGGCCGAACACGCCGAACACGCCGCATTCTTCGCGCAGCGTATCGCCTTCAAGGTCGGAGTGTTCGAGATTAAGAGGGCCGAAATCGGGCCCGGGCTGTTCGGCGTCGTCGGAAGGGCTCTGTTTGCAGTCCATCGCGCCTCTCCTTTTGGCCAAAGTACCTGTAAGTCAGTACCTGACCAAATGTTAACGTCCCGCGGGCTTTTCGATCAGCTTTTTCAGGCTGTCGCGCGCAGGCTTACTGTACCCGTCGCCTGACGCCGGTGACTGATCGGCGTCAGTCTGGTCATCTTCAGGTTTATTCTTCTTGAATCTCTTCAAGATGGTGTTCTCGGGGTCATCCGGCAAGAGCGCCATGAGCCAATCTCCGGTCCCCTGCAATACCACCCGGGACTTCGCTCCGGTGATCCAGTCGGGCCGCTGCTTCTCCGGGACGAGCCAGCTGAAGAACAGGAAGGCCACGACGACGATAAGCAAGCCACGCGCCAACCCGAACAGGAAGCCGAGCGTGCGGTCCAGTGCCCCGATCCTCGAATCCAGGATCATGTCGGAGATTCGCACCGTTATCACGGAAACGATGATCAAGGTGCCGATGAAGACACCGGCCACCACCGCTACCGCCGCGATCGTATCGTTGTTGAAATAGGCCTTGGCGGTCGGCAATAGCTTGGAGAAGGAATAAAGCGTCGCCAGCGCCGCCGCGCCCCATGCCGCGATTGACAGGATTTCACGCATGAAGCCGCGAACCATCGCAAGCAGGCCGGAAATGAGCATCACCGCGAGCAGGACGAGATCAAGAATCGTTATCGGCATCGGCAGGTCAGGTCCGCTCGTGACTACAAAACCGCGAATCGGCAAGGCCGGAAGATCGCGCCAACCGGCCCGCGCGCGGGATGTATAGCGGCGAGGGCGGCTACCGTCACCTCCGCCTAGCCCTCGCGCTGCCGGATTCTCGCCGGTGTGGCATTTTTTTCCGCCACAATGTCTCTTTCTTGGTTCCCTCTGGGCGTGCCGCATGCGGCGATTTCGGCAACCAGGCTCGTCAATCCTCCGACCGGGTTAAGAGAAAGGCCGGCGTCGCCGACCTCTCCGCGCCCTGATTCGGGCAGTACGGCGCGGCCAAAACCGAGTTTTGCCGCCTCCTTTAGCCGTGCCGCCGTCTGCGCCACGGGCCGGACCGCGCCCGAGAGCGAAATCTCCCCGAAATAGACCGCATCCGCCGGCAGCGGCGCGTTGACCAGGGAAGACACCAGCGCTGCGGCTGCGGCAAGATCGGCGGCAGGTTCCTGAATCCTCAAGCCTCCGGCCACATTCAAATAAACGTCATGACCGGACAATTTCACCCCACAATGAGCTTCCAGCACGGCCAGCACCATCGAAAGCCTGCTTGGGTCCCAGCCCACCACGGCGCGCCGCGGCGTGCCCAGGGAAGTCGGCGCTACCAGCGCCTGCATTTCCACCAGTACCGGGCGAGTGCCTTCGATGCCGGCGAACACGGCTGTTCCTGGGCTGCCGAGGTCACGTTCCGACAGGAACAATTCGGAGGGGTTGGAGACCTCGCGCAGGCCCAGGCCCGTCATTTCGAACACACCGATCTCGTCGGTGGGACCAAAGCGGTTCTTGACCGCCCGCAAGATGCGAAACTGCTGCGAGCCTTCGCCTTCGAACGACAGCACGGCATCGACCATGTGTTCCACGACGCGGGGACCGGCGATCTGGCCGTCCTTGGTCACGTGCCCGACCAGAATGATCGCCGCACCAGATTTCTTGGCGAACCTGATCAGCGCCTGTGCTGACGCGCGGACCTGCGTCACCGTCCCGGGTGCCGATTCAACCGTGTCGGTCCACATGGTCTGGATCGAATCGATCACGATCAGGCGGGGCAGCGCCCCGTCGGACAGCGTAGAGATGATGTCTTCGACTGAGGTTTCGGCGGCTAGTTGCACGGGCGCGTCGGCAAGGCCCAGCCGTTCGGCGCGCAGCCGTACCTGGGCTATGGCCTCTTCGCCGGAAATGTAGACCGCGCGGTGACCGGCGCGTGCGAGCTGGCTCGCCGCCTGCGTGAGCAGCGTCGATTTGCCGATGCCGGGATCGCCGCCGACAAGCAGCACCGAGCCGCGCACAAATCCTCCGCCCGTAACGCGATCAAGCTCGGCCATGCCGGAAGCAAGCCGGGGAGCATCATGGCTCTTGCCGGCGAGGCTCTCCAGCGCGAACAGGCGTCCCTTCCGTTTGGAGCGGATCGAGACCGGCACCGTTGTGGCGCCGGTCACGTCCTCCTCGGCGAGCGTGTTCCACTCGCCGCAGGCGTCGCACTTGCCTTGCCAGCGGCCATAGGCTGCGCCGCAGTTTTGGCAGACGAAGGAAAGTGCGTTCTTGGCCATGGCGTTAGATTCGCAAGGTGAGGCGCCCTCCCATAGCATGGATCGACGGCTGGCGATGCCGTCGGGCTATGGCTCGGCGTGATCCTCCCTTGCTTAAGAAAATGCGGTCCAAAGCGTAAAAAGCCCGGCACCGAGCATGATGGCGTCCATCAGGCGGCGAAACATTTCTGGCTCCAGCCGCAGGACGAAGCCTTTGGCGATGAAGGCGCCAAACATCAGCGACGAGCCGGCTATCAAGCCCTGCAGCGCAACTTCGCCCGTCAACGCCCCGAAGCGTTCGAAAGTGACGGATTTGCTCAAATACATGCCAAGGGAGCTAGCCGCTTCCGTCGCAAGAAACGCACCCTTGGTGAGGCCGTAGAACAAGAAGAGTGGCACGCTTAGGGGGCCGGTGGACACCACGATGCCGGTGAGATAGCCGATCACCGCACCCCCAAGCGCCAGGTGCCAGAGCGAAAGGCGGAAGCGGCGGCCGGCAAGCCAGTGTCGCGCCGGCACCATTGCAACCAAAAACAGGCCGATCGAGATATCGACCGTTCGCGACGGCAGCTCCAACAGGGTGCGCGCGCCGAGCGCCGCGGCCGGAATGGCCGGCGCCGAATAGGCCGCGCAGGCTCGCCAGTCCACTTCCCGCCACCAGGCAACGATACGGGACAGGTTGGCCATCACGGCGGCCACCGCCATCATCGGCACCGCCTGTTTCG
>Ga0163163_10002227_pt1 | contig 16322 bp, 18 predicted proteins | sample S65metaG_FD_119766 | JGI IMG/M metagenome (GOLD analysis project Ga0163163, IMG submission 119766) | Switchgrass rhizosphere microbial communities from Kellogg Biological Station, Michigan, USA - S6-5 metaG | ecosystem: Host-associated > Plants > Roots > Rhizosphere > Soil | place: USA... | reverse complement strand
CGACAGCGCCAGGGGAAGCCCTTCGCCTCCATCGCTGCGTCTCGATTTGAGGAGGGCTTGGCAGCTGGTCTGATAGGCTGTGTAGGCCGCGAGGTGATCATCAGCCGTCCAGCCCGCGAGCTCGCTCCATTTGATCGGCTCGAATTGGCTGTCTCTGAACTTCAGCGGCCCTTCCGCGAGTGCGGCCGTCGTCGTAAACCATACAACCACGCTGATAACGAGACTCGCGGGCCCACCCCGGAACATGTCCAGCATTACATCCCCCCGATGCTCCCAAGGATTAGTCGGTGGCCCAGGGCATTTGGTTCAATCTGCACTGAACGTCGTCGAAGAGCGCCGCCGGTAACTGAATGCCGGGCAAGGCGCTCGGTATTACGGGCGAGACGCGTTGGAGTGCTGTTTCTTTGTCGGTCTCGTAGAAGTTAACCGTGGCCGCGCATTTCGCTGAAGTGCAACCGGCGCCATAACGTTTAGGCGCGTATCTGCGGGCTTGGCGCGGCTCAACCCACAGAGACGCAGGCTGGGAGCGGAGCCCCGGCTCAGCTAAACGGCCGGATCGTATTCGCACTATCCTATCGAACCTACGGCCCGACGAGGCTTTCTTTTCGATCGATGAATATGGTCCCTTCGCAAGCAAAGCCAAGCCGGGACGGACACTGGCGCCACCCGGAGTTCAGCCGACGGTCCCACAATGGCAGAGGTCGCACGGCTGTATGATCATGACGGCGGCGCTAGAGTTCATACGAATCATCTCGCCGGTGTTCTTCTTGGCGCTGTAGAAGCTGGCGCGCACTCGTTTAGTGGTTCGCGCGACCTGCATCCGATAGGCCACGGAGCGGGTGAGAAGGTCCATGCGCAAGCTCTTCGGTGCTGGGCAGCGACATTGCACCAACTCGGCAAGATCGAGATCGCGCAAGCGCGCGATCTCGGCTGCGAACGTTTCCGGGTCGCGTGACCGACGAGCCAGGCCTTACGCGGCGTGGCGGTCGGCATCCTCGGCTCCCGACCCGAGGCTTTTGCGGGCAACGATGCGGTAATGCCGCTCGCCGTCCGATTTCTCGGACTCAAGCGTCAGGCCCAGCCTTTTGCGCACGTCACCCGCTAAAAAGCCGCGGACTGAATGTTGCTGCCAGCCGGTTGTCTTCATGATCATTGATACCGTGGTTCCCTGAGGGTGACTCAGCAGCGCAATCACCGTCGCCTGATTAGAATTCGATCGGGTTGTTCCGCGCTGGATTTCGCTTTCGGCCGCGACCTTCTTCCTTTGTGCATTCCCAACCGACCGACGTTTCGCCGGTTGGATGCGTTTGCTCTTCGACGTGTCCAGATTTCCTCTCATTGGCCACGACGGCCCGACTGCCGTCAGGTGGAGAAACCTCGCGGAGGCCGAGTAGGCGCTGGCGCGGAGAGAGAAGATTGTCGGGCTGATCAGATGGCGGCGCACCGGTTGAGCAGGCTCGCCGCGTTCAAGAGGTGTTCTGGGTCATCGCGGTGCCTCCAATGAGGACCACACACGCTCTGTTTGTGAGCGAAGTCGAGAGAATTCAGAGCAATATTCTGGCTCATTTGACCCCAACCGAAACATCTTCGGATCGGGTTCGGCAACCACCGCCTGATAGGTAAGGTCTGCGGCGACGTGACATGGGTTTGGCCGCGGAAAGCGATTTGGTCGAAGCCTCGACGCAGTGTTCATCGACATCAAGGCGTGGCGTTCGTCCGAGTCGCCTGCATTGGTCCGGCCTGGCTGACCACGAGACTTCCAGCGCCAGTATGCTCGAAACCCTGCTCGGTGCCAGCGCAGGATCGTGTCCGGCCGGACCACGCGAGATACACTGAGCAGGTTCGGCCACAGCCACGTCATCCAGACCAACAGCGCTCGATCAGATCGTCGCAGCCGAAGCCGATGCGCGGCACACCGCATCGCGATTTTGAGCTGATGCCGCAAATACAGGTTCTCGATTTCAAGCCGGCGCCGCGACCTGAATCGGTTGCAAATGAGAGCAATGAACAGATGAATCAGGGCAAACATCGCGACCGAGAATGCGCCGATTCCCTCTCATATTGCCAAGCCGTGCGGACAGCATTTTCGGGAGGGACAGGTCATGAATTCCACGAAGGACGCGCTCAAAAGCGCCAAGGGTTTCAAGTATGACCGCAATGCGATGACATGGATTCCGGAAGAGGCACCCGCGACCACAGGGACGCCGGCACCGGCCGCGCCGCGCCAAAACCGGTAATGTTGAATCCGTGATTCACCTCAGGCTGCCGGAGTTTGCGCTCGCAAGTTTGGACCTGTATGCGCCAGACGATGACTATTTTATCAACTTCGTGCATCGCCGCCAAGCCGACCTTGTATGGGGCAGTTTCGGTCATACTGGTCCAGACGAGCAGACTTTGATCGTCGCGACGGCCGTGGAAGACCCAAACTCCGATTTAGCCGTTGGAATTCGGAGATGGGTTGGCGACAATTTCTATACAACGACTACGCCTGCTTATGAATTCGAGAAGAGGGGCGGACATGGCATTTGCAACCATCTTCGATTGATTAGGCTAATGCCGTTCCTAATGGATGAAGACAAATTGCAATCGGCTTGAGTAAACCGAGCCCCGTTGCCGAGGTACGCGCTGCAATGATCTGCAATCTACTTCTCATGAGCAGCTAACCGGTGTGATGTCGGGCGGCGACCTTTGTCATCTCAGCCATGGCCGCGGGAAGTATCCCTTCGCGATCCAAATCACGTTCTCGGACCATGCCGGGAATGCCCAAAATCCAACCCTCCACCTTGGCTAACGTGAGTTCGGGCGGCGTGAGATCGGGCTTTAGGAACGCGGTAAGGCTACCATTTCGATCGGCGCGCGATAGCCATGCGGCAATGCAATAGGCATCGTGCTGGTCGCCGTTGCGGCCTTCACGGGCGAAGCTGCGACACCACCGCGACGGATAGACTTCGGCGACGGCCGACCGCCCGGTCGAAATGTCCCAGCCGTCGAACGGCCAGAAATGCACGCGATCGCCGAGCCGTTGGCGAATGAAGCGCAGCCAGGGGATGCCGGCATGGGTGGATTTCGCCACCGATCCCTGCACGTCGAAATGAAAAACGGATTTCGCGCTGCCGGCACGTACCTCGGCCAGCCTGCGCCAGCGTGAATTGCCCATGCGCGCCGCTCCGTTGCCGTGGACGCCGTCGCGGACGAAGTCGACATAGGTGTGATCGTCGTCGGTTGGCCAGTGGCGCTGGAAATCGTCGAGGAACGCCGGCCAATCAGGTTTGAGGCGATGCACCTCGAAATAGCGCAGTGGGAACGAGAAGCCGTGGTCGATGCCGACCAGCGTGGAGGTGTCTTCGTCCAACCGCTCGACCAGCCACTCGGCGATCCCCTTCCGCGTCCAGTATTTGCGCGGTGACGGTGGCGGTTGGACCTCCACCGGTCGTGCGTCGCCATCGGCCATGTAGATGCGCAGGCCCTTCAGGCTCGCGGTCGGTGTCTGCGCGCCCGAATAGTCGATGCCGATGTATCGAACAAAGACGGGAATGGTCATTCTGGGGGCCATCCTGCTGCAGGCCACGGGCGCGAGGTGGGTGATTGTCGGGCTTGCTGGTTTTGCAGGGCTGGCCTCGGGATTGGCGCAAAGTTTATGTCATAAAGAAGGATGCAGTATACCGAGACCTCCGCGAGCAAATACCCGTATTCACGCCGCGGCGGGAGTCCCGCTCGAGCGACGCAACTTGACGCCCTCGTTGGGGCGGCGAGAGGCTTTCCCTTGGAGTGCGGGAACACCTCTTTCAGTCCAGCGTTGGATGCTTGATGCAATGGACCAATCCGAAAGCTTCTGTCCAAAACTGCCAGTCAGACCTCGTCATCGCGGTTGCCGCCCTAGCAACCGGCAAAATCAAACCCAGCTCATCGTAGTATCATAGCCGGTTCCACCATATTTGAGAGCAAGGCTGATGCTATCAACGATATCATCCGTATCGCCGTGCGGGTAACTGAGGAGTTCTAGTTCAACCTGCGACATGAACGACGCGCCTTCGGGAAACAATACCCGACCCTCTCGAAACTTCGCATCTTGTATCCTCAGCCGACCAATTCTGTCTTGGTCGATGGGCACGAGCTTTATTCGAGATCGTGATTGCCCCTCGCGGTCTTCCTTAAGGGCCTTGCCCGTGGCGGTTTCCTCGAGCCAGATTTGATATGGATTATATTGTTTGAGAAGCCTGCCAATTGTGCTGCGCACCTCCGAATATTCGTAAATGCCTCGCTCCACGTGAAGCAAATAATGAACCCTATTAAACAGTTGCCAAACGGTGCATACGGTCCAGTCGCTCTGTCCTTCGTCCTTAACGGTGGTGTCGCACGCCATATAAATGCGCTTGGGCTTCTGATCGTTGGGAAGTTCTGTGTAATAGTGCAGCCAGGACCGCTTGACGACATTACCGTGCCATCTTGGATTTTCTCCAATCCATGCCAGCGCATATACGGTGGAGTCCACTTGGTCATCGTAGTTCGAGCTAGGAAAAGACAGCAGCTCGCTCAAATAGGGCTCCAGCCAATCAGCGCGTTTGGGAAACAGGACGAACCCGCCTTCGATCCGCGGTGTCTGACCGTGCAGGCGCATGATCTTATTTCCCTCCAATGCGGGTGAGGCCTGCACTTTTGATAAGCTTTCCGATCGCAACTGCTGGATTAGCGAGGAGCCGGAGGATTTATCCTCAATCAGAACTACCGTGGCGTTGTGAAGGTCAGCCAACCTCTCGACGTATTTCTTGACATCAGGAAATGACAGCCTGCGTCGGAAGACGTCGAGCAGATAAGCTTTCTTATCTCTAATGCCCCAAGTGGTACAGACACTGAAATTTGCAAGCTCCGTGTCTTTCACTGCTGTATCCCAGCTTTGCAGAATTGTATCAAAGGCAGGAGGTTTTTCATCGGGAGTGTAGAATCTCAGCCATTCGCGCTTGACGACATTACCCTCTGGCGGCTGCGGATTTTGCTGATACTGAGCAGCAAAATGGTAAGATGTCATAGTCATTCGAAGCGTTTCCAGAGTCTGGCGCGAGGTCAAGGACGGTTGGAGAATGTCTCCTTCTTTCCGACGAAGCCGCGTGGTGCCGTAGGCACTGCGAACCTCATGAAGCTCATTGGTTTCGGCGATCGCCGAAAAAGACAGCACCCGCCAATTCTCGGTCTCCTGAACGTGAGCGACCAAGTCGTTGATATGCAATCGCTGCATGATGATGATGATGGCGCCGTGTTCCTGCCTATTGAGGCGGCTCCTCAATGTGTTGTCGAACCATTCGTTTACGCTTTCGCGTCGTGCATCAGATAGTGCTTCGTCAGCCTTCAAAGGGTCATCAATTACAATCACATCTGCGCCGCGGCCAGTGAATCCACCTCCAACCGAAGTGGAGAAACGGAATCCCCCTTGCGTGGTTTCGAAGTCTGCAACGGTGTCTCGCTTGCTGGAAATCCTCGTGGCAAAAATCGCTTGATAAAATGCACTGTTCATGAGTCGACGAGAATGTCGCGCCAACGTATCGGAGAAGTCTTGGCCGTATGAGACGCAGGCTACCTGCTTTTCCGGAAAATGGCCCAGGAACCAAGCCGGAAACGCGATGGAAGCGGAATGCGATTTCAAATGCCGGGGCGGAACATTGATGATCAGGCGTTTGCAACTGCCGTTCGCAACGTCTTTCAAGCCCTGGGCAGTCAGCTCTAGATGCCAGTTGTATTCGAACGTCTTTGCTGGTTCAAGCTCAAGAAATGAGCGGTGGATGAATGCAACGAGGTCTTGCCGGTAAATTTCGGCCGCCATTCTCGCGGGAGATAGCACCATCACTCGTCCATCTGCTCGTCATATGGCCGAAGACGCTTATAGAGTTCATGGATTACCTTCTTATCCACTTCGCTGAAAGGATATTCAGAAGGTCGTGCTGTCTCCGCGCTCGCTTCGATACCTGCAATAAGGTCGATGAACTGCAGCACAAATTTTGGGTTTCCAGTCGCTGCGGCGTTGGCGAGGTTTATTGCGGCCGCTTGTGCCTTCGAGATTTTCCGCCGTTTCCCGTCGATGGTTACGGGGACCTGATCCCGCGCTGCCTCTAAAACCATTGTAACCATATTCTTGCTGCCCTTCGGCCGACCAGGTCGATGTCGACCGTCACCTTTTTTGAATTGTGTGTGTTTTGGTGGTTTGCCCTTACCGACGGCATAATCACCTTTACTCCCGTCGAGTTCTTTTTCGCTGCGTAATGAGTTTAGGGTCGTTGGCTTTTCTTTCACCCGTTTTTTTGAGCTTGGCATTGATGGTACGCGTTCGCTTGTGGATCGTTTGCGTTTCGTCATTCTTGGTGCGCTCCGTCCGCTGAGCCTTAACCTGGTCGAATCTCAATCCAGACTGTGAATGGATGGCAGCTAAGCCATAGACCTCTGCTAATCGCTTGATAGCGAGGTCGACAAAATGCGCATCCAGTTCGATGCCATATCCGCGTCTGCCGGTCTTCTCAGCGGCGAGCAGGGTAGTCCCGCTACCGGCGAAAGCGTCCAGAACGATGCCGTCCCTTTTCGAACAGTCGAGAATCGCATCGCTAACAAGGGCCAGAGGCTTTGGTGTAGGATGGCCGGCGAGTGTGGTATCTCGATCCCGGCCGAAACTGCTCATGCCGGCGTATTCCCAGATATTGGTTCGGCTCCTGCCAAAGCGACCGAGTTCGACGTTGTTGATGTGCTTAGCGCGGCCGTGTTTGTAGACGAATATGAACTCGTGGGCCGATCGGTACAGGGAGCCCATGCCGGCGTTGTTTTTCGACCAAACGCAGATGTTCTTGAGTTCGGTGTACACGTCATCAGCGGCGTCGGCCAGTTCACGAATATGCCGCCAATCCATGCATACGAAATGGATCGACCCGTCGATGCTGAAATTAGCAAGGTTCGTCAGGGCGCGCCGGAGGAAACTTGTGAATTCCTGCTCGCTCATCTCGCCGGATGCCATCGCAAACTCGCGATGTTTTGCCTTGCCTAATCCGGAAACGTTCCCTGCGATGCGCACGTTGAAGGGTGGGTCGGTGAAAACTAGTTGGGCTCGCTTACCATTGAGGAGGCGCTCGTAGATCGTCGGCTCGAGTGCACCTCCGCAGCTAAGAAAATGGTTTCCAATCTGCCAGCAGTCACCAGCCCGCGATACAGCAGATAAAGAACGATCGATCTGCGGAATGACATCTGCCTCGTCCGGCGTGTCACCGCCGGCTTCGCCGACGACGAGATCAATTTCGGCCATCTCGAAGCCGGTCACCGTCACGTCAAGATTGAGCTCTAATGACAGCTCCTGAAGTTCTAGAGCGAGCAGGGTAGGATCCCAGCCAGCCTTTTCAGCAAGTCGGTTGTCCGCGATCACATAGGCTCGTATCTGCGTGGGATTGAGATGGTCTACCCTAACGGTTGGAACGTCCGTCATGCCAAGGGATACGGCCGCAGCGACTCGGGCGTGACCGGCCACGATGCCGTGAGACCCGTCGATCAGAACCGGATTGATGAAGCCAAACTCTTGGATGCTGGCTGCAATCTGTTTATCTGTCGGGGCGTGTGTGTGCGTGGATTGGTGGGGCGGGCTCTGAGTTTGCGGGGATCCTCATATTTGATGGTCAGCGCCTTCACGATGCCTCCCAAACCGTGGAGTTCCGAGCGACCGCCGGGACCGCGAATCAGACTAAATTTTCCCAATTCTGACACCAATATTCCCATTTCCCGCAGCGGTTTTCCCAATTATTTTCGGCCTCAGAATCAACCCAGAAGTGCCCATGTCTCCGGTGCGGCAGGCCCCAGTCACGCTTGTACGCAGGCGGCAACACCCCTGTTTCCCATTATCTTTCCCAATTCCGGCGCATGTTGAAGGCCGGAGACCGGTTCGATGGTGACTGCGTCCGCCGCCAATCCTGCTCAGTCAAAGGATTCTCCAGCGAGTGGCTGCGGCGCACATGTCGAGTAACGGCGGGATTCTGTGGACAAGGCTGTGGGCTGCGCCGACCGTCTAGAACCTCGATGCACCTGGCTCATACCGCCCGATAGCGGTTTGGTACAAAATTTGTTCTGTGAGCCCAAAGTTTTGCGACACAATATCGGCTACTGGCCACCAAGCCTGACTTCAGCTTGGGGGTCAAACTCAATCATTCAGTGATGTCCGCTATCGGTCCGGTTTTGCTCCCCACAAGCGGACCTGCACTCGTCACGTCATGTCGCAGAATGACCACTAAGCGGACCTCGGCTTTGCGACTTCCACATCACAATTCATCGCTTCGCCTACTCGCATGGTAGCGTCCATCGGAGCGGGTCGGGCGGGATGCCCTCACCATCAAGGTTTCGCTCGGCAGCTCGATCGCCAGTAAGCGAGCTCAAGCAACGGGAGAGACTGGTGCCCTCAAGGCGCGCCGTTCAGAAAAAGCTGCGTGCACCTGAATGGCAAGTGTCGCGCTTCATGATGGACCGCGCGCTCGAGGCGGTCGTGCGGCAAATCAGTAAACTAGACCGCCGACCACGACATTCCCTATCTCGCCGGCTACAGCAAACACGGCAAGACCATTTATATCGATCGTCACATGCCTAAGTCGTTCTCGTTTGGGAGGCGCCGCGTCAAGACGATCGATTTTTGATTCTGCACGAGGCGGTGGAAAGACACTCATGAATCATCTCGGGCTGCGCTATCTGCATGGGCACCCGATCGCGACCCGAGCTGAGCAGGCGGCGGTACGTTGCGGCCGGAATTTCCTGGGACGCCTACGACCGGTTCGGTCAGGCCACCTTATTCAAAACAGCCCACAACCGAATATTCAGTCGAGTGGACCTTGATCCGGCATAGCAGCCTGAATGGAAAAGATGTATCTTTTGCACAACCGTGGATCTGTTTCGGAGTGAGCAAAATGCGCCAAATTGGTGGTCATTCCCTAGACGGCACGATTTCAAAGGTGAAAAATGTTGAGGTCGTATCGGAGGACGGCATGATCGGCGTTTTATTGCTTTCGGGCCAGACTCCTATCCCGCTCGAATTTCATGCGGAAGACGCCAAGACTTTGGCTAATGAGCTCCTTGCAGCCATAAGGCAGGCGAGGAAGACCAAGGCGCCTAAGGCCAAGGCCCCCAAGGCCAAAGTTACCTCTAGTCGTGGCAAAGCCCGGACCCCCTCAAGGAAACGGTAATGCCCAACCCTCCCCGAGGTGAGAAGCGGACCGCCGACGTGATCGGGGGGAGTGTAACTCCCGGAGCAATAATCCCTCCCTGAAGCGGCCGGGTATTCCGGTTGCGCCGGAGTAAAAATCCGGCAGCAGACAGCGCCGTTTACCTCGAGTCGGCAGAGCGTGGGGGGATGAAGGACGTGGCCGGTCTGGGACGCCTGTACCGGCATGCGCGGACGCCCGGTAAGCGAGTCCGACGCCGGAAAAGCCATCAGCATCATCGCCCACGTCGAGGAGGAACCATGCAGGGCATGTCGGTTGATCCAGATCAACGACGGCTGTTGGTGCGCGCCGCAATGGTGCGAAGTGTGGGGAGTTATTTCTCCCGTAGTTATTGGAGGAAGGAACCGTGGACAAGGATCGGATCGTCGGATCGGCGAAGCAAGTCAAAGGCGCCGTCAAGGAGGTGGTCGGCAAGGCCGTCGGTGACACCAAGCTGGAGTCGGAGGGCAAAGCCGACAAGATAGAGGGCAAGGTTCAGAATGTCATCGGCGGCCTCAAAGACACGCTCAAAGGGAAATAGGCTACGTCCGGATGTTCAGACGCGCAGAGTAATGAAGGCGGCCCTTCTAGGCCGCCTTCGTTTTTCGCCGCCTGAGCTGGCGGTCTAGGATCCACCTCACGCGCTCTCTTTGACGCCACTTTCCGCTTTTTACTTTCTAAGTATTCGTCTGCGGGTCGGACAAGATCGGCCATGTCCCAAAGCTTGTCAGTGAGGCCGCACGCATTGTCGCATCAGGGAAGATGAGTGCAACTGATGCCGTTTTGCCAATTCTTGCGGGGCTTTCGACTAAGACGATCAGCAAGATGTTCCTCGCTGGCATCGGGATTGATGGTTGTTGCGTTGAAGGGCTGGCTCCAGGCGCATTCGGACGATGGTCAGGTTGGCAACTCCTGAATGAGCGGACCAACGTGATTAGGAGCAAATCATGAGTCGTCTTCGCCTGCACCCGGAGAGCCACCTCGTCGGCCGCATCGGGTGGCTGAGGGCCGCGGTGCTCGGGGCAAACGATGGCATCATCTCGACCGCTAGCTTGATTGTTGGCGTGGCCGCGGCGGCCGCGAAGCAGAACGATGTCCTGATCGCGGGTGTCGCGGCGCTGGTCGCCGGCGCCATGTCGATGGCCGCCGGCGAGTATGTGTCCGTCAGCTCGCAATCCGACACCGAGCGGGCAGAGCTCGCGCGCGAGCGCAAGGAGTTGAGCGAGAATGCTGCGTTTGAGCTCGATGAGCTTGCCGAAATCTACGTCAAACGCGGCGTGGATCAGCCGCTTGCGCGGCAGGTTGCCCAGCAACTGATGGCGAAAGATGCCTTGACTGCTCACGCACGCGACGAGCTTGGGATTTCGGAAATGACTACCGCGCGTCCCGTGCAAGCCGCGCTGACATCAGCCGTGACGTTTTCTGTAGGTGCGGCCATGCCCTTGCTTATGGTTGTCGTATCGCCCGCCGGTGCGCTCGTCCCCATCGTCTCCGCCGCGTCTTTGGGCTTTCTCGCGCTTCTTGGTGCGATCGGGGCAAGGGCAGGCGGTGCAGACGTTCTGCGCGCCACAGTTCGAGTGACATTCTGGGGCGCGTTGGCGATGGCTCTCACGGCCGGTATCGGCAAGTTGTTCGGCACGGTGGTCTGAAGATTAGGCTCGTCGACGGCAATGCTCACAGGCGCGCCTTTCCCACACTCCGAGATCTTGGTTCGGGCTTCAAATAGGCGATCACATAAGTTGATCTAGATCAACAACGACTGCAGCTTACGGGCCGTAATATTAAAAAGCTGTCAAGCAAATTGTGGGAAACCAACGACGGAGAATAATGGTGAAGAAACCAATGTTGCTGGCCAGCGCTGCAATAATGGAGCGTGCCCTAGCGCCCTAATCGCGAGCCAGTCGGCGATGGCGGCTGATCCAAAATAAAGGAGAGTCTAAAATGTCGGTTGGGACCATCATTCTCATCATTTTGGTGATCGCATTGTTGGGTGGCTTTAGTGGAATTGGCGGCGGTCCTTTTTACGGTACTGGCTACTACGGCGGCGGCGGCCTCGGCCTCGTGATTGTTATTCTGTTGATCCTGCTTCTGCTTGGCAAGATCTGACCCAGCCTGGGAAGCTGGCGATTTCGCTGCAGCTTCAGCCATGACTGACTCGGCCGTCAACCTGGCAAGTGCCCAATACCTCGATCGGTCGGCCGGCACTCCTGAGCAATACGAGTATAACGCGAATCGACTGAGACGGCATCTCCTGTTGCGGCGATTTTGGAAGGGCGCGTTGGGCTTTTGGCGCGCTGGGGGAGATCGGCTGTGCTGGGTGCTCCCGGGAACGATTCTGCTCGCCATTTTCTTGAGCCTGGCGGCCGCCTATGGGATGAACCTGTGGAACCGAGCGATCTTCGACGCGCTGGAGCGGCGCGACGCCACCACCGTTCTTTTCTGGTCGATCGTCTATTTTCCCTTGTTGGCGGTGAGCGTCTCCTTCGTCGTCATGCAAGTCCACGCCCGGATGACGATGCAAAGACGATGGCGCGCTTGGTTGAATAATCATCTGCTCGATCGCTGGCTGACCAACGGTCGTTACTACCAGCTCAACTTGGTCGGCGGCGACCACAAGAATCCGGAATATCGGATAGCGGAAGACGTCAGGGTCGCAACGGAGTCTCCCGTTGAGTTTGCAACCGGCATCACCACGGCTGTCTTGTCGGCGGTGACATTCATCGTCGTTCTGTGGACCATCGGCGGCGCGCTTTCTTTCGAGCTCGCTGGCGTCACGATCACCATTCCCGGATTTCTTGTGATTGCCGCCGTGCTCTATGCGGCGTTTGCGAGCGGCGCCATGGTTCTCATCGGGCGCCGCTTCGTCGCCGTATCGGAGGACAAAAGCCAGGCTGAAGCGGAATACCGCTATGTGCTCACGCGCCTGAGCGAGAACGGTGAGAGCATCGCGGTGCTCGGCGGCGAGGAGCAGGAACGCAGTGCGGTTGACCGTTCGCTGACCACCGTGCTGCGCCGTTGGCGCGAAATCTGTTTTCTGACCATGCGAACTACGATCGTGTCCCAGACCAGCGGCTATGTTGCGCCGGTTTTGCCGATCATCCTGTGCGCGCCGAAATTTCTCGAAGGTACGATGAGTCTGGGCGAGGTCATGCAGGCAGCCTCTGCTTTCACCATCGTGCAGTCTGCATTCAACTGGCTGGTCGACAATTATCCGCGGCTTGCTGATTGGACCGCGTCGGCGTGTCGCGTGGCTTCACTTATGGTCTCGCTTGATGCTCTGGAGCACGCGGAGAAGGGCGTCGGCCGCATTCGGCGCGGGGAAACGGCCGGCGCGGCCCTGCGACTCGGCCATCTCTCGGTCACGCTCGAGGACGGTACCGCAGTGGTGAAGAACGCCGAGGTTGTGATTGCGCCGGGCGAACGGATTCTTGTGGCGGGCGAGTCGGGCACCGGCAAGAGCACGCTGGTGCGGGCCATCGCCGGTTTATGGCCCTGGGGTAGCGGCCAAATCGAGGTCGAAGCCGGCGCGAAAATGCTATTGATGCCGCAACGTGCTTACGTTCCAGTCGGCACATTGCGAAGGGCTGTGACCTATCCGCTGGCCGCTGAGGACAAGGATGCCGGTGAGGTCGCGAGGGCATTGAAACTTGTCGGCCTCGGTCACTTGGTCCCCCGTCTCGATGAAGAGGCGCCTTGGGACCAGATATTGTCCGGTGGCGAGAAGCAGAGGCTGGCCTTCGCGCGAATCCTCCTCCATCGGCCCGACATTGTCGTGCTCGATGAAGCGACATCGGCGCTCGATCCCGCCAGCCAGGACCAACTCATGGAACTCCTCACGACGGAACTCGGTGCGACCACCATCGTCAGCGTCGCGCACCGGCCGGAGCTTGAAGCGTTTCACAGCCGCAAGATCACCCTTGAGCGTCGGAGCGAGGGCGCGCAGTTCGTGACCGACATAGACCTGCTCCATAAGCCAAGCCACGCTCGTCTCATCAAACGCTGGCTCCATCCACGACGCCGCGCCGTCCCAAAGGCAGCGCGACATAAGACCGATCCGAAGCGAGCTCGAGAGCGATGAGGGTCTACTGCGAGTTTTCCCGGAAAGGGGCACCATCGCTCCGAAAATAATGCGCCGCATATCGGATTTTGGAATTTGGGCAGGGCGGCGGCGTCTTGGCTCCAATAGGGGGTATCAAGGTCTGGACCACTCATCTGGCTGACGAAGGATCAGTTCGGGTCAGACCCTGGCCAGTTATCTCGCGGTGCTTGGCGGATCAAATCCGACCCATGAGAAGCAGTACGACAAGGATGATCAGGATGATGCCGATGACGCCGACGCCGCCGTGACCGTAGCCGTAGCCGTAGCCGCCGAAGCGGCCACTGAAGCCACCAAGCAAGAAGATGATAAGTATGATGACAAGTATCAGCCCGATCGACATGATCTATCTCCCGTTGCAGCACCTAACCGAACATTAACCCCCAAAGTCTAAGGCTTGCCTTGAAGTCGTACGCTAGGACACTGCCATTCCCCTCGAGTAACGGCAACGCCCTTTGCTGGTTGTCAATGCCGGCTCAATTTTTCCCACTTGTGCCGAAGCAAAACTTCCCCTCCCCAGGTGGCGGGTTTCCGATGATCCGCCCGCGCCGCACGTAGATCGGTGGCGGGGAAGGCCTGGGCTTATTAGCGATGACCACCGCTCCGAGCCAAAGCATCGCTCGATCGCCCATGCAAGCCGCGGTGTCTATCGCTGGATGACGAGATGATGCCGCTTGATACTGGTTTCATCCGCGGACCATCGGTCTTCAATCTCTACAGGAATAATCCAAGCCTCGGCCTGTTCCCGAGTTTGGAAGCCGTCCGCCTCATAGAGGCAATTGCCAGACTGCCACAACTCCACGGCAAATATCCCGTTCTCAGCCTCGATCACACGATATCCTGAATCGTCACGGCCCGATTCCGTCTCGTGACGGCCCGATTTTGCACCTGATCTTCGCCATCCGCCAATTAAGCGCTCGATCTTCGCCAAGTTGTGCCGCAATCGAGCAATGGCGCGGCGGTGCGATTGGATTAGGTTATGAGCTTGATCCTTCTGATTAAACTCGACATCACGCCTTGGACCTAGCCCGACTTTGGGTGCAATTACATCGGCTGAGAGACCGCGAAATCCGTGACGATTGACGTAAACCGCAAGTGCCACGGCTACAAAGATCACGAGAAGCAGGCCCAGCATGGTCCTTACTCACCTCGGGGTTCAAAACTGCTCGCTGCGCCAATAATTCCAACTTTTTTCAATGACTCCACCTCCGATGCGGCCGGGCATTGACCCAGATCAATGAACGCGCTCTTCCAACCAATAATTCTGTTACTGAGCTCAACGACGAGCCGGCCAGAATGAAAGGGAGGTTGTCTCATGCCGACTTTGATGCCCTGGACCACGGTTGAGATCGGCGACGTCGATATTTTTTCGCCGGCGCTTCCCTCCCTTGTCGTTTACACTTGGTATGTAGATGACGAGCCAGAAAGTTCAGTCGTCTATTTTTGGCGCGACGAGAACACGGGAATAGTTCATCACGAGCTGGTGTTTGTTGGGCCGGCAACCTTTGAAACGGCCGTGGCCCACGCAAAAGAAAAAGCGCCTGAGCGCAGCGTTGAGCGAATTCACGTCAAGCACGCAAGGCAGGCGAATAATCGAGACACCAAAGCCAAGCCAGCGGGCAAGGCGAAAACAAAACCAACCGCTAAAACTAGTGTCGGGAGGTCGAAGAAACCAACTCCGGTCAAGAAGACGATTGCGCCGACCACCGCAAGGCGTAAGCAATCCCCCTGACGCGCATCATCGGAAGCGGCGCTCCAAAGGGTTAAGCGGTTTGGCGAGGGCCGCTCGCCTCGATTCAGACAATCAGGCCTGCCCCAAGGCCGTGCCAGCATCCTAAGCGTCGCGCTTGAATAGCGGACCCGCATTTTCTCCGAGGCTCCGGGCTGCGTGGAATTGGTACGGATTCTAATATTGAGGTTGATCAGAGCGTCGGGCGCTCGGGCATAGCCTAAAATCGGAGAGGCGATTGCGTAGCAGACGACGCAGAAAAATCGCCGTTTGACTTGCGCTGGCCGTGCTGGCGGATAGCGTCAATGCTCTCCACCCCGGTTCAAATCTCCGCCCCGCCGTGCTGCAATAGGCTGAGTTTTTAGACTGCTCCGGTGTAAATCCAATTTGGGGAAAATCATGAGACGGCGCGCAATGATCGCCTCCGCCCTGTTGATCCTGGCCGGCGCGTCGTGGCACCCGGCGCGCGCTGCCACCGAAATCGCCTTCGGCATCACCAGCCAGACCGCATTCAGTCTGGCGCACTACGTCGCCATCGAAAAGAAGCTCTACGAGGCCGAGAATCTGAAAGTTGATACCTTCGTGGCGGGTGCCGCGGTCCAGGTCCTGCAGCAACTCGCGGGCGGCTCGCTCAACCTCGCGCAGGCTGCCACCGACCAGGCGCTGCGCGCCATCCTGCGAGGCGCGCCGATCCGGATTGTCGCCGGTGCAGCCTCCAACGCGCCGTTCCGCCTCGTCGCCGCCAAGACCGTCAAGAGCTGGAGCGATCTCAAAGGCAAGACCATCAGCGTCGGCGGCCTCACCGACGTGACGCTCTATTTCCTGCGGGTGATGGCGCGCCGGAACGGCCTCGCCGACCAGGATTACGATCTGCTCTACGGCGGCGGCACGCCGAACCGTTTTGCGCAACTCGCATCGGGAGCGGTGGCCGCCGCCATGCTGACCAACCCGGTGGATTTTTCCGCGCTCGAGCAGGGCTTCGTCGATCTCGGCAGCGTGCCGCAATATCTGCCGAACTGGGCACAGAACAACATCCTCGTCGACACCCGCTGGGCACAGCAGCATCGCGACACGGTGCTGGCTTTCCTCCGCGCCCAGATCAAGGCGACAAAATTCATCTATGAGCCTGCCAACCGCGATGACGTCATCGCCATCCTCGCCAAGCACACCAAGACCGCACCAAATATCGCCGCGCTCACCTACGAGCTCTATATCAAGCAGCAGGTGATCGCCCGCAATGCGGCGCTGTTCGAGGACGGCATCAGGGCTAACTTCGAGGCGCTCGTCGCCT
>Ga0163163_10002226_pt1 | contig 16325 bp, 17 predicted proteins | sample S65metaG_FD_119766 | JGI IMG/M metagenome (GOLD analysis project Ga0163163, IMG submission 119766) | Switchgrass rhizosphere microbial communities from Kellogg Biological Station, Michigan, USA - S6-5 metaG | ecosystem: Host-associated > Plants > Roots > Rhizosphere > Soil | place: USA... | reverse complement strand
ATCGATTCATGAGGAGCTGTTCGCGCACAGCGCCTGTAGATTCCGGCTCGCCGTGCGCTTGCGGCTCAGTTGCTCGAAGCGGGCTTTCGAGCGCCACTTTAACAGGCGATATTGAGTGTGGGTCAAGTCCATTTCCGAGCGGATCTGCATTTCACTTTGTTCCTTCAAATAGAACCGCGATAGAATTTCCGCTTCGCGCTCCGATAAGCGGGCCAAGGTTAGCAGCACCAATTCCCTCTGTTCCTGGGAAACCATCTCTTGCTCCGGCGTCGCCCGGGGGCTGGCGAGTCCAAACAATGATCCGATTTCCACCTGATTGCGGCGATGCGAGGCGGCCTCATCGATGTAGAGGGACACTTTCCGCCGGGCAATGGTACGCGCGAATCCCATCAGCCGCTCGGGATCGCGCAATTGTCCATGCTGGATAGCCACTACAACGTCCACAAAAATACTGTGGATTTTGTCGCGATAATCCTGGGGCCGCAACTGCCGGGCCAGGTAAGGGCGCAATCCCACCAGGATATATTCATACAAATCCAGCATCCCACCGGGATCCGCAATTTTAACTCGTCGCACCAAATCGGCGAGGTGGAGGGACAGGTCCGCGCCGGGTTCGGACCGGGACGCGGCCGCAAACGCCCCCGCAGTCTGGCCCGTGAGCGGATAAAAGGGTGATGTCATCAGGCCTCCGTTACCTGTGCCCGTATAGGCAGGTATAGGCCCAAACCAGAAAGGTGCGCGGAAAAGGAAGCCAACCCCAATATTTTCGGCCTATTCGTGATGCCGGACAATATCAGCAAATTCTTAAGAGCATCCTTTGCACAAAACGGTCTGGCGCAATTCCCACGAAAAGTACGCATTAGCGCGTGAAAATTCGCGGCAGTTTCATGATATACTTGCGAATTCGGACGTGGCTGTTCAGCATTCGAAGGCGGAACCTTTGGACCGGCGCAGCCTTTCCAAAGTAAACCGGTCCGCATTGGCACCGGATATCCTAGATCAGACCAACCCTTTTGCCAGGATTTTGGACTTGGCTGCTGACGCGATCATAGCGGTGGACGTCCGGAAGTCAATCATCTTTTTCAACCGAAGCGCCGAAGCTGTGTTTGGATATTCGGCGGAAGAAGTCCGCGCCAAACCCCTGAAACTCTTATTTCGGGGCGGTTTGGCAGGTTTTCACCAGAGGAGGATCGCGCCGCTGGAAGCGTCCGCCGAAAAAGCGGGGGCGGCGCTCGAGCGGCGGGAAATCGTGGGCCGGCGCAAGGACGGCAGCGAGTTTCCAGCCAAGGTATCATTATCCAAAATCGAATTCGACGGCGAGACCGTCCTGAGCTTGATGTTGCAGGATGTAACGTCCCATGCTTTCACCGAGGAGCGCCTGCGCGCGGCGCTGCGCGAAAAAGAAGTGCTGCTGGAAGAAGTGCATCATCGTGTCAAGAATAATCTTCAAGTGATTACCAGCCTGTTGGGATTACAGGCGCGCTCCATTAAAGACCCCGCCACGCGTATTAAATTCGACGAAAGCCGCTATCGGCTGCAAGCCATGGCGATCCTGCATGAGATCCTGGACGAATCCTCCAGTCTGGCCGAGATCGATTTCGCCGATTATATCCAGCGGCTGGTCGCGCACCTGGTCAGATCTTACGGCGCTACGGGCCGCATCCGCACGCGGTTGCACCTGGATCCGCTCTTCTGCCATCGGGATGTGGCGTTGCCATGCGGCTTAATCGTGAACGAAGTGCTTTCCAATGCGCTTAAATACGCATTCCCCGGCGAAAAGACAGGCGAGGTTCAAATCGAGTTGCGGCGGGAATTGAGCGGAAGGGTCCATCTCCTCATCGCCGATAACGGAATCGGGTTGCCGCGTGGCTGCGATTGGCAGACATCGCCGACCCTGGGACTTCGGCTGGTGCGTACGCTAACCCGGCAGATCGAGGCCAATATGCAGGTCACCGGCGGCAATGGAACCGCTTTTTCAATTGTATTCCGCGACGGATTGCGCATGGGTCTCAAATAATGGCGAGGATTATTTGGCAGATAGAATTCTAATCGTAGAAGATGAGCGCATCACCGCCGAGGATCTAGAGGAGATTCTCAAGGATCTGGGGTATCAAGTCAGCGCGGTGGTTTCGAGCGGTGAGCAAGCCATCCGCGAGGCGGAAAAGAATCGGCCCGACCTGGTGCTGATGGACATCCGCATCAAGGGCGAGATGGACGGCACGGAAGCGGCGCGGCTGCTGCGGGAACGCTTCGACGTGCCGGTGGTTTATTTGACCGCGCACGCGGACCGCGATACTTTGGAACGCGCCAAACAGTCGCGGCCCCTGGGCTACATCGTGAAGCCGTTTCACGAGGCCGAATTGCACGCCAGCGTGGAGATGGCCTTGTATAAGCACTGGCACGATCGCCGTTCCCACAGCCGGGAGCAGCATGTGACGGCTTTGCTGGGCGCTCTTAGCTTAGGGATCGCTTCGGTGGATCAGAGCGGGACCATTCGGATGATGAACCGGGCCGCAGAGGACCTGACCGGCTGGAGCATGGAAGAAGCAGGCGGCAGGCCCGTCAGGCAGGTTTTCCGGCTGGCGGATGCAGCCAGCGGACGGGATTTGGAACTGCCGCTGGAGCAGGCACTGGAGCTGCGATCCGTGGTGGAGATTCGCGACCGCGTACTGATCACCAAGGACGGAGTCCAGAAACTGGTCTCCGGCAATATTGCGCCATTGCGCGGGGCGGATGGCGGGCCGGGCGGCGGGGTGATTATGTTCGAAGCCGGCGCGGTAGAACCCGAAGTGCGGTATCCGCCCACCAAGATCAAGAGGGAACATCAAACCATCGAATTCGGACGTTTCCACATCGTGGCTGCATCGGAGCCCATGAAACGCCTGCTTTCTTTCACATTACGTGTCGCCAAGAGCGAGGCCTCGACGGTCTTGATCGAGGGAGAAAGCGGAACCGGCAAGGATCTGATGGCTCAGTTCCTGCATTATTCCAGCAACCGGCGCACTGGACCGTTTATAGCTCTCAACTGTTCAGCCATTCCCGAGGCGTTGCTCGAAAGCGAGTTATTTGGCCGCGAGCCGGGAGCCTACACCGATGCCCGTAGCCAGAAGAAAGGCCTCCTCGAAGTAGCTCACGGTGGAACCTTGTTCCTGGATGAAATCGGCGACCTATCGCCGGCGGTTCAGGCCAAGTTCCTCCGCGTTCTGGAACAACAATCTTTTCGGCGGCTCGGTGGATTACGAGACATCACCGTCGATTTAAGAGTCGTCGCGGCCACCAATCGCGATCTTTCCGGCGCGGTGCGAAGCGGGTCTTTCCGGCTGGATCTATTTCACCGCTTGAGTGTGATTCAGATTGCGCCGCCGCCTTTGCGGGATCATCCCGAGGATATTCTTCCCCTGGCAAGCCATTTCGTGCAAGAGCACAACCGCCGCTACAAGGCGAACATTCAAGGAATCTCGGCGGACGCGGCAAAGATCCTGGAGGGTTACCACTGGCCGGGCAATGTGCGCGAACTGCGGAATGTGATCGAAAGGGCGATTTTGCTGGAGGAAGCCGATCAGCTCCAGGCCGGTAGCATTCAGTTCGTTTCCTCGCGGATGCCCCTCGAACCGCTTTCAAGCGCGCTGGGATTAGAGCAAGGGCGCGCGCAGTCTGTGCCAGCGGATCTGTCCTTGAAGAACTCGGAGCGCACGTTGATTGTTCAGGCGCTGGAAAAAACCGGTGGGAACAAGACTAAAGCCGCAGCTTTGCTCGGCATCAGCCGTGACGTGCTTCGTTACCGGATGAAAAAGCTCAACCTTGAAGAAGATTAAACCGCGTCCACGCGGCGAAGAAGATTAAACCGCATCCACGCGGCGAAGAAGATTAAACCGCATCCACCCGGCGAAGAAGATTAAACCGCCTTTACGCGGCGAAGAAGATTAAACCGCCTTTACGCGGCGTTCCGCGCGGGCAGCGCCAGCCAGTGTTTCCACCAGTCCAGTTTTTGAGGAGCGAACTCGCTTCGGGCATAACTCTTCAGTACGGCTTTGCGCTCGCGCAGCAGTTTGCCCACAGCGGCTACCGCGCCACGGTCGTGTCCGAGAATAACGATGGTAGTGGCGCAATCATTAATCGCTCCTAGCCGGTCTTGCAATTCTTTCAATATCCCGGCGCCGCCCGCCATTTCGCTTCCATAGAAACGCTCGAATAGCTCCATCGTGTAGCGGAAGCGCTTGGCCTGGAGGCGGAACTGATGCAGCTTTTGGTAATTCGCGTGGGCGGAGAGCGCGGCCGTACCCGCAGCAAAAAATTCTTCCGCGAGCACAGGCATGGCTCGGGACAGATTAGCTTCAAAGCTCTGGTCCAGTTTCCATTCGCGCTCTTTTGGATGCGAGCGACGGTCCGGAGCAGCATGACGATCGTGGCGCTCCTTCTTAAGCCTGCGATGCAATTTTTCAGCGGCTTCGCTGCGCGTCTTCTTCAATCGTGATACCGATGCGCCAGTAGTGACGCCAACCTGCTCCAGAAGGACCAGCGCGACGTCGCAATTCCTGACCGCGCCGCAAAGGTCCATCACTTTATGAAGCCGCCTCCGCAGCTTCTTTATGGCAGCGGGATCGAGCAACTCGCCAAAAGTCTTGAAAGCCTGCACGACGCGGCGGATTGAGACGCGCAGGTCGTGAATGGCGCCGGGATCCTCGGGATGTTTCGCGGCATGCCGCAGGTGCTTGGAGAAACGCTGGAGACGGAGCTTCGTCTCCTTTGCGGCGTACTTCGAAATGGGATTAGGTTTCATCGTTTACGCTGCTTCATCGTTTCGCCCGCACCGTCAGCGGCAAACCGTAGGTTTCGCGGAACACCGGCGCCACCTGCTCGGCGTGCCACTGTTCTACGTCGAGATCGCGCTGCGATCGTAAGTGTAGCTCAACGGTCTTTTCCTGTATTGCCACGTGAACGTCTTCGACCAATTGTTCCTGGCTCTGATCCAGGGCCACGGCGATGCGCAGCAGAGGCGCCAGCAGCACCACCGCGCGGCGTCCTTCCGCATCCAACGCCTGAAACTCCAGGTGGGCCGGCTGCGGCATCGACTTGCGATGATAGCGGCATAGGTTGGCAATCACCAGCCGCTCCCATTCCGAGAAGCCCGCCAGATCGGAGTTGGCCACCAGATACAACGAATGCTTGTGATGGCGTGATTCATTCACCCAGTGTCCAATGTTGTAGAGGTACGCGGCGGCTTCAATCACCTGCCCGTGCGGCGCCGGCAAGCCATGCAAGGATCGCAACTGCTCGAACAAAATTCCGGCGACTTGCGCCACTTTGCGCACGTGGGGCGCTGAGAGTCCATACCGGCGGGAGAGCGCAACCACCACGCGCCGCCGATCCGGATTGAGCCGCGCCTCGGCCAGGCCGACCTTGCGGCGAGCGAGGTCCGCGACGATTCCCTCCCGTACTCCGGCGGTCGAATAGTACAACCGCGGGAGCCGGAACGCTTCGACTATCTCGTGCAGCACGGCGGCGCCCGCCACGATGATTTCCGCCCGCCGGGGACCGATTCCGGTGATTCCCTGGCGTCCCTCCAGACTCGCGCCGCTGACCTGGCTATACAGGCGGCTGATCTGAGCCGCGGTGGCCGGGAGCCGGTCCGCGAGATCGCGTCTGGAACGCCGCACCCGGTTTACCGCGCACACCACGGCTGCAGCTGTGGATGAGGTGGCAATCATGCGGTCAGTCTTTACCGCGCCGAAGCGCGTGGCCGGTCCCGCGATGCGCTCTTGAATATACTTCCGCATGCGCAGTAACTCGCGCGGATCGGCAGGATCGCTCTTCAAGAACATTTCCGTCAAGCGGACGGCGCCCAGCGGCTTCGAGAAAGACTCGACGATATGCCCGGCATCGCTCAGGACCAGTTCGGTGCTGCCGCCACCGATATCCGCCACCAGCAGGCGCTGCTTGATATGCGGCCACTGACTTTGCACGCCCAGATGGACCAGACGCGCCTCTTCCAAACCGGAAATGACCTCCACCGGCGTCCCCAAAACGGTGGAAGCTCGCGCCAGAAATTCCGGCTGATTGCGGGCGTCGCGCAAGGCGGCAGTCCCCACCACTCTCACGGCCAGCACATCCAGCTTGCGATAGGTGGCCGCCATTCCAGCCAGAACATTGAAGGCCAGATTCATGGTGGCTTCGTTCAGTCGGCCCTCGCGAAAAACACTGGTGCCTAGGCGCACCACCTGGCGCTCGGATGCCAGAACCACCGTCTTACCGTTGGCATCCACCTCCGCCGCCAGCATGCGGATGGAGTTACTGCCGATATCGATGGCCGCGTATTGGGACATGCTTAATGAGCGACTTTCGTAACATAACGTTACCCCAGCCTGCCGTCTCACTCGTTATGATAAAGGAGCCGATGAGTGTATTCCTACAAAATCGCCTGCCTGGGCGATTAATTGTTGTCGAAGGGATCGATGGTTCCGGTAAGTCCACACAGATGTCGCTGCTTTCGCAGTGGCTTCGCAGGCGCGGCTATGCGGTGACTTTCAGCGAATGGAATTCTTCCCCGCTGGTGCATGAGACTACGCGCCGCGGCAAGAAGAAGGAAATGTTCACGCCGACTTCCTTTAGTTTGATCCATGCCACCGACTTTGCGGATCGCCTGGAACAATACATCATTCCACTGCTGAAGGCGGGCGCAGTGGTGTGCGCGGACCGTTACGCATACACCGCTTTTGCACGCGATGTGGTGCGCGGAGTGGATCGCGCATGGGTCCGCAACCTGTATCGCTTTGCCCTCAAGCCGTCACTGGCGTTCTATTTCAAAGTCCCGCTGGACGTGGCGTTGGGCCGCATTCTGGGCGGCCGTGACGCGCTTAAGTATTACGAAGCCGGAATGGATCTGGGGCTGAGCCGGAATATTGAAGAAAGCTTCCGCCTGTTTCAAGGACGGATTCTCGAAGAGTATGAGGCGATGATCGACGAGATGGGTTTTCATGTCATCGACGCCACCAAGAGCATCGAAGCGCAGCAAAGAGAAATGCGCCGGATCGTTTTGCGGGAGTTCGGCCGGGTGCGCCCGCCGGGAGTCCTGGGAACGGAGGTCCGAGTTGCCGAGTTATCGCAATAAGCCGCCGTTGTCCTACTATCGGACCGCGCTCCCCGGGGTAGATTATTCCGAACTGCAAGGCAAGCTGATCGTGATTGAAGGTCCGGATGCTGTGGGCCGCAGCACGCAGGTGCGGCGCCTGAAGCCATGGCTGGAGGAGTACGGACACGCGGTCCTGGATACCGGCATGGCACGCTCGGCGCTGGCGGGAAAAGGAATCAAGGAAGCGAAAGAGGGAAATACGCTGGGTCCGATCACCATGACCTTGTATTACGCCACCGATTTCGCGGACCGGCTGGAGAATGAAATCATTCCCGCGCTGCGAGCCGGCTTCGTCGTGCTCACCGACCGCTACATTTTTTCGATCATGGCGCGCGCCATCGCCCGCGGCGAGAATCGCACCTGGATTGAACGCACGGCGGGTTTCGCACTGGTGCCGCACGCGGTGCTGTATATGCGCGCCGAGGTGAAGGATCTGATCTCGCGAGTAGTAGTGGGCCGCGGCGCCTTCGATTATTGGGAGAGCGGCCTGGATCTGCACTTCGGCCAGGATATGTATGAAAGCTTTGTACGCTATCAATCGCGCCTGATCCAGGTGTTCGACAATATGGCCGAGCCCTACGGATTCCAGACCATCGACGCCTCGCAGTCCGCGGATCGCGTATTCGTCTCGCTACAGCGGGCGATCTCAAAAGTGGTGGAAATGGAAACGCCGGCCAAACGGGCGGCGCGGCTCAAGGCGGCACGCGTGACGAAATCCCCGCTCAAGTTGGTACCCGCGATGGCGCCCGCTTTGCAGACCGTGCGAAAGGCGCCCGCCGCGAAATCCGTGCGCAAGGCTGCACCAGCGGCGAAGGCTGTACGCAAAGCGTCCGCCCAATGAGCGCCGACTAGCCCTCGAATTTGCCGTGATCGCAAATCAAGAGGAACGAACGCGTTTTGGCAGGAGCCGCCGCGAAACGGTGAGCCGTGCGGCGCAAGCGGAATTGCGGTCGAAAGAGCGCCGCTTCGATCCCCTGGACGTGCTGCGGGCCGCCGCGGAAGGGCGCGTCCGCCAGCTTCTTCCCATCAAATACGGGCGCATGAAGGTTTCGCCCTTCGCCTTTTTCCGGGGCGCGGTTTCGATTATGGCGGCCGACCTGGGACGGTTGCCGCATTCCGGTCTAAACGTGCAATTGTGCGGTGATGCGCATGTGCAGAACCTGGGATCATTCGCTGCGCCCGATGGCTCGCTGGTATTCGATCTGAACGATTTCGACGAGTCTATTCGCGGACCCTGGGAATGGGACGTGAAAAGAATGGCGGCGAGTATCGTATTGGCAGGTGCGGCATCAGGCCACCCGCGCGCGCAATCCAAAGCGGCAGCGGAGCTATTCGCGGCGAGTTACTGCAACGCGATTCAGGAATTCGCGAACCTGCCTATCTTGCAAGTCGCACGGCGTCAGATTCACAGACAGCAGCGCATTCAGCCGGTTCATGCGGCGCTGCGCCAGTCGCAACGGTCGCGGCCTTCCGATCTAATGCGGAAGTTTATCGAGCCCGGTGGCCGAGGACACGCGCGCTTCCGGAACCTGCGTCCCGGTTGCTGGCGAGTTCCCGGCCCGACTGCACGCACGGTGCTGGATTCGCTCGCGGCCTATCGCGAGATTCTTTCACCGGATCGCCGGCACCTGTACGATCTGTTTCGGCCCATCGACGTGGGCTTCAAGGTTGTCGGAACCGGAAGCGTGGGGCTGCGCGATTACGTGGTGCTGTTCGAAGGGAACGGCGCGCAGGACCCGATGTTTCTACAGATCAAGCAGGAGATGCCGTCGGCCTACGCACATTGGCTGCCGGATTCCGCTTATCCGCACCAAGGCAGGCGCGCCGCGGAGGGGCAGCGGGCAGTGCAGCCAATCTCAGACCTGCTGCTGGGCTGGACTTCCATCGGAGAGCATCAATACCTGGTGCGCCAGTTGAACGACCACAAGGGCAGTATCGACCTGGAGAAATTGCGCGGTGGCGGACTGGAAAGCCTGGCGCAGGTGGCGGGCGAACTGCTGGCGCGGGGACACGCGCGGTCGGGAGACGCTTGCGAAATTGGCGGATACTGTGGTGCAGGCGCGAAACTGATCAAAGCCCTACGCGACTTCGGCAGCCGGTATGCCGACCAGACGGAAGCCGACTACGCGAAGTTCATCGACGCGATCAAGCAGGGAAAGATCAAAGTAGCGGAAGCTGACGGGTAGGGACGATGTCCGACGTCTTTGGCCGCTAACTCAGGAGCAACGCAGCGCCGTAGCCCAGCGCACTGCCGATGGCGGCTCCGGCAACCACGTCGCTGAGGAAGTGCATGCCCAGCAAGATGCGGGAAAGCGCAACGCTAAAGGCGCAGAACAGCAGGCCAAGCAGCATCACCGGGTAAAACACGCCCAGCGAAAGCACCATCGCGAACGCCGTGATAGTGTGGCCCGAGGGAAACGAAAATTGATCTGGCGGAAGCAACGTCGCCCAGGAATGCGGCTCCAGCACACAGGGACGCTTGCGCCCGCACGCTCGTTTCAAGCTTAGGAAGAGCGCGATGCCCACGCTCACCGCTAGCATCGCCGCCAACAGCGCCCGAAAACGCTCCGGGCCGCCATCGAGCGCCACCGCCGCGCCCACGCCGTACCACAGCCATCCGTCCCCGCCCCGCGTGGCCGCAACCATCCATAGGCGCAACCAGCGAGGAGGCATCCAACGGTTCACACGGCGCATCAGGCGATGGTCGCGGGCCGAGAGCCAGTGTAAAACCGAGGCTGCCATGCTATCTTTTTAGTCCTCTGGTATAACAGCCGTGTGACACTGGTATAAAACAATAGTGAAGAAAATTGATTTTATCTATTTCGACGCCGGTGGAGGCCATCGCTCCGCGTCTATGGCGTTGAAATCGGTAATCGATTCGCAAAACCGGGCGACGGGGGGTGAACTGTGGGAGGTCCGCCTGGTCAATCTGCAGGAAATCCTCGATTCGCTGGATATCTTCCGCAAAATCACCGGCCTGCGATTGGAGGACGTCTATAACAAGATGCTGGTGAAGGGCTGGACCCTCGGTTCGGCGCAGGGTCTCCGGTTCATGCATGGTGTGATCCGGCTGTACCATGACCCTACCGTTCGCCTCCTGAGCGCCCACTGGAAAGATACTCAACCCGATCTCGTCGTTTCACTCGTGCCCAATTTCAACCGCGCAATGTACCAAAGTCTGCGCAGCGCGTTACCGAAAGTTCCCTACGTAACCATTTTGACCGATTTCGCGGACTATCCCCCTCACTTCTGGATGGAATCGGGACAAGACCAGTACTTCATTTGCGGGACCGAGAAAGCCGTGCAACAGGCGCGTTCTCTGGGGTATGCGGATGATCGAGTCTATTCCGCGTCAGGCATGATCCTGCGCCCGCGGTTTTACGAACCGGTGAATGTCGAACGCGCGCGCGAACGGGAACGCCTTGGCCTGGACCCCTCACTCGCCACCGGACTAGTACTATTCGGCGGACAGGGATCGAAGGTCATGCTGGAGATTTCGAGACGGCTCGCCGATACTCAGCTCATCTTCATCTGTGGCCGCAACGCAAAACTGGCCGAGCGGCTCAAAGCCCTGCCGGCGAAGGCGCCGCGCTTCATCGAAGGCTTCACGCAGGAGGTACCTTACTACATGGCGCTTTCCGATTTCTTCATCGGCAAGCCCGGGCCGGGAAGCATCAGCGAAGCGGTAGCGATGAAGCTGCCGGTGATCGTCGAAGGCAATGCCTGGACGCTGCCGCAGGAGCGCTACAACGCCGAGTGGGTGCGGAAGCGGCACGCCGGCATGGTGGTATCGAGTTTACGCGGAATTGAGGAATCAGTAAAGGAATTGCTGGCTTCGCTCGATTCTTATCGCGAGAGCGTGGCGCGCATCGAGAATCGCGCGGTGTTTGAAATCCCGGAGATGCTGGCGGAAATCCTGGAGAAAAACGCTACACTCTAGAGAGAGGGGCCTTCATCATGATTCGCGCAATGTTGCAGGTGCTGGTGGTGTTAGCGGCGGCTGCCTGGCTCCCCGCGCAATCGAAGAACTACACGGTGGAGACCGGTACGCATGTTCCGCTCAGCCTGATCAACAGCGTCAGTACTAAGAATGCGGTGCCAGGCGACCGCGTATATCTCGAAAGCGTGTTTCCGATTCTGGTCGACGGCCGCATCGTCATTCCCCCGGGAAGCTACGTGATGGGCACCATTACCGAGATCCGCCGGCCCGGCAAAGTCAGGGGGCGGGGAGAATTCCATCTGCGCTTTGACTCGCTGACCCTTCCGAACGGCACCACGCGCGATTTCCGGGCACACGTGACCGGCCTCGATGGCCGCGCCAGCGAGGAACTGGACCACAAAGAAGGCACCATTCGCAGCGAAGGCAACAAGGCCGGCGATGTGCGCACGGTCGGTGAAACCGCCGCCGCAGGGGCCAGCATCGGAGCCCTCGCCGGCAGTGCCTCGGGCGCTACCGGGATGGGTGCGGCAATAGGCGCGGGCGCCGGAGCCGCCGCGGCTCTGGCCGGCGTGTTGTTCACTCGGGGACCCGAGGCGGTACTGGCGAAAGGAACCACGATCGAGATGATCCTGGACCGCAAGGTTCAGTTTGATGAAGGCGATCTGGATTTCAGCAATTCCCTGGCGCGCCGCTCCGCCGCCAGCGACTCTAATGGACCCCTGCCCAGCCACAAGAGCCGGCAGTCCTATCCAGGCCCGATTCCTCGTTTCTAGAGCCCTAGCGGTAGTACTTCCCCGCATAAAGTACCCAATGCCCTAAAGTTCATCCCCGGGCGGGCCGAATTTAGTGTTAGGTACCTCTCTTGCTGCCAGTGCAAACTCTAAGCCATCCGGGTCATCAGGCGGCCACTTCGGGCACGATTAAAGCCTTTCGCGTCTGTGGTGTGCCGGTGCGCCTGCACTTCACCTTTATTCTGCTGGTGGTGTTCATTTTCGTCTCCGTGCTGGGCAGCGCACAATCCAGCAGCACTTATGCGATTTTCCTGCTGGGCAGTCTGGTAAGCGTGCTGCTTCATGAGCTTGGACACGCGCTGGTAGCCTCCCGCTTCGGCATTCGGACCACTGAGATTGTCATGTTTCCCATAGGAGGGCTGTCGCGGATGGATCGTCCGTTGCCGCCGACGGCGGAAATCTGCGTGGCGCTGGCGGGTCCGCTGGTGAATCTTCTGTTGGCAACGGGGATCTTCTGCTACATGATCTCGACTCACGAAGCCGCGGTTATCAAGATCGCGGATCTGCTGCACCCGAATAACAAGAGTCCGCTGGCGCTGCTGTTATTCGGCAATATCCTGCTGGCCGGGTTTAACCTGCTACCGGCGTTTCCGATGGATGGCGGACGCATTCTGCGCGCCCTGCTAAGCTACATCCGACCGGAAGAGGAGGCGACTCGTACGGCGGCTTGGATGGGCAGGATGCTGGCCATCAGTATGGGCTTGTACGGGCTACTGTCGCCGCAGTTTATGCTGGTCTTCTTCGCGCTGTTCATCTATTTGGGCGCTGCGCAGGAAAGCGTGGCCGCACTGGGCCGCTCGCTGACGCACGGTATTCCGATTCGCGCCGCGATGATCACCGAATTCCACACCTTGGAACACCACAGCACGATTCGCGATGCCGCCAATCTGCTGCTATCCACATCGCAACAGGACTTCCCCGTGATCCACGGCAACCAGATTGTGGGTCTGCTGGGTCGCAACCTGCTGATTCGCGCGATCGCATCCGACGGGCCCGACGCTTATGTCGCGGGTTCGATGGACCGCGACTTCCTGGCGCTGGAACCTAGCGCCGATCTGGCCGAGGTTCTGCCGCTGATGGCCCAAGCGGGCCGCTGCGCGCTGGTCATGGAGAACGGGCAACTACGGGGCTTGCTCACTACCGACAACCTGTCGGAGTTCCTGCTGCTGCGCCGCTTCGGGATGGAACCCGTCGTTTAGTAGCTTTCAGAGCCTCAGAACAGCTCGCGCGCCACGCTGACGACCCACATCCCCGCCAGTATTACCGTCATCGCCAGCGCGGCATAGCCAATCTTCTTGCTGTAAGAGTCGAGTTTGTAGATACGCTTCATGACCTCCCGCTGCTCGGCCGCTAGCCTCTCTTCGCCAACGCTCAGATAGAGCGTATCTTCCTCTTTCATGCCGACCACGGAGCGGTATAAGAACAATGCAAAATATGCGATGGTGACCACGCCCCAAATCGCGGCCACAATCTCAATCGGAGACGACAAAGACATGGACGAACCTCCTGGGCCTGTCTGCTGCCGGTTACCTTATTACGCCCATTGAGAGACGGTGTCAAGGGCGGGGAGGCCCAGCCCGATGCGCGCGCCGAATATTTTGGCTCGCTGATGGGAACCGATGAACACAGATAGCGAAAGCACGTTTTTCTTATCCGTGTCTATCGGTTCTCATCTGCGAGCCAATTTTCAAAGTGGGGCCCTGAACGCGTCACGCCACGACGGAGGTGCATTGCGGGCAACGCTTGGCGCCGGCGGGGATGGTGCTGAGGCACTCGGGGCATTCCTTGGTGGCCGGGGCGGGGGGCGGAGGCGGGGGCGCCGGCATGAAGCGGTTCACCTGTTTGATTACGAGAAAAATCACGAAGGCCACGATCACGAACTCGATGACGGTGTTGATAAAGATGCCGTAATTGAGGGTTGGCGCACCGGCTTTTTTGGCGTCCGCGATTGTGGCGTAGCTTTGCCCGTTGAGCGCGACGAACAGATTCGAGAAATCGATTTTGCCCAACGCCAGCCCGATGATGGGATTCAAGATGTCACCCACCAGCGAAGCGACGATCTTGCCGAAGGCTCCACCGATAATCACGCCGATGGCGAGATCGAGGACGTTGCCCCGCATGATGAAGGTCTTGAATTCTTTGAACATGTTGGTCGCTCCTGCTAATTTAACCGGTTTAATTCGATGAGGTGCAGGCCAGTATACACTGGGAGCATGGCGAAAAACACGCCACTCATCAAAGTCACGTGTCCGTGCTGCCAGGCGGAACTGCACATCGATCCGGAAACCAGCGCCGTGATCCGGCATGTGGAGCACGTCAAGCCGCCGACCTTCGCCGACCTCGAAAGCGCCGTCCAGCGGCAGCGCGGTGAAGCCGGCCGCCGCGAGGATGCGTTTCTGAAATCTGTGCAGAGCCACAAGACTCACTCGGACGTGCTCAGCAAAAAGTTCGACGAAATGCTCAAGATCGCCAAAGAGAATCCGGACGAGCCGCCACCTAAGCGCGACATAGACTTTGACTAGATCCGGACCCGTGATAACACGAGTGGCAAGGCCAAAGAACGCCGCGGAACGGAAGGCGCGCGTCGCGAAGATTCTGGCCGGCCTGGATGAAATGTATCCGGCGGTCACCTGCGCGCTGCATCACTCGAACGCCTGGGAGCTGCTGGTGGCGACCATTCTCTCGGCACAGTGCACCGACAAGCGCGTCAACGAGGTGACCCCCGGATTGTTTCGCAAATATCCGACCATCCGGGATTTCGCCGCTGCCAAACAGGAGGAGATGGCGCAGGAGATCCGCTCGACGGGATTCTTTAACAACAAGGCCAAGTCCGTAATCGGCGCGGCCCGCAAGATTCTGGCGGATTATAAGGGCGAGGTACCGCGTGAAATGGCTGCGCTGCTCTCGGTGCCCGGCGCGGCGCGTAAAACCGCCAACGTGGTGCTGGGAACGGCGTTCGGGATCGCTTCCGGTGTCGTCGTGGATACGCACGTACAGCGCATCTCGCGACGTTTGGATCTAACCAAAGCAACTGAGCCGGTGAAGATCGAACGAGATTTGATGCAGGTGATTCCGAAGGAGAAGTGGATTCTGTTCTCGCATCAGGTCATTCACCACGGCCGCGCGTTGTGCGTAGCGCGGAATCCGAAGTGCGCTGAGTGCAGGCTGGCGCCGCTGTGCTACGCGAAAGACAAGACCGTCCAGCTGGTTCATTCCGCGTAGAGCTAGCGGATGGGCTGCTCGCCGTTCAGGTGCAAACCCTTGTGAATGGCGTAGAGAGCCAACTCCAGGCGATCGGAGACACCGAGTTTATCGAAGATGTTATGCAGGTGGTTCTTCACCGTCTGCTCGCTGATAAACATCTTCTCGGCCATTTCCTTGTTCTTGTAACCCTGCGCCACCAGAGCCACGATCTCGCGCTCACGCGTCGAGAGCGGACTGCGCTCGCGGCCTTTGCCCGAGCCCGATGCCGATGGATGGCCTCCGTCTAGGGCGGTTGAGAACTGGCGCATGACAGCGGCAGTGGTATGCGAATCCAGCCAGATCTCGCCGGAATGAACCTTGCGTATGCTCTTGACGATCAAATCCGGCGCGGTCTGCTTCAGCACGATGCCGCTGCAGCCCAGTTTCATCGCCTGGACGAATTCGTTCTTATCTTCCGACGCAGTGAGAATGATCACGCGGGTCCGCTGACTGACTTGCTGCAGCGCCTGCAGGGCGCCCAGGCCGTCCAGATTGGGCATACGGAGGTCGAGCAAGAGCACGTCGGGATCGAGTTCGCGGACCTTGTCAAGGACCTCGCGTCCGTCGCCCGCCTCGCCGACCACGTCGAAATCTTCCTCCAATAGCAACAGCTTCTTCAGCCCGTCGCGAACAATGGGATGATCGTCGGCAATGACGATTCGCACTGTACCTTTCCGGTTTTCGCGTGCCTCAGGGCTCTGATTCATTGGCGCTGTCATTGTGTCCATAAGCTCCCGTACTGGTACTCCGTCCCGATGATAGGCGGTTCTAGTACTGGAGCAAATCAGGACCCTCTTACGAATCCGAGCAAGATGTCACTTAGAACGTACCTAAGGTTACCTTACTTGTAGCGGCGTCTTTGCGGGGTATATCCACCGAAAATCACTTGCGGGCTGCTCTCTCACGATCATAAAAACAACATAACATGGAGTCAGAGAGTAACTTGGACGAAGCCTACAACGCGGGTGACAGTACGAGCTACGACGCGATTATTGCGGGCGGCGGTCCGGCGGGACTGGCGGCGGCCGAAGCCCTGGCGAAGCGCGGATGCTCGGCGCTGGTCTTGGAGCAGAATCACGAAATCGGCTCGCCCATTCGCACCAGCGGCGGCAGTTTTATCGATGAATTGGAAACGCTGTCGATCCCGGCGGCGTTGTATCACCCAATATCGCGCGTGCGGTTTCTATCGGCTCACAATGCGGCGGTTTACGATTACGAGCGT
>Ga0163163_10002223_pt1 | contig 16332 bp, 17 predicted proteins | sample S65metaG_FD_119766 | JGI IMG/M metagenome (GOLD analysis project Ga0163163, IMG submission 119766) | Switchgrass rhizosphere microbial communities from Kellogg Biological Station, Michigan, USA - S6-5 metaG | ecosystem: Host-associated > Plants > Roots > Rhizosphere > Soil | place: USA... | reverse complement strand
TCGTGGAAGTACTGCTCAAAGAGCGCCTGTGGCGGCGGCCCCATCGGGGTGGGCCACGGTGTTGGTGCTGGAGACTGAAAAATCATGAATTCCGGTACGTCCAAAAGCGCCAGATTCTACCTTATGGGGAGAATATTGAGAAGCCACGACAGGGGTTAGATGCGGCGATCGGGGGCGCTGTAATCGCTCGGAGCAGCGGCAATTCGCTCGGGAGAAGCCAGGGTGAACGTTGGTGTTGGGACTTGGTTTGACGGTCTTTCGCTGCGAAACCCGCGCAAACTCAGGTCAATTATCCCGGGCATCACGTAAAACACGGCGACACTTCCGAGTAACGCGCCGGTTAAGAGCCGCGACGTGTGCGTGTTTTCCCAGGCTCCGAAAAAAGCCAGGCTGAAATCTATTCCCAGCGGAATGGCCGCGAGCAGCAGACAAACGCGAGGCGGCATTGCTGGATTCCTGAGCGAGCGAATGAGAGGATAAAGCAACAAGGTGATGGCGAACCCGCCGTACAGTCCGGTGCAGCGCGAACAAACCGCGAGCTTGTGACCTTCAATAAAAAAGGACCGCTCCGGTAGTTGGTGACAAAACACACCAAACGCGTGATAGATCACCTGGGCCCACTCATTGTGCCCGTTAGCCGCCGCGAGCGGAGCCGCCACGATCAGTCCCACCACGAACAACATCGTCGCCGCACTTACGAACCAGAAGCGCACTGGCCTCCCGTCCCTCACCACCTGCGGCACATACTCATTCATCTCTTTTGTGCCTTTTTGCGGCTAAAAGCGAATTACCGTGTCTGGCCCACCCTCGATGTGCAACGTATCCACAAACCGTATGTGACGCGACTCAGTCGTCATCACCACCGAATGCGTCCGCTTCCCTGAACCAAAAAATCGCACGCCTTTCAACAGTGCGCCGTCGGTAACGCCGGTCGCCGCAAAGATGATCTTCCGGCCTGGCGCAAGATCGTCGGTATCGTAAACTTTGTTCGGATCTCTGATCCCCATCGTCGCCAAACGATCGAGCACTTCTTCACGCGCCGGCACCTTATCTTTATCCACTCCAAGCCTGTCCGGATCAAAAACGAGCCGCGCCTGAATCTCACCATTCAAACACTTCATCGCCGCCGCGGTGATCACGCCTTCCGGTGCGCCGCCAATCCCCATCAGCGCGTGAATGTTTGTCCCCGCCACCGCCGCGGAAATTCCCGCCGACAGATCGCCATCGGAAATGAGTCGAATACGCGCGCCCGCCGCGCGCACGTCATTAATCAGTTTCTTGTGACGCGAACGATCGAGCACGATCACGGTCAGGTCTTCGATGTCGCGTCCCAATCGTCGCGCGATATTCTTGAGATTGTCTTTCACTGGAGCGTCAATATCGACAACGCCACGCGAGGATGGTCCAACGACGATCTTGTCCATGTAGATGTCCGGAGCATTAAGCAACCCGCCGCGCTCTGCCGCGGCGAGCACCGCGATGGCATTGTTGGCTCCAAGCGCGCAAAGGTTCGTGCCTTCCAAAGGATCGACCGCGATGTCCACCTCCGGGCACGACTCGGCAATCTCGTCGCCGACGCCAAAACCGCCGCCAACTTCCTCGCCGATATAAAGCATCGGGGCTTCGTCGCGTTCACCTTCGCCGATCACGACGCGCCCGCGCATCGGTACCGTGTCCATTACTTCCCGCATCGCCTCGACAGCCACGTGATCGGAAAACTTCCGGTCGCCCTGGCCCATGGTTCGGGCGGCCGCAATCGCCGCGGCTTCGCAAACGCGCAAGAAATCCAGAGACAGCTCGCGCTCTGTCCTGAGGTCGTCACCCATCGATTTATGATCTCCTGGTTGGGAAGTAATACCGTCTAAAGATTGCCTGTTCATACTAGCATATCGAATCCGTGTTCATCCGTGGCTAAGCTTTTTTCCAGGGTGGCAGCGTTCGGCGCGCAGCCTTCTCTTTCTTAAGACCGAGCGCCCAGTCCGCCTGCATCAGCGTGTGAATGTCGCGCGTGCCTTCGTAAATGATCGCGGCCTTGCAATTGCGAAGGTAACGCTCGACCGGATAGTCATTCGAATAGCCGTTGGCGCCATGTACCTCGATCGCCATCGAAGCCGCCTTCTCGCTACGTACCGTGGCTTGCCACTTTGCCAGACTCGTGGCCTTCGCATTGGGCTTGCCTTCGTTCTTCAGGTAGCCGGCGCGCAGCCACAGCAAGTGGCTCATCTGATAGTCGGCTTCCATCTCGGCAATCTTCTGTTTCACTAACTGGTGGTTTCCGATCTTTGTGCCAAACGTCTCCCGCGTGTTTGCATACGCGACCGACGCATCACGCGACGCACGGATCACTCCGGTTGCTCCCGAAGCCACCGTGTAACGTCCCTGCTCCAGCGCAAACATGGCAATCTTGAAACCCTCGCCCTCTTCGCCAATCATGTTCTCCTGCGGCACGCGCACGTCCTGTAACGAAAAGTAACCAGTGTTGCCCGCGCGAATGCCGAGCTTGCCGTGAATCGTTCCTGAAGAGAATCCCTTCATGGTGCGCTCGACCATGAAACACGACATCCCAGTGTGATCGCGATTGCGCCGCTTCTCTTCATCGGTCCAGCAAAAGAAAAGAAAGTTGTCGGCAAGGTTTGCCAAACTGATCCACATCTTTTCGCCGTTGAGCACCCATTCGTTTCCCTCACGGCGCGCTGTCGAGCGCGCTCCGACGACGTCCGAACCGGCGCCAGGTTCCGTCAGGCCGTAGGTGGCAAGCTTTTCACCGCGGGCCTGCGGCACCAGATATTTTTGCTTCTGCTCTTCGGTACCCCAGGTATAGAGTGTCAGTGAGTTCAGCCCGGTATGGACCGACATAATCACCCGTAAGAACGTGTCTACTGCTTCCAGCTCTTCACAAACAAGTCCCAGCGAAATGTAATCAAACCCGGCGCCGCCGTACTCCTCCGGAATGCAGACACCGAGCAGGTTCAAAGCGGCCATATTCTTTAATACTGAGGGCTCAAAATGCTGCTTCTCATCCCACTCTTTGATATGCGGCGCAACTTCTTTCTGCGCAAACTCGCGCACGGTTTGCACCAGCGCCTTGTGATCATCGGTCAGTTCAAAATCGATCATTTGCTTACTCTTTTCAGTAGCGTGGTAAAAATGACCGGACATCTTACCCAAGTCGAAACTGCAATGTCCAAGAGCAGTATCCACACATTACGCAGACTCTCCTGTAATCTGCGGAAAAGCCTTTGCTATACTTTGACGCATGCCCAAGAAAAATCGATCCGGGGACGTAGTCACCGTCGGTCTGGTGCAGATGAACTGTGTGCCGGAGCCGGAAGCCAATTTCAAGAAAGCGATCGCGGGTATCAAAGACGCCGCCAAACGCGGCGCCCAGATCGTATGCCTGCAGGAACTATTTCGCTCGCAGTACTTCTGTCAAACAGAAGATATCCAGCTCTTCAAACTGGCCGAAACGATACCTGGTCCATCCACGGAAGCGCTTATCAAAGTGGCGCGCCAGCATAAGGTCGTGATCGTCGCCTCGTTATTCGAGAAGCGAGCAGCCGGCGTTTATCACAACACCGCCGTCATGATCGACGCGTCGGGAAAGATTGCCGGCAAGTATCGAAAGATGCACATCCCCGATGATCCTCTCTATTACGAAAAATTCTATTTCACGCCCGGAGATCTCGGTTTTCAAAGTCACGATACAACCTACGGAAAGATCGGCACGCTCGTCTGTTGGGACCAGTGGTTCCCGGAAGCTGCTCGCCTGACCGCACTCGGCGGCGCGCAGTTTCTATTTTATCCGACAGCAATCGGCTGGCTTCCCGACGAAGAACAGGAAATGAACGAGGCGCAACACTCAGCGTGGGAGATTATTCAGCGTGGACACGCAATCGCCAATGGTGTTTATGTCGTCGTGGTCAACCGCGTGGGACGTGAAGGAAAGCTTACGTTCTGGGGCCAGTCGTTTGTCGCCGATCCATTCGGCCGGATTGTTGCCAAAGCCTCGGCTGATGACGAAGAAGTGCTGGTGGTCGACTGTGATGTTTCAAAGATTGAAGAAACGCGACAGAACTGGCCCTTCCTGCGCGACCGTCGCATCGACGCCTACGAAGGCCTGCGTTTCAGATTTGGTGAATCACAATGAGTTATGGCCCGCTGGACTTCCTGGGCAACGTCGGCGTCGTGGTGCTGATGGTCGCTTACCTGATGTTGCAGTTGAATAAACTGCGTAGCGACGGTTTGGCTTACTCTCTTCTCAATGCGATCGGCGCCAGCCTGATTGTCATTTCGCTACTCCACGACTTCAATTTATCGGCTCTGCTGATGGAAGTATTCTGGGTCCTCATCAGCATCCTCGGCATCTATCGCTACTTCCGCTTGAAAGCTTTTCGATCAGAACTCACCGATGGCTGAACCGCACGGAAACACTCCAGCCGCGCTCGGTTTCCGCATGCCCGCGGAATGGCATCTGCACCATGCGACCTGGTTGAGCTGGCCCAAAGATCCCGAAACGTGGCCCGGCCGAGTGAGGCAGGTCGAAGAAATTTATCTCCAGATGATCGCCGCGCTCACTCCACACGAGCTCGTCAACCTGCTCGTTGACGATGCGGAAACTGAGCAACGCGTGCGCGAGAGGTGCAGCGCGGCCACCGTCGCCGGTATCCGCTTTCATCACATCCAAACAGTCGACTCCTGGATTCGCGACTATGGACCAAACTTCATTATTGGTCCAAATGCGGAACTGGCTTTCAACGACTGGATCTTCAATGCGTGGGGAAACAAATACGAAGACCTCAAGAAAGACGATGGCGTTCCGCTTCGTCTACAACCGACTCTAGAGTTGAGGAGGTTCTCGCCGGGTATTGTGATGGAAGGTGGGTCGATCGAAGTAAACGGCGCCGGCTGCGTGCTAACCACCGAACAGTGTTTGTTGAATCAAAACCGCAATCCCGACTTGAGTCGTGAAGAGATCGAGCAATGTTTGAAAGACTACTTAGGAGTGACGAAAGTTTTGTGGCTGAGCGAAGGCATCGTCGGCGACGATACTGACGGCCACATCGACGATCTTGCGCGCTTCGTCGCTGCGCGCGTAATCGTTTGCGCCGTAGAAGACGATCCCGCTGATGCTAACTACGAGATCCTTCAGGACAATCTGGCGCGTCTCAAATCGATGACGGACGCGGCGGGACACTCCATCGAGATCGTAACTTTACCGATGCCCGGCGTAGTTGGCGGCACGAGTACCGGCTCGCGCGATCTCGAACGCCTCCCGGCAAGCTACGCAAATTTCTACATCGCCAACAACGTCGTCCTGGCGCCCGTGTTCGGACACGCAAACGATGCTCGCGCGGTCGACACCCTGCAAAAACTTTTTCCCACGCGTCGCATTGTCCCCATCAACTGCGAACCGCTCGTCTGGGGCATGGGAACAATCCACTGCGTCACCCAACAACAACCTTTAGCCACACAAGGCACAAGGAAAAGTTGGCCACAAAAAGGCACATAAATCCAAAATGATAACCACTCTTTCTTTTGCGCTTTATGTGCCTTTTTGTGGCTAACTCTTCTTGGGCCTTTTTGTGGCTAGATCAACTTCTTTGCCTCAGCGATCGCTTCATCCAGATTACGCACGCGCCCATCCAACTGCATTTCGTAAACCGCACGCGTTATCTCACCAATCTGCGGTCCGGGCTGAACACCCAACTCGAGCAAGTGTCTTCCGAGCAACAACGGATCCGGCGCACGTTGCTCAACCTGCAACTCCCTGGTCCGTTGGATGAACCACTCCTGCGCTTCCGCACCGTACCATTTCTCGCGCGGCACCCACGCAGCATTGCGCCCCAACGAATCCGATTTCGCCACACGATACAAAAGGTCCGGCTCGCACCGGCGCGCCAAACGCCGAAATGCTCCGTCGCCGACCTCATCGCGCTTCTTGTAAAACTCACCCGGCTTCAAGTGCTCACGCACCAACGCAATAACCTGCGCGCGCACGTTGTAACCATCGATCGTGTGGACGTTGACGCGATCGAGAAAACTCTCTGCCGGCGGCACTCCCGCTTCCTCGTGTCCACGCGAACGCCAGCGCCCGTCGAGAAACTCCGTCGTCGCCGGTTTCCCAAAATCGTGCGCCAGCGCGGCCAGCATCACTGTCACCTGGCGCGGATAAGAAAGCTCGTCAATCAACTCACGCGCTCGATCGATTACGAGTTGCGTATGCACAAAAACATCACCCTCGGGATGCCACTCGGGATCCTGCGGCACTCCAATCAAACTCTGAATCTCTGGAAACAGCTTTTCCACGGCCCCGAGTTTGCGCAACCACTCGAGCCCAACCGACGGCCGCGGCGCCTGCAGCAGCAACTTTTCCATCTCGCCCCAGATTCGCTCCGCGGGAAGATCGCTGAGATCTATCGATCGACAAAGCTCAACTGTTTCCGGATCGATGTCGAACTCGAAACGCGCCGCAAACTGGACCGCACGCAACACCCGCAGGCTGTCTTCAGCAAATGTTTCCGTCGACACAGCCCGCAACACCCGTTGCTCAATATCGCGCTGTCCGTTGTAAGGATCGAGCACTTCGCCCGTCAGCGGATCCTGAAGAATGGCATTGATGGTGAAGTCGCGACGTCGTGTCGCCTCGGCAACGCTCATCGATGGATCGCCGTCGATCACAAACCCCTTGTGACCGAGTCCTGCCTTCCGCTCGCGTCGCGGCATGGACACGTCGAGATCTTGTCCGAGTTTGTAAACGGTAAAGGATTCGCCGACGACATTGACTGGACCAAACTGGTCGAGGATTTGGCGCAAACGCACTGCGTCAAGTTGGTAGACTTCAACGTCCCAGTCCTTCGGCTGCGCGCCCATCAAAGCGTCGCGCACACAACCGCCAACCAGCAACGCACGTCCACCGGCGTCGCGAATGGCCTGTGATAGTGAGGAGACTTTGTCAGGTAGCTCAACCATACGTTTTATTAGCCACGGATGAATACGGATCTTCACTGGATCAGGAAAAAACTAATCCGTGTCGACCCGTGTTCATCCGTGGCTGATTTGCTTAGTTTTCTTCGGGCGACTCGACTATCACCTGAACGCCGCGAGTGGAGGGCAAGCAACTGATTACCTGCGCGCGATCGATCTTCGTCAACTCGCTGCCGGCGGCGTGCCACAGCTTGACCCAGAAAGTACGCGTGGCTCCGTGAATCGCGAAGGTGGAACCGTCGATCATCACCGGAACCGGCTCCGCCATCGTTCCTGCTCGTAAGGTTTCCAGCAGCTCCGGGATGTGCGGTTTGAACTTGTCGAACTGGACCAGCACCGCACTGTCGTCGATCTCAGCCGGCGGCAGATCAACCGGATCCTCCGACTCGAGCAAGAGCCGTGTCTCCGTTTGTTCGTTGCGCTTCTTAACGATCGGCATAACTCAGACCGAGTCCGGCGTTGCCACCGGATATGGCTTCAAACGTTTCTGCAGGTGTTCGGCCAGATCCGTAACTTTGATTCTTTCCTGTTCCCACGTATCTCGATCGCGCACCGTCACCGCTTCATCTTCCAGCGACTGGTGATCGACCGTAATGCAAAAAGGGGTTCCGATTTCATCCTGGCGCGCGTAAAGCTTGCCGATACCGCCCGTGTCGTCGTAAACAGCGCGCAACACCGGCTGCAACGAGCGCTTGATCGCTTTGGCCATGCCCACGATTTCCGGCTTGTTCTTTGCGAGCGGCAGAATCGCAGCTTTGATCGGAGCGAGTTGCGGGCTCAGCTTCAGGATGACTCGTGTCTCACCTTTGTCGTTGGTCTTCTCCGAATACGCATCCATCAAAACCGCGAGCACGGTTCTGTTGACTCCGGCTGCGGGTTCGATAACGTGCGGATAAAAGCGCTGCTTGGTTGACTCGTCGAAGTACGAGAGATCCTCAGTGGAATCGGGATTGATGCGCTTCCCTTCTTCGTCAAGTTTATTCTTCGAGTGGGTGCTTAGATCGAAGTCGGTCCGCCACGCGATTCCCATTAGTTCTTCCCACGGCTTTTCACGCTCGGGAAAGTATTTGTACATGATATCGACGGTGCGTTTAGAGTAATGCGCAAGCTCCGCTTCCGGAACTTCATACAAATCGAGATGGTCTCGACTGATACCCAAGGAGCCAAACCACTCGAGGTATTGCTCGATCCAATAGTCCACTAACTTCGAGTGTTCGGCAGTTGGCGAAACGAAATACTCCATCTCCATCTGTTCGAATTCGCGCGTTCTTAGAATGAAGTTCCCTGGAGTTACTTCGTTGCGAAAAGATTTACCAACCTGCGCAATCCCAAAGGGCAATTTGCGCCGCATAGTTGTCTGTACATTCTGGAAATTGATGAATATGCCCTGAGCGGTTTCGGGCCTGAGATACGCTAGGGCGGTGGGATCATCGTCTGCGACGGCTCCCAATTTTGTTTGCAGCATCGTATTGAACGGACGGGCGTCGGTCCAATCACTAGCGCCACATGCAGGGCACTGGTTGTCGACAATCTTATCCGCTCGAAAACGCCCCTTGCACTTGCGACAATCGACCAGCCAGTCATTAAAGGTCGCTTCATGACCGGAATACTTCCAAACCAAACGATTGAGAATGATCGACGAGTCGATTCCCTCGATATCGTCGCGCTCGTAAACGAGCCAGCGCCACCATGCTTGCTTGACGTTGTTGCAGAGTTCAACCCCGAGTGGACCATAGTCCCAGGCGCTGCCCAGACCGCCATAAACTTCGGAAGAAGGAAAAACGAAACCGCGACGCTTGGCGAGAGATACGATAGTGTCGATGTTTGGTGCAGGCACGAATACAGGATTAACAGAAACCTGTTAATCCTGCAAATCGTGAAATTGGAGAAATTATTTGCTGCTTGGTGTTTGGACGTTAACGTCGATCTTCTGAGTTCCTCCGCCTCCAAATATGCGTCCTCTAAACATAAACACTCCGACTAGAATGATGAGCACGAAAATCACGAGTATGGCGACCACGCCCACACTGCCACTGCCGCCGCCTTCGTCGGCCATATAGGTGTCCTCCTTGTTTGATTGAATTAACCGGGGGCTTATTTGGGGAAGGACCTAACTGTAAACTAATTTTAGCCACAGATCTACACGTGTGGGGTAGATCCGTGGCTAACTATCTTAGCGCTTACCTTTGTAGACGTCGCCTGCCTGGACCGTCGGTGTTGGTCGCGGCGCTGCGGCGCCACTCGGCACGATCCACAGCTCAACACTGTCATCTTCGCGGAAGCCGCCATTGACGGTGACGATACGTGAACCGTCGATGCCGCGCTGAGTGATCAGGTATTCGCGGGCCCGGGTCATGAGCTTCTGGACCTGGCCCAACGGGCCCATTCGACCACCATAGGCAATTATGTAAGCACGCGTCGAAGGATCGTTCTGCAATTCCACCGCGAGATTGTCGAGGCGCGCTTTCTGATCGTCGAACGTACAGTGGATACATTCATCAAACGATCGCGCCACGATGACCTTCTTCTCGCGCGGAACAATGACGGAAACAGCCTGCGCAGTTTGCGCACACGTCGGGTCGGACGAGCCATCGTCAGCGACGAGGGTAGCGGTGATGCGCTGCCCACCGAGTCCGGTCGAATCAACATTCAACGTCGGCGAACCAAGACCGCTGATGACTCGCGCACTCGACGGCGTAACTTTCCAGTTGTATCGCAAAGTTGAATTGCCGCTGTATTCAACGTCAGCCGAGTAAGTAATGATCTCACCGTCGGTGACCTGCTTCGGCGCAGAGATGCTTACCGGGAACGGACACGGCGACTTCGGTATTGGTGGCAGCGGATGATAATTCACAACCACGCACTTTACGCGTGCGGCCGCTATCTCTATTGCGCGAATCCAAACTTTGCCGTTCGGGAGAGTGATCTGGACGTTGTGTACGCCAGGCTCGAGATCGTAGGCACTATATTCAGTTCTCGTTTCGCCGACAGGCTTGCCATCGATCGTGAGTAAGAGCCCGCCTGGATTACTCAGAATCTTCATCGTGCCGTACTTCACCTTTTTCGACTTCGCCGAAGCGACGACTGGATGGACCACGAAAAAGGTCAGCGCCAGCAACATCGCAAATGCAAATTTAAGACTGATGGCGGGGATGAATTTGCGTGTCAACACTTTCTTATTCTCCCCCCTCTGTCTCAGTTTGCTCTGCCGTTTTTGTATTCGCGCGACGTCGCCTTAAACCTGCGCATGCCGCGGCCAGTCCCGTTCCTAAGAGGAACAAGGACGCCGGCTCGGGAACTGCCGGAGTCGGAGTCGGCGTTGGCGTGGGGAGAGAAAACTGCGTTGGGCTCGGTATGGGCGTCGGTGTTGGAGTAGGCTTTTCTTCGTTATCTGTATCTATGAAAGCGAGTGGGATTGCGCCCAGGAGAAAGAACGGCCATTTTGGAAACCCGCCAGCGATGATCGGCGGGATGTCGCCGCAGTCGCAAATGCTTCCCTCAACTTCTCCGTCCGTAATAGCCTCGACTCCGATTTGCTGGCCGTCAGTTACCGTTACACCAGGAGCGACAGAATCTGACTTAGTTCCGCCCTGCGATTGAGTTTGCTGTGTGTCGTTGCGTAGTCCACTCTGCTGGGGACCTTTCACCGGATCCTGCGCAACCATCGACTTGAGCCGAAGATCGAGGGTCCCTTGCGAACTGGTCAACGTTTGGACCACCTGGTGGATTGTGACTGGGTCGGCAAGTACGGGCGATGCGGTCAGAAGAAATATGCACAGAACTGCGGCAGGCAAGCGAAAAACTCGCCGGTCGGGGAGTGGGAGGCATTTCAAAAATAACTTAGCTTTGGGCTTCATACCATTTTAGCGATTCGCAACTGAGCGGCAGTCGAAGCGCTGTCGGGCTTCCTCTATTTGTCTTTATCCAATTCAGAGACACTCCTAATCAGCAGAAAACTCCAGCCGCACGGGTAATTTTCTCTACTGCGTCACAGGGGACTTTGCGGGCTGTAGCGAGCGTCTTACAGGTCCAAGAGTCAACCGACCCCTTGTAGTCTCTCGCCATCTCAGACATTTAGAGGTGCAAAAGTTGTGAGCAATTCAAAGGCCGGACAGGAATGGCCCAAAAAAGCGGCAGATTTAAGATTGTCGTGCTGGGATTGTCTGAGAACTAGAAGAACGTTCCCAAAGCTGGACAAAGTTGGGCCGCAGATCAGCGCTGATCGGCGTTATCTGCGGCCCAATTCTTTACATGTCTCCGCCGCCGTCGCTCTGGCTGGCAGCTTCGGCTTTGCGGTTCTCCTCGCGTAGTACGGCTTTCCGTGAAAGCTTGATCTTGTTGCCTTCGCGACCGATGCACTTCACCAGAATCTGCTGCCCTTCTTTCAACTCATCGCGCACGTCCTTCACACGACGATCCGCGATTTCCGAAATGTGCAGCAGTCCATCCGTACCCGGGAAGATTTCGACGAAGGCGCCAAAGTCAACGATCCGATTGACGGTACCAAGGTAAGTCTGGCCCACCTCGGCTTCCGCTGTCAGACCACGAATACGATTCACAGCCGCATCCGCAGCTTCGCCACTCGCGGTCGCGATCGAGATGGTGCCATCGTCAGCCACATCTATCTTCGCGCCTGTCTCTTCGACGAGCGAGCGAATCACTTTGCCGCCTGGTCCAATGACGTCTCTGATCTTGTCAGGGTTGATCCGGATCTGGATGATTCGCGGAGCGTGCGCGGAGATCTGTTCGCGCGGCTCAGCGAGAGTTTTTTCCATCGCGCCCAGAATATAGAGCCGGCCTTTCTTCGCCTGCTCGAGAGCTTCGGCCATGATCTGAGCGTTGATGCCGCCGATCTTGATGTCCATCTGCAGCGCGGTGATTCCTTTGCGCGTACCCGCGACTTTGAAATCCATGTCGCCGTAGTGATCCTCGGCGCCGGCGATGTCAGTGAGGATCGCATACTTGTTTCCTTCCATCACGAGACCCATCGCCACACCGGCTACCGGCGCTTTCAGAGGCACACCCGCATCCATCAACGACAGCGTGCCCCCGCAAACAGTCGCCATTGATGACGAACCGTTTGACTCTGTGATCTCTGAAACTACGCGGATGGTGTAAGGAAAGTCTGCATCGTCGGGCAGGACTGTCTCGAGCGCGCGTCGCGCCAGTACGCCGTGTCCTATCTCGCGCCGGCTCGACGATCCGAAACGACCAACTTCACCGACTGAGTACTGCGGGAAGTTGTAGTGCAAAAGAAATCGTCGCTTCACTTCGCCCTTCTCGAGATCGTCGATGAATTGTTCGTCTTCCTTGGTTCCGAGCGTGGTCGAAACCATCGCCTGCGTTTCACCGCGGGTGAACAGCGCCGAGCCATGTACGCGCGGCAGCCAGCCGACTTCGGAGGTGATCGGACGAATCTCCGAGAACCGGCGTCCATCGGGACGACGACGCTTGTTGAGAATATCGTCACGAAAGATCGTCTCTTTGAGATGATCGAAGATCAGTTTCGCCATCGCCCGCTTCTCAGGCTGATCTTCCGGATACGACTCGATTACTTCTTTCTTCAACGCATCGACAGCCGCATAGCTGGCACGTTTTTCCTGCGACGTGGTATCGAGCGCCGCGCGCAGTTGCTCGCTGTGTCTCTCGGTGATCTCGCGTTCCATGTCTGCGTCGAGGGTTACTGTGACAACTTCGCGTTTCTGAATCTCGAGTGCTTTGTAGAGCTCTCGCTGCCAACGACAGAGCCGGTTGATCTCCTTGTGGGCCAACATTAGCGCTTCGACCATGATCTCTTCCGAGACTTCCGTCGCGCCGGCTTCGACCATCACGATCGCTTCTTCAGTTCCGGCCACAATCAGATTCAAACGCGACTCGCGCACTTCATCGTAAGTGGGGTTAACAATGTAACGTCCTTCGATGAGTCCGATACGCACGCCGGCAATCGGATTTAGAAACGGGATGTCTGACAAATAGAGCGCGCACGAGGCCCCGGTGATACCAATCACATCAGGGTTGTTGTCGGGATCCGCTGAGATCACACTGGCAATAACCTGGGTTTCATTTCTGAAGCCTTCTGCAAACAACGGACGGCAGGGACGGTCGATCAAACGACTGGTGAGCACTTCCTTTTCATTGGGACGGCCTTCGCGGCGGAAGTAATTGCCGGGAATACGTCCGGCGGCGTAATTGGATTCACGGTATTCGACCGTGAGTGGAAAGAAATCAACACCTTCGCGTGGCGACGTTGAGCTTACTGCCGCAACCAGTAACATCGTGTCGCCATAGCGGATCACGACCGACCCGTCTGCCTGTTTGGCGACCTTACCGGTTTCAACGGTCAGATCTCGCTCCCCGAGCTTGATTGATTCTTTGAGGTATTTCTTCTCTGGCATTTTCTATTCTCCCTAAATCCATCCCCAGATTTCACAGATCCGTCTGTGTAAAATGTGTGGATGGATCACGAAATTTTTTTCTGAACCGCCACGTGATGCGGGGTAAGGCTGCTGCAACATGAAAAAAGGCGGCACGAGCCTCTGCAAACCGTGAAGCTCATGCCGCCTTATTGCTCGAAGCTTGGGCCGTACACGTCTGCTTGTTTGCAGTCAATTCGCCGTCACGTTCGGCACTGCTACAAGCTCTTCGATAGACGTGGGCTTTAACTAAACAGAGATTCGAAGCTCTCTCGGTGTATTTATCTGTTACCGGCGCAACCCCAGACGATTAACTACCTCATGGTAGCGTTCTATATCGGTGCGCTTTAAATAATCCAACAAACTCCGACGCTGCGAGACCATTTTCAGCAGGCCGCGCCGCGAATGATTGTCCTTTTTGTGGGTCTTGAAATGCTCGGTGAGCTCGTTAATTCTCTTACTCAACAGTGCCACCTGGACTTGCGGTGACCCGGTATCTGACTCATGCGTACGGAAGTCGGAAACTATCTGTTCCTTGGTTTGTTTTGCTAACGCCACTTGCTTAAATGGTCCTCCTCGACCGCAGTAACTCCGCCCGGATAGGCGGTAACCGCTAAACTTAAAAGTCAGCCCAATTTAACATGAGCGGCTCAAAGGCACAAATGTGCCGTGTTTTTAGCCACAAACGGGCGCAAAAGCCGCAAAAGCTGTTAACATCGAGGCAATGACAAAACCAAAAGTAGTCATAGTCGGAGGCGGGTTCGGAGGGATATTTACAGCCCTCGACGTCGCCGGATCCGCCGACGTTACGCTTGTCAGCGAGGCCGATCACTTCCTCTTCACCCCGATGCTTTATGAGTATTTGAGCGGCGAAGTCGAGGCCTGGCATATCGCGCCGCGGTACGATGAGTTGCTGGAGGATAACGTTCGCGTGGTGCAGAGCTATGCCACTAGCATCGACCTGGCCGAACAAACCGTTTCCGTTCCCAGCTACGAGAAGGTGCTCAACTACGACGTGTTGATTCTCGCCGTCGGCGGTATCACGAACTACGTCGGCGTCGAGGGAGCGCAACAGTTTTCGATGCCGTTTCGAAAGCTCGGCCACGCTGATGACCTGAGGCGACGGATGATCGAGACGCTCGACCGCATACCGCCCGATATGCCGCCCCAGGACGTTCGACGTGAAGTGACATTCGCAGTGGTTGGCGCCGGCGCGAGTGGTTGTGAACTCTCAACCAAGATAGCCGACCTGCTGACCGATTCTTTCCAGCGCCGCGCGCTTCACGGTGAGCCGCGCGTGTTGGTGATCGAAATGGGCGACAGAGTAGTTCCGGGAATGGGCGACCAGATCCGCGAATTTGTTGAAGATGCGCTGCGTGAGTCGCGTGTCGAAGTACACACGAAAACGCGCGTCGTGAAAGTCAGCAGCGACGGAATCACTTTCGAGCACGAAGGCAATCAAGAGACTCTGAAGACTGCCGGCGTCGTATGGACCGGCGGTGTGAAGATGAACCCGCTGATCGAGCAGCTCGACGTTGAAAAAAACAATCGAGGTCTGCTAATCGTGAAACCGACGTTGCAGTTGTCGCAGTACGTAAACGTTTTTGCGCTCGGCGACATCGCGCTCTATCCTGACGCGACGCCGACACTGGCGGGCACGGCGCAACTTGCTTTTCAACAGGCGAGTCTCTGCGGTCGTAACGTCAAAGCGTATCTCGAAGGCAAGGAACTCCACACCAAACACTTCGAAGAGTTAGGCGAAGCCATCAGTCTCGGCACTGAACGCGCCGCAGTCCTCACCGGCGGCAAAGCATTCGGCGGCGCGTTGGCCCGACAAGCACGCTTCGCACTCTACACTTCTCGCTTACCAACGTGGCATCACCGGCTGCGTGTCGGCGCGAGTTGGTTCTTCGAGGGCACACAGATGAAACCGATTTGAAGCCGGATCAGTGCCAATCTGGTTTTAAAATCCGTTTGATCAGTGGCTACGGAACGGTAGTTGTTCATAGATAGGCCGTGAAGGCCGCAAAATTACGAATTCTACTGGTTGTTTTGTTTTTGGTGATCGTGGCGCTGGTTTCGATTGCGATCAGGTTCAGAACCACACCAGTGCTGCCGTCGATCGATCTGCCACCCTCCGCGCCGGTAGCGATCGGAACACCTTTACCACCGGCAGAAACTCCCACACCAGCAACGTCAAACTTTGTCGGCACTGCAAGCCTCATCATTCCCGTTGCTGGAGTCAAACCCGAGCAGTTGATGGATACTTTCGACGATGCGCGCTCCGAAGGACGCGTGCACGACGCGATCGACATTCCCGCGCCGGCTGAAACTCCCGTAGTTGCCGCAGCAGATGGGAAGATTCTGAAACTCTTTCACAGCGATCGCGGCGGCACCACGATCTATCAACTAAGCGTGGATCAGAAACTGGTCTATTACTACGCTCACCTTTCTCATTACGCCGACGGTCTCGCCGAAGGCGATCTCGTGCGACAGGGACAATTGATTGCTTACGTCGGCGACACCGGAAACGCGGGCGCGGGCAACTACCATCTTCACTTCTCCATCGCCGCTGTTTCCGATCCCAAACGCTACTGGGAAGGGACCAATATCAATCCTTATCCGCTGCTACAGAACCGACCGCGTTAACACGTCACTTCGTTCGTAAATCGTGCAGAAAAACCGCGCAAAACAGCCGTCCGTCACTGGAACGCTTGTTGCTCCAACACGGTCGAAAAACTACCCGGATGAGGAGCCCAAAAATGTTTTCGATCCAGCGCTTTTTGATTCTGACGTTCGTAGCCTGCCTATTAACTAGTTGCGCACCGGCGCCGAACAATTCGAACACAACGGTCACTCAGGCTACGCCGTCGCCAAGCGCGTCGCCGTCACCCGTACAACCTGCGACGACCACGTCGTCATCGGCGCACGTGAC
>Ga0163163_10002221_pt1 | contig 16342 bp, 14 predicted proteins | sample S65metaG_FD_119766 | JGI IMG/M metagenome (GOLD analysis project Ga0163163, IMG submission 119766) | Switchgrass rhizosphere microbial communities from Kellogg Biological Station, Michigan, USA - S6-5 metaG | ecosystem: Host-associated > Plants > Roots > Rhizosphere > Soil | place: USA... | reverse complement strand
GTAGTGCTACTGCGCTTGTAGGACCAGCGTGCCCACAGCCGGTCCCGCCGCGTCCGGAGGGAGCCGGGGGACATGACCGCCGCCGCGGTGGCCGCGGCTCTCGTCGCAGCGCTCTCACCAGAGTTCGGCGGAGAGATGGCACGGCGCTGGCGCCGAGGGCGTCACTAGGGCTCACGACGATGCGGGGTTGACCGCTCCGGTGTCGAACCGCGATCGCCATCCGGCCCCTTCTCCGGTCCGCAACCGGGTTGGCTTTCTGCGCGACGTTCGGCCTGGTGCTTGCGGATTCGCCAGATCAGCAGGGCGACCAGTACCAGGGCGAGGACGGCGAGCGCGGCGCCACGTCCGACCGTCTTCTCGACCTTGGCGTACGAGTTCCCGGCGAGGAAGCCGAGCAGGACGAACCCGGTGCCCCAGATCAGGCCGCCGGCCGCGTTGTAGGCGAGGAACGTGCGGTAGCGCATCCGCGCCGTGCCGGCCAGAGCCGGCATGACGGCTCGGAAGAACGCGACGAACCGGCCGAAGAAGACGGCCGACCCGCCACGGCGGGCGAGGAAGTCCTGCGCATCGTCGAGCCGCCGCCGGTGCCGGTCGAGGATCCGCACCCGCAGGATCCGCGGGCCCACCTGCCGGCCGATCTCGTATCCGACGGTGTCGCCGACGATCGCGGTGACGACGACGATGAGGATCATCAGCGGCAGGGTCACGTGGCCGCGGCTGGCGGCGACGCCGCCGAGCACGGCGGCGGTCTCCCCCGGGATGACGAACCCGACGAACAGGGCGTCCTCGGCGAACACGAGCAGGCCGACGAGGACGTACACGAGCACGCCAGGAACGCCCAGGATGTGGTCGATCAGGCTGCTCATGCTGACCTGCCTAGGCGAAGCGGATGATGCAGGCGATACCCGCGATGAGGCAGTAGATCCCGAACGGGGTCAGGGTCCGGGCCATGAAGTAGCGGGTGAGGAATCGGACCGACAGGTACGCCGCGATTCCGGCCACCAGGACTCCGGCGATGACCTGGCCGTGGATGTCGTTTCCGGCGGGGCCGGCCAGGCTCGGCAGCTTCAGCACGCCGGCGGCGAGGATCACCGGGGTCGCGAGCAGGAAGGAGAACTTGGCGGCGTCTTCGTGGTCGAGCCCGCGCAGCAGCCCGGCGACCATGGTGATCCCGGACCGGCTGATGCCGGCCAGCAACGCCGAGGTCTGGAACAGCCCGATCACCGCGGCCTCGCGGTAGGCGAGCGTATCCAGCTGCCGGCTGTGTGCGGCGGCGATGTCGGATCGGGAGGCACCATCCGGCGCGGGCGCACCAGTCGCCGCGGACGCACTGGTCGGCGCGGAGGCGCCGGTCGGGGTTGGCGCGGCGGAGGCAGCCCGGCGCGACTTCGCGGGGGCTTCGCGCTGCTCGGACTTGCGCCGCAGCCGTTCACCGCCGAGCAGGATCAGCCCGTTGATGGTGAGGAAGATCGCAGCGGCGAGTGGCTTGGCGAACAGGACCCGGAAGGTGTGCTCCAGCACAAGGCCGGTGATCCCGACGGGGATGGTGGCGACGACGATGAGCCAGGCGAGCCGCTCGGTGGAGCTCTCGACCCGGCGCACCCTCAGCGTGTGGAAGAAGGCGCCGACGATCCGCACCCAGTCCCGCCAGAAGAAGACCAGCAGCGCCAGCGCGGTGGCGACGTGCAGCGCCACGATGAACGCCAGGTACGGGGACTCGGCCGAGTCGCCGGTCGAGCTCTCGGCGACCAGGTGGTACCAGGAGCCGCCCAGCAGCGCCGGGACGAGCACCGAGTGCCCCAGGCTGGAGATCGGGAACAACTCGGTGACTCCCTGCAGCGCGCCGATGACGACCGCTTGCAGATAGGACAGCTCGGTCACTGCAGGCCTTCCTCGCTCGGGATGGGGTGCGACGCGGCGGCGCCGGGGCGGGAGTTGTGCTCGGAGGGGTGCCGGCGTCGGCTGCGCAGGACTTCGGCCAGGACCGGGAGTAGTGACAGCAGGACGATGACCGCGATGATCGGCAGCAGGTAGCGGTCGATGCTCGGGATCCGCGTGCCCAGCGCGTACCCGGCGAGCGTGACGCCGACGACCCAGACGAGGCCACCGACGACCTGCCAGACGGTGAAGTGGCGTACCGGCACCTTGACGGTGCCCGCCAGCGGGTTCGCCACGGTACGGACGAGGGGGATGAACCGGGCCAGCACGATCGCCTTGCCGGAGCCGTACCGGCGCAGCGCCCGGTCGGAGCGCTGGACGGCCTCCTGCAGCCGCGGCCGGTCGGGCCGATCGAGCAACGCCGGGCCGGCCTTGCGGCCGATGAAGTAGCCGACCTGCGCGCCGGCCAGCGCCCCGGCCGCCGCCGCGACGAGCACCGCGGGCAGAGACAGGTGCACCGCCGAGCCGGCGTCAGTCGCGCACAGCAGGCCCGCGGTGAACAACAACGAGTCCCCAGGCAGGAAGAACCCGATGAGCAGACCGGTCTCCGCGAACAGCACCAGCAACACTCCGAGCACGCCGAGGCTTGCTAGCAGGCTGTGCGGGTCCAGCGGGTTGAGCGCGAGGGTCGCCGTGGCCAGCAACGGCATCACAAGTCCCTTTCGAAGGCGGCCGAGCACCAAGCTGTGAGAGGCTGGGCACTACGAAGGTGGTCGTACTACAGGCATCGTAGTAGATGGGGGGATGCGCTTGTCGCGGACATCGGGGCGCGCGGCCGGAGCATTGGAACGAGAGGTCCTGGCCTCTTTAGCGGTGGCCGGCCGACCACTGACCGCTGGGGAAGTGCTAGCTGAGCTCGGCGGCGGACTCGCCTACACCACCGTCATGACGACGCTCAGCCGCCTGCACGCGAAGGGCGCGCTCCGCCGCGAGCCCGCCGGCCGCGCCTACGCGTACAGCTTGGCGAGCCCGCTGGAGGCACTTCCGGCGTCGCTGACGGCGAGCCGGATGCGACGCCTCCTCGACGCCGAGGACGACCGTGCCAGCGTCCTGGCCAGCTTCGTCGCCCACCTCGAGCAGGACGACGAACGGCTGCTCGCCGAGCTCCTCGGCCGGGGCCGGCCCGCGGACGGTGCTCAGCCATGAGCCCGGCAATGACCCTGCTGATGGGGCTGCCCTTCGCCGCCACGGTGGTGTTGCGGCTGGTCGGCGCCCCGGTCGGTCGCCGGCTCCCGCCCGCCACCGCCGTACGGCTGCTGACGGTCGCGGCGCTGGTGACGGCGCTCGCCACCGGATTCGTCCTCGCCGTCGCCGCGTTCCTCGCCGCGGCCGCCCTCCCGCCGGTGGCCGCGCTCGGGCACTGGTCCACGGCGGCGCTCCGCGGCGGCGGCACGATGCCGACGACGGTCGGCGTGCTCGCCGGACTCGCCGTATCCGTCCTCCTGGCGGCGGCGTTGCGCCGCGCGGCCCGGTCGGGCCGGGACCTCGCCTACGCCGCCTGGATGTGCCGGCGACTGGGACCCGGCGCCGGCGGACTCGTCGTCATCGAGGACGAGCACCCCGACGCCTACGCGCTCCCCGGCCTCGACGGCCGAGTGATCGTCTCCACCGGCATGCTGCGAGCCCTGCCCGCCGACGAACGCCGCGTCCTGCTCGCCCACGAGCAGGCCCACCTCTCCCACCGGCACTACCTCTACGTCCACCTCACCGAACTCGCCGCCGCGGCCAACCCGTTGCTGCGGCCACTGGCTTCAGCCGTCCAGGCAGCCGTAGAGCGGTGGGCCGACGAAATCGCCGCCACCGAGGTCGGCGACCGCCGTCTGGTGGCCCGCGCACTGGCCCGCGCCGGACTCGCACAGGCCACCGCACCAGTACAGGTACCGCCGCCGGCCAGCGCACTACGAGGGACCGACCACGGAATGGCCGCCCGAGCCCACGCCCTCCTCGGCGACGCACCGCGGCCCCGCCGAGCCCTGGCCGGCGCGCTGGTCACTCTGGTCGTGATCACCGCCGCGGCTGCCGCGCTGACCGCCCACGACACGGAACACCGCTTCGAGCACGCCCAGGCCCTCTACACCAGCTCAAGGTAGGTGACACAGCGCCGGCGTCGGCTCTATAGGGCCCACTTCGGGCTGCCCTGCCGGCGCCGAGCCGAGCGACCCCCGCCCGTCCGGCAGTTCGACCGTGACGTGGGTCCGCGAAGAAAGCGACCCGCCCCGACGGGGGACAGGAAGCAGGATCGATCGGGTGACGCTCACCGATCGACCCTAGCCACGGTGCGGTGTCGTAACGGGAAGCGGCAGCGACACGGTCGTCCGGCGCGGACCTAGGGTGATCCCGTGAGCGACTCGCCAGCCGGCGCCTGCGTGGTGTTCGACATGGACGGCGTCATCGTGGACTCCGAGCCGCTGTGGGTGCGTGCCCGCAAGGACCTCGTCCGCGATGCCGGCGGACGTTGGCTCCCGGAGGCCGAGACAGCGATGATGGGGATCAGCTCGGACCGCTGGTCGGTCTACATGCGCGATCGCCTGGGCTTGGAGGCGATGACGCCGGCGCAGATCCGGACCGAGGTCATCGGTCGGATGGTTGCCCTGTACGGCGCCGATGTGCCGCTCCTGCCGGGAGCACGGGAGGCGATCGAGGCTACCGCGCGCTGCTGGCGGATCGGCGTCGCGTCCGGCTCTGACCGGGTACTGCTGGACACCGTCCTGTCGGCCACCGGGCTGCGGGATCGCTTCGCGGCCACGGTGGCCGGCGAGGAGGTCGCCGTAGGCAAGCCGGCTCCGCTGATCTACCAGGAGGTCTGCCGGCGGCTGGGCGCCGATCCGCGCCGCTGCCTGGCCATCGAGGACTCCGGCAGCGGCATCGAGTCGGCGCTCGCGGCCGGGATGAGCGTCATCGCCGTGCCCCGGCCCGGCTTCGAGCCCGCTGACGAGGTGCTGGCCCGGGCCACCGCGGTGCTGCCGGCTCTGACGCGGCTCAGCGCGGACCTCGTGCGCAGCGTGCTCCCGCCGGCCTGATGGTGCGGCGGTGCTAGCTCACAGCCCCTGCGCGAGCCGGTAATAGGCCTGGTTCCAGCGCAGCTCATCGCGCAACCGGCGGATCGTCGTGCCGGCGTCGATCTGCACCAGCTCAGTCCGGGCCATCTCGGCGAGGTCGGCGAGCGCTTCCACCCCCACCGCGGTGCTCAGCACGGTGTGATGGGGGCCGCCGGCGAGCAGCCAGCCCTCGGCGGCCGTGGTCAGGTCCGGTCGCGGCCGCCACACCGCACGCGCGACCGGCAGGCGGGGGAGCGGCTCGAGCGGATCCACCACGTCGATCTCGTTGACAGTCAGCCGGAACCGGTCGCCGAGGTCCGCCAGCCCCACCACGAACCCCGGGCCTGGCGCCGCCGTGAAGACCAGCCGCACCGGGTCTTCTCTGTCTCCTATGGACAGTCGATGGATCTCGCAGCGCGGGGTGTCGGCGGCGATGGACGGGCAGACCTCGAGCATGTGGGCGCCGAGCGTGAGCTGCTCGCCCGGCCCGAAGTGGTAGGTGTAGTCCTCCATGAAGGACGTCCCACCCGGCCGGCCGGCGGACATGACCTTCAGCACACGCAGCAGCGCCGAGGTCTTCCAGTCGCCCTCGCCGCCGAAGCCGTAGCCGTCGGCCATCAGCCGCTGCACGGCGAGCCCCGGCAGCTGCCGCAGCCCGCCGAGGTCCTGGAAGTTGGTGGTGAACGCGGTGAAGCCGCCGGCGTCCAGGAAGTCTCGCAGGCCGATCTCGATGCGGGCGGCGTAACGCAACGACTCGTGCCGGTCGCCGTCCGGCCGCAGCTCGGAGACGACCTCGTACGTCTCGTCGTACTCGGCGACGAGCGCGTCGATCTCCTTGTCCGTGGCCGCGTCCACGGCCGCGACCAGATCGGCCACGCCGTAGGTGTTGATCGAGAAGCCGAACCGCAGCTGGGCCTCGACCTTGTCGCCCTCGGTCACGGCGACGTCGCGCATGTTGTCACCGAATCGGGCCATCCGCAGCGACCGGGCTGTCCGCCAGCCGGCCGCCGCCCGCGCCCAGGCACCGATCCGCTCCGCCACGGTGGAGTCGGTCGCATGACCCATCACGACCTTGCGGGCCACCCCCATCCGGGCTTCGAGGTAGCCGAACTCCCGGTCCCCGTGCGCGGCCTGGTTGAGGTTCATGAAGTCCATGTCGATCTGCGACCACGGCAGCGAGACGTTCGCCTGCGTGTGCAGGTGCAGCAGCGGCTTGCCGAGCGCACCGAGCCCGGCGATCCACATCTTCGCCGGGGAGAAGGTGTGCATCCAGGTGATCACGCCGATGCAGGTGCCGGATGTGGTCGCCTCCCGGCAGGTCGCCAGGATGGCCTCGGCGGTGGTCAGGATGGGCTTGGGCACGATCCGGACCGGGATCGGCCCGGCCTCGTCCAGGACCCGACAGATCTCGGCCGACTGGGCGGCGACCTGCTCGAGGGTCTCGTCCCCGTACAGCGCCTGGCTGCCGGTGAGGAACCAGATCTCCAGGTCGTCGTACCCGCTCCCGTTTCCCATCGTGCTCCCTGACTCGAGGAGGACTCAGCGCTGGCCGTAGACGTTCTGGTAGCGCTCGTAGAGCCGGTCGACGTCGCCCTGCGCCATCGGTACCGGCGGCCCGAGCAGCCGGCTCAGGTGGACGGTGCGGGCCACGTCCTCGCACATGACCGCGGCCTTGACCGCGGCCCGGGCCGTGCGCCCGATGGTGAAGACCCCGTGGTTCTGCATGAGCACCGCGGGGGAGCGGGAGCCGGACAGGGTGGCGACTATCCCCTTGCCGATGTCGTCGTTGCCGATCAGCGCGAACGGGCCGACCGGGATCTCCCCGCCGAACTCGTCGGCCATGGCCGTGAGCACGCAAGGGATGGGCTCTGCCCGCGCTGCCCAGGCCGACGCGTACGACGAGTGGGTGTGAACGACCCCGCCGACGTCGGGCATCTCCCGGTAGACGTACGCGTGTGCGGCGGTGTCGCTGGACGGGCTCAGGTCGCCCTCGATCACCGTGCCGTCGAGGTCGCAGACGATCATCGTGTCCGGCGCGATCGCGTCGTAGTCGACTCCGCTGGGCTTGATGACGAACAGCTCCGTGCCCGGCACCCGTCCGGACACGTTGCCGGCCGTCCAGGCGACCAGGTTGTACCGGACCAGTTCGGCGTGCAGATCGCTGACCTCGCGCCGGACCGCGGCGACCGCATCCTGATCCGGCGTCGTGGCATCACCCCTCGTCACGGCGCACCGCCTCCCGCCGGATCTGCCGCAGCCGGTGCATCACGTCGTTGCCTCCGGCCCCGAAGTAGTCGTGCAAGGTCGCGTACTCCGCGTACAGCGGGTCGTACGCCGCCGCCCGTCGCTCGTCCGGCAGGTAGGCCGCCGGGCGCTTGCGCCCCATCCTTGCGGCCGCCGCGGCGATGTCCGGGTATGCGCCGGCGGCCACCGCGGCGTGGATCGCCGAGCCGAGCGCGGGGCCCTGCGCCGACTCCAGCAGCGACAACGGCCGTCGGGTCACGTCCGCGTACATCTGCATGAGGAACGCGTTCTTCACCAGGCCGCCCGCCGCGACCAGCTCCCGCACCGGCACGCCGCTCGCCTCGAACGACTCGACGATCTTCCGGGTGCCGAACGCGGTCGACTCAAGTAGCGCGCGGTAGACGTCCTCCGGTCTCGTGGTCAGCGTGAGGCCGACGACGAGGCCGGACAGCTCGTGGTCGACGAGCACCGACCGGTTGCCGCTGTGCCAGTCCAGTGCGACCAGGCCGTGCTCGCCGACCTCCTGACGGGCGGCCAGCGCCGTCAGGTAGTCGTGCAGGCCCAGCCCCTCGGCGGCGGCCCGCTCCGCGTACTCCGGAGGAACGCCGGTGCGCACCCACCAGGCGAAGATGTCACCGACGCCGCTCTGCCCCGCCTCGTAGCCCCACAGGCCCGGGGTGATGCCGTCCCTGACGACCCCGCACATGCCGGGCACCTCGGCGAGCGTGTCGCCGTTCATGACGTGGCAGGTTGACGTGCCCATCACCATGAGCATCTCGCCGGGGTCGATCGACCGGGCGGCCGGCAGCGTCACGTGCGCGTCGACGTTGCCGACCGCGACCGCGATTCCCGGCGGCAGACCGGTCCAGCGGGCGGCCTGCTCGGTGAGACCGCCGGCCGCGGTGCCGAGCTCGCCGAGTGGCTGCGCCACCTTCTCCTCGAAGAAGCCGGTGAACCGCTCGTCCAGCGCGACCAGGAACTCCCGGGACGGATATCGCCCGTCCTGGTAGACGGCCTTGTAGCCGGCGGTGCAGACGTTGCGGACGTATGTCCCGCACAGCTGCCAGATGATCCAGTCGGCCGCCTCGACCCACCGCTCGGTCGCCGCGTAGACCTCAGGGTCCTCCTCCAGCAGCTGCAGGCCCTTGGCCAGCTCCCACTCGGAGGACAGCCGTCCGCCGTACCGGGCGATCCACGGCTCGCCGCGCTCGTGCGCCAGAGCGTTGACCCGGTCGGCTTGCGGCTGGGCGGCGTGGTGCTTCCACAGCTTCACGTACGCGTGCGGGCGATCCCGCCACTCCGGCAGCCCGCACAGCGGCGTGCCGTCAGCGAGGGTGGGCAGCACCGTGCACGCGGTGAAGTCGGTGCCGATGCCGACGACGTCGTCGGCGGAGACGCCACTGGCCGCGACCGCCTTCGGCACCGCGTCCTTGAGCACGTCGATGTAGTCCGACGGGACCTGCAGTGCCCAGTCGTGCGGCAGCCGCTGGCCGGTGCCGGGCAGAGCGTCCTCGATCACCCCGTGCGCGTACTCGTGGACCGCGCTGCCGAGCTCGGCGCCGTCCTCGACCCGGACGACCACCGCCCGGCCGGACAGCGTCCCGAAGTCGACGCCGACCACGACCTGGTCGCGGGTCGGTCCGTTGGTCATCGCGTACCTCCGGAGGGTTCCCGATCGGCCCCGGCGGAGCTCCGGCGACCGGGCTCGTCCTGGTTATAAGGGCCGCTTCTACCCGGGACCAGCCGGGCTGCGGCTTCTGCGCCGACCATTTCGTGCACGCCTCATCAACCGGAGTGATGACCGTCGGCCGCGATCGGGCGGGTCCAGCCGCGCTCGGCCGACAGCCGGCGGGCCGCCCGGACGAAGTCCGACACCGCCCCCGCCCCGTCGTCTGCCCGCCACAACACCGACCAGGGGTACTGGGTGGTGGGCGCGACGAGGGGCTGCCACACCAGTCCGGGGCCGGTCATGCCGACGGCGGAGCAGGGCAGGCAGATCACGCACCGGCCCCGCAGGACGAGGTCGGCCGCCACCCGCGCGCTGGTGACGCAGCCCGGGTAGCGGGTCGGGGCGAATCCCGCCGACCGGCACAGCTCGTCGACGAACTCGTCGAACTCCGGCGCCCGGTCGGGCGGCCCGAGCAGCATCCGCTGGCCGGCCAACGCCGCGACCGGCACCGGGCCGGCGGCGAGCGGGTGGGCCTCGGGGAGCAGAACGCCGAGCGGGTCGAGCCGGAACAGCACCGACGCCACCTCGGGCGGGACCGCCGCCGCCCGGCCGATCCCGAGATCGAGCCGGCCTTCTGCGAGCAGCCGGACCTGATCCCGGACACCGGCCTCGACCTGGGTGATCTCCAGGTCGGGACACCGCTCGAGCAGGTCGTGCAGGACTTCCCGGGCGGCGCCGTAGCCCTCGCCGGCAACCCCGACCCGCAGGGTGGGGACCATGGGGTCGGCGGCGACGACCAGCACTGCACGCTCCACGTGGTCGAGGATCCGCCGCACCTCGACCAGGAACCGGCAGCCGGCCGCGGTGAGCTCGACGTGGTGAGTCGTCCGCTGCACCAGTTCCGCGCCGAGGGCCCGCTCCAGCCGCTGGATCTGCTGGCTCAGCGCCGACTGGACGATGTGCTCCCGCGCAGCCGCGCGGCCGAAGTGCAGCTCCTCGGCGAGCGTCACGAAGTAGCGCAGCTGTCGCAGCTCGAGATGGCGTGCACTCCGGTCGTGGCGCGACGGCATTCGCCCTTGCGGTGCGACGCTGCCGGCTTGGGCCATGCAGGAGTCCTTCCCCGCTCCGGTGCCTGTTAACGCTAACGTCCGGTTTAAATGTTAGCGCTAACACGCGGCGGGCGGAAGTTGGGATTGCTCAGCCGGAGCGCACCGAGCTGTGCCGCACCACCAGCTCCGGGGGTACGACCGCGCGCCCGTTCCGGGACCGCCCGGCTACCTGGTCCAGCAGGAGCTCGATGCTGCGCCGGCCCACCGCGGCGAAGTCCTGCCGGACGGTGGTCAGGGGCGGCGTGTAGTACGCCGCCTCGGGTACGTCGTCGAAGCCGGCGACGAGGATGTCATCCGGCACCCGGATCCCGGCCTCGTGCAGCGCGCGCAGCAGACCGAGCGTCATCTGGTCGTTGGCCACGAAGATCGCCTCGACGTCCCGCCGCTGGGCAAGCTGCCGGCCGGCCTCGTAGCCGGAAGCCGCGCTCCACGAGCCGCGCAGCGGCCGCCGCACGCGCGCGCCGCGGCGCTGCAACTCGGCCCGCCACCCGGCGAGCCGGTCCTGCGCGTCGAACCAGTCGGCCGGCCCGGCGACGTGCCAGACCGTGCCCGCCCCCTGGTCCAGCAGGTGCCCGGTGACCAGCCGGGCGCCGGCCTCCTGATCGACCCGGACCGAGGCCAGTCCCGCCGCGGGGCGCGCGTCGACCACGACAGCGGGCATCCCGGTGGGCAGCCCGGACAGCGGCTCGCCGGTGCGAAGCGGCGCGATCACCACGACGCCGTCGACGTTCTGCTCGATGAGCCGGTCGGCCGCGGATCGGACGGTGCCGGCCGTCGTGGCCTTGACGCTCGCGACACTGACGAAGTAGCCCGCTTCCCGGGCCGCCTGCTCGATCCCGAACAGCGTGCTGGCCGGGCCGTAGAGCGTCGTGTCGAAGCCGACCACCCCGAGGACCTGCGACCGGCGGGTCACCAGCGCCCGGGCGGCCGAGTTGCGCCGGTAACCGAGCTCGTCGATCGCCTCGCGGACCCGAGCCCTGGTCTCGTCGCTGACGGAGTCGGAGCCGTTGAGGACCCGGGAGACGGTCTGGTGGGAGACCCCGACCTGCTTGGCAACGTCGTGCATCGTGGCGGCGCGACGAGAATGGCGTCCTCGGGCCGGTCGGCCGACCGTGTCTGGCGTTCCCCCCATCGGGCGTTCGCTCCCCTCGTCGGCGCTGCTCTGCACCGCCGATACACGGTAACGCCGACCCCGAAGGGAGCGTTGATCAGGTGTGCCGATAACCCCATCAGCAGCGTCCATGGCCGTCCCCGGGCTCGCCCCGGCGTCGCCCTGCGATCCGGCGGCCGACACATCGGTGCAGGTCGACACCCCTATCGAGGAGGACGACCGGCAGCCGGCGACGGGTCCTCAGGTCGACGGCACGCGGTCCACGGTGCCCTTGACACGCCAACAGCGCGCCGCGCAGGCTCCGCTCAGGCGCCGGTGACGAAGTCCTTTCGGCGCACTCCCTTGGTTGTTGCTGCTGGCGAACGGCCCACCCGTTACCGGGAGGTGACACCGCCCAGGCCCGGAGCTCCTGCGTCCCCGTGACCGCCCGTCCACTGTGGATAGATCCCGGCCGACCGTGGCGCTGGGCCCCTTGCGGCCTGCGCCGGTCCGGCCTGCCCGTGAAGAGAGGGACCAGCCATGACCGGTGTGCCGGCCACTCCCGGCGGCCCGAGCGCGCACTCGCTCAGCCGTCGTAGCTTCCTGCGCGGCCTGACGGCGGCAGCGGGCCTGACGCTCGGCGGCGCCGCGCTGTCCGCCTGCTCGACCCCGGTCGTCAGCGGCCTCGGCGTGAGCCGCAAGGCGGCCGGCTCGCTGGACTACTGGAACCTCTTCGGCGGCGGCGACGGCGTGCGGATGGAGACGATGGAGGCCGGCTTCGAGAAGGCCAACCCGAACATCGCGCTCAGCGCCGTCACGCTGGCCTGGGGCAACCCGTACTACACCAAGCTGTCCCTGGCCACGCTCGGCGAGAAGCCGCCCGGCGTCGCGGTCTCACACCTCACCCGGATGAAGAACCTGGTCGCCGCGGACCTGCTGGAGGAGTTGAGGGCCGAGGACCTGGCCCGGTTCGGCCTGACCCGGGACAAGTTCTCCGATCGGCCCTGGGAGGCCGGGCTGGTGGACGGCAAGGTGTATGCGATCCCGCTGGACACCCACCCGTTCGTGATGTTCTACAACACCGACCTCTGCAAGAAGGCCGGCCTGCTCGACTCCGACGGCAAGCTCAAGCCGATGGACAGCCCGGAGGCGTTCAAGGCCGCCCTCACCAAGGGCAAGCAGGCCAGCGGCAAGTACGGCGCGGTCGTCGCGGTCACCAACGAGCCCGCGACCCCGTGGCGGACGTTCTGGTCGTTCTACTCGCAGCTCGGCGGCGAGTGGCTGGCCGACAAGGGCGCGCGGGTCACGATCGACGACGCCAAGGCGATGCAGGTGCTGACCTTCCTGCAGAGCCTGAGCAAGGAAGGCCTGATCCCGAGCATCGCCGACTACCAGGGCACGATTGCCACCTTCGCCAGTGGGGGAAGTGCCTTCTACTTCCAGGGCGAGTGGGAGATCACGACGTTCCAGACGGCGAAGTTGCCGTTCTCGATGACACTCTTCCCCAATGTGTTCGGCGGCGGCCGGTACGCCGTCCAGGCCGACTCGCACACGCTGGTGATCCCCAAGCAGGCGGACCGCAGCCCGGCCGTGATCGACCGCGGGCTGACCTTCATCCGGTCGATGCTCGACCAGAGCAAGACCTGGGCCGAGGGCGGGCACGTGCCGGCCTGGAAGCCGTTCCTGGAAAGTGACGAGTACAAGAAGATGACGCCGCAGTCGCAGTACGCCGCGGCCGCCGACTCCGCCGCGTACGACCCGGAGGCCTGGTACTCCGGCTCCGGCTCCAACCTCGAGATCATCTGTGGCTCGTCCATTGGAGCGATGGTGATGGGCCAGCTGACGCCACAGGCAGCGCTGGACCAGATGCACACCAAGCTCGACGTCCTGGCCGCAACGAAGTCCCCGATCTAGATCCCTGCGCCCGGTCCCCGCCCCCGGAGGTCGTGCATGTCGTCCACCCAGATGATCCCGCGCCAGGCTGCGGACGCGGCCGCCACCGAGCGCCGCGGCCGCGGTCGCCAGCTGCACGAGGGCCGGACGGCCCTCTGGTTCCTGGCCCCCTTCCTTTTGTTCTACCTGCTGTTCATCATCGGACCGGCGATCTACGGGCTGGTGATGAGCTTCACCCACGCCAGCCTGGTCAAGAGCGGCCTGAACGGTTGGGCCGGGCTGGCCAACTACACGGAGGCGTTGCAGAGCTCGGACTTCTGGTCCTCGCTGTGGCACACGATCTGGTTCACGATCCTCACCACACCGCCGCTGATCGCGATCGCGCTCGGCCTCGCGCTCCTCGCGGACCGGGCCGGCCGGGGTCGCTGGTTCTACCGGCTCGCGTTCTTCGCGCCGTACGTGCTGCCGTCCGCGGTCGTCGCGCTGATCTGGATGTGGCTCTACACCCCCAGCCTCGGCCTGCTCGACACGACGTTGACCAAGATCGGGATCACGCCGCCCAACTGGCTCGGCAGCGAGAGCTTCGCGATGTGGTCGCTGGCGATCACCACGGTGTGGTGGACGCTCGGCTTCAACTTCGTGCTCTACCTCGCCGGTCTCCAGGACATCCCGCGCGAGCTCTACGAGGCCGCCGCGATCGACGGCGCCGGTCCGTGGCAACAGATCCGGACCATCACGATCCCCATGCTGGGCCGGACGACCACCCTCGTCGCCGTGTTGCAGGTGATCGCGTCGCTCAAGGTGTTCGACCAGATGTATCTCATGACCTCCGGCGGGCCGAACTTCGCGACCCGCTCGATCCTCGAGTACATCTACGACGAGGGCTTCACGAACTTCCGCGTCGGCTACGCCTCGGCCCTGTCAACGCTGTTCTTCATCGTCGTGCTCATCGTGTCGGCGGGCTGGTTCGCGATCGTCCGGCGCCAGGAGAAGGAGGTCTGACCCGTGACCACCTCGGTCCTCGACCGGCCACGCGCCAGGGCGGCCGGCACCACAGTCCGGCAGGTGGACAGCCGCACGCGGCTGTTCAACGGCATCTGCATCGGCGTCCTGATCGCGTTCGCGCTCCTGTGGCTGATCCCGCTGGCGTGGGCGATCGACACCTCACTCAAGCCGAACAGCGAGACGGTCAAGACCACCTGGTGGATCGACAACCCGACGATCGCCGCCTACACCAACACCCTGCAGAACACCGACATGCTCAAGTGGTACGGCGCGAGCTTCATCACCTCCGCTCTGACCGCGCTGTTCACCGTGATCACCGCGAGCATGGCCGCGTACGCCCTGTCCCGGATGCGGTTCCGGTACAAGAACGTCGTCTTCTGGTTCATCCTGGCCGGCATCATGATCCCGGGCCAGGTGCTCATCGTGCCGCAGTTCCGCGAGTTCTCCTCCGTGGGCCTGCTCAACACGTTCTGGGCGGTCATCTTCCCGCAGGTGCCGACGGCCATCGCGGTGTTCATCTTCAAGCAGTTCTTCGACGGCCTGCCCAGGGACCTCGACGAGGCCGCCCGGATCGACGGCGCCGGTGCCTTCCGGATCTACCGGACGGTCATCCTGCCGCTGACTCGACCAGCGCTGGCGGCGGTGGCCATCTTCACGTTCGTGTTCAGCTGGAACCACCTGCTCTGGCCGCTGCTCGTGCTGACCAATCCGGACCTGATGACGATTCCGGTCGGGCTGGCCACCGTGCAGGGATCGTTCGGCATCCGGTACGCGGACACGATGGCCTCGGCCATCCTCGGCGCGCTCCCGCTGATCGCCGTCTTCCTGCTGTTCCAGCGGAACATCGTCGAGGGCATCGCGGGCACCGGCCTCAAGGGCTGACCGTCGCCGTCCGTCCACAAGGGAGAGTTGATGCACGAGGCGCGGCTGATCGTCGACCCCGAGTTCCGGGTGGGGGAGGTGGACCCGCGCCTGTTCGGCTCGTTCGTCGAGCATCTCGGCCGGTGCGTGTACGACGGCATCTATGAGCCCGCTCACCCCGAGGCGGACGAGCGCGGCTTCCGCCGGGACGTCGCCGAGCTCGTGCGTGACCTCGGCGTGCCGATCCTCCGCTACCCGGGCGGCAACTTCGTCTCCGGTTACAACTGGGAGGACGGCGTCGGCCCGGTCGAGCAGCGCCCTACCCGGCTCGACCTGGCCTGGCGGTCGATCGAGACCAACGCGGTGGGGCTGGACGAGTTCCAGTCCTGGGCCGGGGGCCTCGGGATCGACACGATGCTCGCGATCAACCTCGGCACCCGCGGTGTCGACGCGGCCCGCAACCTCGTCGAGTACGCCAACCACCCCGGCGGCACCTACTGGTCCGACCTGCGCCGGGCCAACGGCGTGCCGAACCCGTACGGCATCAGGGTGTGGTGTCTCGGAAACGAGATGGACGGCCCCTGGCAGATCGGCCACAAGACCGCCGCCGAGTACGGCCGGCTCGCCCGGGAGGCGGCCAAGGCCATGCGGCTGGTCGACCCGGCGATCGAGCTGGTGGCCTGCGGCAGCTCGTACCACGCGATGCCGACGTTCGGCGCGTGGGAGGCGACCGTGCTGGCCGAGACGTACGACGTCGTCGACTACGTCTCCATGCATGCGTATTACCAGGAGTTCGACGACGACCGGGACAGCTTCCTCGGCTGCGCCGTGGACACCGACCGGTTCATCGAGGAGGTGGTCGCGACCGCCGACCACGTCCGGGCTGTCGGCCGGCACCGCAAGCGGCTGCACGTCTCGTTCGACGAGTGGAACGTCTGGTACCAGAACCGGTTCGCCGGCGAGGAGAACCTCGGGTTCGAGCAGGCGCCGCGGCTCATAGAGGACGTCTACTCGCTGACCGACGCCATCGTCGTCGGCACGTTGCTCAACAGCCTGCTGCGGCACGCCGACCGGGTGAAGATCGGCTGCCTTGCCCAGCTGGTCAACGTCATCGCCCCGATCATGACCGACCCCGGCGGAGCGGCGTGGCGGCAGACCACCTACCACCCGTTCGCGCTGACCTCCCGGTACGGGCGCGGAACCGTGCTGCGACTGGAAACCCGATCCCCGACGCACGAGACCGCCCGCTGGGGCGAGGTGCCGCTGCTGGACGCCGTCGCCGTGCACGACGAGGAGGCCGGATCGGTCACCGTCTTCGCCGCCAACCGCGACCAGCGCGAGCCCATGGCCGTCGACATCGACCTGCGTGGGCTGCCCGCGCTCGCCGCCGGCGACCACACCACGCTGGCCGGCGACGACCCGGACGCGGTGAACGACGCCGAGCACCCGGACCGGGTCGCCCCGCGCCGCCTCGACGAGGTCAAGGTCGACAGCG